>Ga0114964_10001921_pt1 | contig 14916 bp, 15 predicted proteins | sample C_131016_MF_Meta_FD_92638 | JGI IMG/M metagenome (GOLD analysis project Ga0114964, IMG submission 92638) | Freshwater microbial communities from Lake Croche, Canada to study carbon cycling - C_131016_MF_MetaG | ecosystem: Environmental > Aquatic > Freshwater > Lake | place: Lake Croche, Canada... | reverse complement strand
CGTTGATACAAGCCAGCTGATTCAATGGCAATGACGGGTACTTTAGTTTCAGGCATTTCTCCTAAAACAAGGTTGACTGCCCCAACGTTAGGAAGGTTAGAAATGGTCGTGAGAAATCTTGGATTGATTAATTTATTGAGGACAGCAGGATAGCCAGGAACCAAAATGCGCACGTCTACATCAATATTTTGCAAGGCTGCTGGGAGGGAACCGCTTACATCGGCGAGCCCACCGGTTTTAATCAGCGGGAATGCTTCAGAAGTGACGAATAAAATGCGCAATTTTTACTGCTCTCAGTTGAATCAATTGATGCGGTCCATCATACTGGCGGTATGATGCCAAATCAAGGCACAAAGATTCAATAAGAGGAAATAAGTATGGGCATAACAGCCTTTTTTGCAGTGGGCATTGGCGCCGCAATCGGTGCCTGGGGAAGGTGGGGATTAAGCTTGGCGTTTAATGCGCTATTTCCATTAGTGCCACTTGGCACTTTGATCGCTAATTTGGTGGGTGGTTATTTAATGGGCATTAGTATGGGCCTCATTGGTTTGGGTGGCTTACTAAGCCCTGAATTAAGACTATTAGTGACAACGGGCTTTCTTGGTGGCTTGACTACCTTTTCAACATTTTCGGCCGAGTCGGTCACATTATTTTCTCGCGGCGACTACGGCTGGGCGACTTTGCATTTAATGAGTCATTTGTTTGGGTCATTGCTTCTGACAGCACTTGGCTTAATGACCGTGCAACTTTTAAAGCAATAAGTGTTCATATCAATATAATGAGTTTACGGCTACGCCTTAATTTACTAATCACAGCGTTATCTTTAGCCTTCATGATGGCAGCGGGATGGGCGATTGTGAATGATGCTAAAGTTTCTATTAGGGAGCGAGTTGAGGCTGCTTCTCGTGTCACGGTGCAATTATTGGATAATGTGATTGTGACTTCTGTTATGAACCCGAGTTTAGGGGATACTACAGACGTCTTAAATGTATTTTTGCGCTCATTAGGTTATGTGCGTAGCAGCCAAATTAAGTTATACGATTACCGTGGCAATGTTCTTTATGAATCACCACAGTCTTCTTATCGAAGTGAAGTTCATCCTCCGCAATGGTTCATCAGCCTAGTCGAGCCAAAGAAAGAGACTGTTCAACGCAGAGTGCGTTACGGAACGTTGGTGGTGACCTCTAGCGCAGCAGGTTCTATAAGAGAAGCATGGCGTGGCGTACAGAATTTAATGTGGATGGGTTTTGGCTTTTTTCTGATCCTGAACATCATGGTTTACGCTCTTTTGAGTCACGCTTTGCGTCCAGTACGGCATATTCTTGGGGCTATTAATCGAATGGAGCAAGGCGACCTAACAGTGCGCCTTGAGTCTTTTAAATTACCGGAATTTGATACGATTGGACATAGCTTAAATCGGATGGCGGAATCTTTAGAGGCGGAACGTCAGCTCGAAGAAAATCGTCAATTAACGGCTTTGATTCAAACGCATATTGAAGATGAGCGGCGAAGCCTTGCACGTGAACTTCACGATGAGTTGGGGCAGTATGTGACCGCCATTAAAACTTTTGCTGTTGGGATCGCGAATAAAACAATGGAAAAAATGCCAGATGTTTCTTCCAATGCACAGACAATTGTCGCGGCTGCAAATCATATCTATGATGGAATGCACAGCATTATTCGTCATTTACGCCCTGGAGCATTGGATAATTTAGGGCTATCGGAAACAATTAAAGATGCCCTTCACCATCTACAAAAGCAACATCCTGAGATTGAGTTTAAGCTCGATTTGGTTGGGGATCTAGAATCCCTAGGTGAAAGTCTCAATATTAATGTTTATCGTATTGTGCAGGAATCCTTAAATAATGCGGTGAAGCATGCAAAAGCCAGTATGATTCATGTAGTGTTGAAAAAGGATGAAGCTGGAAATCTAAGTCTTAAAATACAAGATAATGGACTTGGTATGAATGTCAGTAGCGTTGATCAAAGTAAGCATTTTGGTTTGTTAGGCATACGTGAGAGAACGCAAGGCTTTCATGGTCAATTTAATATTGAATCTACGCCCAAAAAAGGTACTACAATTTTAATTTATATTCCCAGGGAGTCTACTGCATGAGTTTACCCATTAATGTGATGTTAGTGGATGACCACGCAGTCGTTCGCATGGGCTTTAAAATGCTTTTAGAGTCTGACACTGACATCAAGGTGGTTGCGGAAGCGGAAAGTGGTGAAACTGCTGTCAAAATGTATATGGAGCATAAACCTGATGTCGTGGTGATGGATATCACTATGCCAGGGATTGGCGGTCTTGAGGCGACGGATCGCATCATCGCAAAAGATGGTTCGGCGCGTATCCTTGTGCTTTCAGCCCATGAAGACTCTGTCCATCCCAAACGTGTTTTGAATGCAGGTGCAATGGGTTATTTAACAAAACGAAGCGCCGCCGAAGAATTGATTAAAGCGATTCGTACAGTCGCAGGCCGCAAGATGTATCTTGAAGCGAGCATTGCACAACAAATGGCGATTCAGCAGTTAAATGGCGAAAAAAATCCTGTCGATGTACTTTCTGATCGTGAGTTTGAGGTCTTCATGGCCTTAGCTAAAGGAGAAACAACGAATCAGATTGCAGAGACGTTGAGTTTGTCGCCGCGCACTGTAGGCACTCATTTGTACAATATCAAACAGAAACTGAATGCAGGAAATTCAGCTGAAATTGCTTTGATCGCGATGCGCTCAGGCTTGATTGATCCTTAACTTTTCTTTTTGGCGCTTGCATTCGCGCTTACGCTGATGACGCCGCTACTGATGATTAAAATAATCGCTAACCAGCGGTCGACTGATAGCGTTTCATTCCAGAGTAAAATGCCAAATAAGCTTGCAAGTACAACGGTAGTATAAGCGAGGCTACCTACCACTAAAGGGTTGCCAGTTCGGTAAGCGCGTGTCATAGCAAGCTGTGCAATCGTGGCGCAAGTTCCTAAGCCAGCAAGTATTGGTAGGTCTTTTAATTCCAATACACTGAAGTGATGAATGATCATCCAAGCCCCACCCCCTAATGTACACACTAGGGAAAAATAAAATACGGTGCGCCAGTCTGGTTCACCAGCACGTCCAAGTTGTGCCACCTGCACGTACACCCAGCCTGCTAATAGGCCGGAGAGCAATCCTAAGCCACCTGCCACTAATTCTCCATAATGAATGCTTGGCTTTAGTAATAAAGCCACCCCTATAAACCCTGTAATGATGGCAAAAATCAATACTTTCCTGGGCCGCTCATGAAATGTTATCGTTAAGATTGCTGCCATTGCTAATGGAGAGGTGTAATTAAGAGTGATGGCGCTAGCCAGAGGAAGCGCGCTAATCGCATAAAAAAACATCACCATTGAAATGAAACCGATAATCGACCGCGACATCTGCATTTTGATCAACTGGGTGCTAATTGAAAGGCGATTGATCGAGACGTAACTTGTAATGAACACCAAGCCCACCAAGGATCGGTAAAAAACGAGTTCGGCGCTAGAGAATTTATGTGAGGCGATTTTAACTAGCACGCCCATGATAGCGAAGAAGAATGCTGCCACCAGCATCCACAGACTCCCCCATTTAAACTGCTTCACAGATGCGGTTCTAACTGCATTCGCAGCCAATAATGAAAATGCTCTAAGCCTGTCTCCATGGGGTGTTGGTATGGGCCGCGTTCATCTAAGCCCTGAGCAAAAAGTGCTTGACGGCCATCATGCATGCGCTGGCAAATTTCTTTGTCTTCAACAGCCGTTTCTTCATAAGCAGCTTGCTGGGCGGCAACATACTCGCGTTCAAATAAAGCGATATCCTCAGGGTAGTAAAACTCGACAACGTTGGTGCAAGCGTCAACCCCGCGAGGGATAATATGTGAAATCACAAGCACGTTTGGGTACCACTCAATCATTAGGAATGGGTAATATAACATCCAAATGGCGCCATGCTTGGGCAGCCCTTTCTTTCCTTGATATTGCTTAACTTGTGCTTGCCAGTTTTTGTAGATTTCGGAACCGGATTTTTCGTAAGACGGTTTATACCCTACAGTTTGTAAACTGTAATCTTTACCGAATTCCCAATGCAGCGCATCGCAATCCACAAAACGGTCTAAGCCAGGGTGGAATGGGCCTACGTGATAATCCTCTAAATAAACTTCAATAAAGGTCTTCCAGTTGAAGCAATATTCATCAACACTGACCCGATTTAGCATGTAATTGGTAAAATTAAAGTCTTGCTTGCAACCGAGTGATGCTAAGTCCTCTGCAATTTTACGCTTGCTATTAAAAAGCAGGCCTTGCCAATTGGTGAGTGGTGTATGGTCTAAATGAAGGCAAGGATTTTCGTTAAAGTGAGGTGCGCCTAAAAGTTCACCTTTGAGGTTATAAGTCCATCGGTGCAGTGGACAAACAATATGTTTAGTGTTGCCTTGCCCCGTCAACATTAAAGCTTGCCGATGTCTGCATACATTGCTGACCAAGTTAATCCCTTGCTGATCATGTACAAGCGCTTTGCCATCTTGCATCCAGTTGAGCGTATAAAAATCTCCTTGGTTCGGCACCATCAGTTCGTGGCCTAAATACTGTGGCGCTTTCGGAAAAAGATATTCACTTTCTAGCGCATAGATTGTTGGGTCGGTATACCAAGCGACAGGGAGTTGTGCTGAGTTTTTAATCTGAATGTCGTTGTTTAATCCGAGAGAAATCATGTGGCTTATTCGTATAACGGGCTTGTTTTAATACGCTAATTTATTTTAAGGGTAGGGATTTTGCCCGAACCCTATTTTTTTTCAAGTTTTTTCCAGCTTTAAAAAACTGATCTTGATTTAAGTCACGAGAAATTGGAACAATTATCAGGGCTTAAAACATCAATAATAGGCCGCAAAAAGCCGTCAATTCTTGCCTAAAAGGATGTTTTGAGATAATCTCGACTCCTTGGATCTAAAACAATTTGATAGGCTAAGGAGCAGGTGAATGAAAAATCCACTAGATTCAGTTTTAGGTACGATCATTTCTGGCTTGATTCTGACGTTTGTATTGTATTCATTCGTAAAACATTTCGTATTGGCGGGGGTGTAATTTATGGAATATTCATTAGGCATTTTTCGCTGGTTGCACATCCTGGCAGGCATCACTTGGATTGGGCTGCTCTATTATTTTAATCTGGTCCAAATGCCTGCAATGAAAGATGCTGCTGCAGATGGCACAGCGGCAGGAATATCGAAACATGTAGCCCCACGTGCGTTGCTTTGGTTCCGTTGGGCCGCTGTTGCGACCTGGTTGATGGGGGCTGCATTATTAGGGCCCAACTTTGCTTCTGCGTTTGGTTTACAGGCTGGTTACACCGGCATTGGGATTGGTGCATGGTTGGGCACTATTATGTTGTTTAATGTTTGGGTGCTAATCTGGCCCAATCAGCAAAAGATTTTGGGTTTGGTTTCGGCGACGGATGAAGAGAAAGCGAAGTCCCGTCGCGTTGCATTTTTAGCCTCTCGAACCAATATGATGCTTTCTTTGCCAATGTTATTTTTTATGGCCAACGGGTTGACGCATAAGGCGCTTATCGGTTTATAAGTTTTTTATTTAAGCTGGAATTGGCGGCTTAAGCCGCCTTTTTCATTTTTATCTGGCAACAGACTGTTGCCATTTTTTGTTCTGGAAATATTGAGTAACTGATATGTCACAACATCTGATGAATACCTATGCACGTCAACCTATTAGCTTCGTAAGGGGTGAAGGTGTTTGGCTAATTGATGCGGAAGGCAATCGTTATTTAGATGCGCTTGCTGGCGTTGCCGTGAATGGGTTGGGTCATGCGCATCCCAAGCTTGTTAAAGCGATTAGCGAGCAGGCTGCCAAGTTAATTCACGTCTCTAATATGTATCACATTAATGAACAAGCGCGTCTTGCTGATAAGCTTTGTGAAATTTCAGGTATGGACAGAGTATTCTTTTGTAATTCTGGCTGTGAAGCAAATGAAGCCTCAATTAAGCTGGCTAGACTTTATGGCCACAATAAAGGGGTTAAAAGTCCTGAAATTATTGTGATGGAAAAGTCATTCCATGGCAGGACGTTAGCCACTCTTTCAGCGACTGGTAATCGTAAAACGCAAGCGGGCTTTGAGCCTTTGGTCAGTGGTTTCGTGCGGGTGCCTTTTGATGATGTGGAAGCGGTACGTCAAGTGGCAGCGCACAATAAAAATGTCGTGGCGATTTTGGTTGAGCCGGTTCAAGGCGAGGGGGGCATTAATATTCCCTATGATGCTTCGGGCTACTTAGAGCAATTACGTAAAATTTGCGATGATCACGGCTGGTTGTTAATGCTAGATGAAGTGCAAACCGGCATAGGTCGCACAGGAACTTGGTTTGCATTTCAGCACACCAATATTATGCCAGATGTGATGTCTTTGGCTAAGGGCCTAGGCTCCGGAGTCCCCATTGGCGCTTGCGTGGCTAGAGGGGTGGCTGCAGAAACATTCACATACGGCAAGCACGGCTCAACCTTTGGAGGAAATCCATTAGCTACGGCTGCTGGCTTTGCTACATTACAAATTATCGAAGAAGAAGATTTACGTGCACACGCAGAAAAAATGGGCGATGTTATTTGCAATGGCTTACGTGGTGAGTTGAAGGATGTGGCTGGCGTTAATGTCATCCGAAATGCCGGCTTAATGATTGGTATTGAACTTGATCGGCCATGTGGCGATTTGGTAAAGCGTGCGCTTGCTGAAAGGCTTTTAATCAACGTAACCGCTGAGAACGTGGTGCGTTTATTACCACCCCTTGTGATTAGTCAAAGCGAAGCAGAGCAATTGGTGGCAATCTTAGGCAAACTAATTAAGCAGTTTTTGAGTGAATAATATTTTTTAAATGAATGGTTTAAACGTCCAAACATTTTGGTCAACATCATGACAATCAAACACTTTTTGCAATTTAATGACTTAAATCTTGATGAGCTCAATCATATTTTTGAGCGAACACGTTGGATTAAAGCTCAATTTAAAGCCTACCAACAGTACTGGCCACTTTCAGATCGTACTTTGGTGATGATCTTTGAGAAGGCGAGTACACGCACACGATTGTCATTTGAAGCTGGCATGCAGCAATTGGGAGGCTCCGCAATTTATCTGAATACGCGTGACTCACAATTGGGGCGTGGCGAACCTGTAGAGGATGCGGCACAGGTCATCTCGCGTATGAGTGATATCGTGATGATTAGGACGTTTGAGCAAGATATTATTGAGCGGTTTGCAGCTAATTCTCGTGTGCCTGTGATTAACGGGTTAACGAATGAATATCACCCTTGCCAAATTTTGGCTGATATTTTTACGTTTATTGAACATCGCGGCCCAATTGAAGGTAAGACGGTGGCTTGGATTGGCGATTCTAATAATGTTTGTAATACTTGGCTACAGGCTGCAGAAGTCCTTGATTTTAATGTGCATGTTTCAACTCCTCCAGGTTACGAGGTTGAGCCGGAGCGCGCTAACTTGTATGGCGATAGTCATTACGAAGAATTTGCTGACCCGATGGAGGCCGTTCGAGGGGCCGACTTGGTAACGACTGATGTTTGGACGTCAATGGGCTTCGAAGCTGAGAATGAAGAACGTATGCGCGACTTTGCAGATTGGCAAGTGGATACAGACATGATGCAAGTGGCAAAAGAAGATGCTTTGTTCATGCATTGTTTGCCTGCGCATCGCGGGGAAGAGGTTTCTGCCGATGTGATTGATGGTAAACACTCTGTGGTGTGGGATGAGGCTGAGAACCGCTTACACGTTCAAAAGGCGTTAATGGAATATTTATTATTAGGTCATGTTGGCGCTTAATAGTTTAAGCAATTGATTTTATTTTGGGAATGATGAAGTAATGAGCGAAATTAAAAAAGTAGTGCTGGCCTATTCAGGGGGTTTAGATACCTCTGTTATCTTGAAATGGCTTCAAGATGAATATCAATGTGAAGTGGTGACGTTCACAGCTGACCTGGGTCAAGGCGAGGAACTGGAACCGGCGCGCGCTAAAGCTAAAGCGGCAGGCGTAAAAGAAATTTATATTGATGATGTCCGTGAAGAGTTCGTCCGTGATTTCGTGTTCCCAATGTTTCGTGCCAATACCGTTTATGAAGGCGAATATTTGCTCGGCACATCAATTGCACGCCCTTTGATTGCAAAACGTTTAATTGAAATTGCTAATGAAACAGGCGCGGATGCTATCTCTCACGGTGCGACAGGTAAGGGGAATGACCAAGTGCGTTTTGAGCTTGGCGCTTATGCCTTAAAACCAAACATTCACATCATTGCGCCATGGCGCGAGTGGGATTTGCTTTCACGTGAAAAACTTTTGGCTTATGCGGAAAAGCATGGCATCCCGGTTGAAATGAAACATAAGCAAGGTGGGAGTCCATATAGTATGGACGCCAACTTGTTGCACATATCTTACGAAGGTCGTCATTTGGAGAATCCAGCGGCTGAGGCTGAAGAAGACATGTGGCGCTGGACAGTTTCTCCTGAAAAGGCGCCAGATGCGGCTGAGTATTTAGATATTGAGTATGTGAATGGCGACCCAGTCGCTTTAAATGGCGAAAAAATGAAGGCGCATGAAATTTTGGCCCATTTAAACAAGCTTGGCGGTAAGCACGGCATTGGCAGATTAGACTTAGTAGAAAATCGATATGTTGGTATGAAATCGCGTGGCTGTTATGAAACGCCAGGCGGCACTATTTTGCTTAAAGCACATCGTGCGATTGAGTCAATTACATTAGACCGCGAAGTCGCTCATTTAAAAGACGATTTGATGCCACGTTATGCGAGCATGATTTATAACGGTTATTGGTGGAGTCCAGAGCGTTTAGCACTTCAAAGCCTGATTGACCATACACAAAAAACAGTGAATGGATGGGTACGTCTAAAGTTGTATAAAGGCAATGTCATTGTAGCGGGTCGTGATTCCAAAACCGATTCGTTATTTGATCCAACGATTGCAACGTTTGAAGATGATAAAGGCGCTTATGACCAAAAAGATGCAGCTGGTTTTATTAAACTGAATGCATTGAGATTGCGTATTGCGGCAAATTTAAAACAAAAGAAACAATAATTTAGAGGAAAAAGTCATGGCTCAATTTGATAATGTAAGCGTTAAGAAAAAAGCAAACGTCTATTTCGACGGCAAGTGCGTTAGCCATACGGTTTTATTGCCGAATGGGACACGAAGCACTATTGGGGTAATTTTTCCAAGTTCGCTTACATTTAATACGGCAGCGCCAGAACTAATGGAAATCAGTTTAGGTGTTTGTAAAGTGCGTCTGGCTGGCGAAACAGACTGGAAAACCTACGGACCAGGAGAGAAATTCACTGTCCCAGGTAATTCCTCGTTTGATATTGAAGTGCTTGAAACGCTAGATTACGTTTGTCATTTTGAATAATTAAGAGGTCGATATGCCATCCTTTGATATTACTTCTGAAGTGGATATGGTTGCGTTGAAAAATGCGATTGATGTGGTGGGTCGTAGCATTACGAATCGCTACGACTTTAAAGGGACAAGCGCTAATGTTGAGCTGAATGAAAAAGATAGCTTAATGACTTTGTTTGGCGACTCTGATTTTCAATTAGATCAAATTAAAGACATTCTATTGCCCGCGATGGAAAAGAAAGAGGCCGATAGTGCGAAGCGTCTTGATCATCAAGATGTTCAGAAGATTTCAGGCAATAAAGTTAAGCAAGTACTCAAGATTAAGGATGGCATTGATAGTGAGCTTGCAAAACGTATTGTGAAGTTGATAAAAGATAGCGGTGTGAAAGTACAGGCAAGCATCCAAGGTGACACGGTGCGTGTCGTTGGCGCCAAACGTGATGTGTTGCAAGACACGATTGCTCAAGTTAAAAAATCTGTGACCGACTTCCCTTTGCAGTTTGGTAATTTTAGAGACTAATTTTTATATTGTTAGAAGTTGAATGAGCGCAAAAACCCTTTACGATAAATTGTTTGATTCCCATGTGGTGACCGAAGAAAACGGGACTGCGTTGATTTATATCGACCGTCATTTGGTGCACGAGGTGACCAGTCCACAAGCGTTTGAAGGCTTGCGTTTGGCTGGCCGTAAACCATGGCGTAAAGATTCAATTGTGGCTACTGCAGATCACAATACACCCACTAATGGCTGGGATAAAGGGTTGGATGGCATTGCAGATCCAATTTCTCGTATTCAAATTGAGACCCTGGATAGCAATATCAAAGAGTTTGGGGCAAAAGCTTATTTTCCATTCATGGCTAAAGGACAAGGGATTGTCCATGTGATGGGACCTGAACAAGGCGCGACATTGCCTGGTATGACAGTGGTCTGCGGGGATTCTCATACCAGCACACATGGTGCATTTGGCGCACTGGCTCATGGGATTGGGACATCTGAAGTTGAGCATGTGATGGCAACCCAATGTTTGGTGCAAAAAAAATCAAAAGCAATGCTGGTCCGTGTTGATGGAAAATTAGGTCATGGCGTCACCGCTAAGGATATTGCATTAGCGATTATCGGAAAAGTAGGCACTGCAGGTGGGACGGGTTATGCCATTGAGTTTGGTGGAAGTGCCATTCAGGCACTGACCATGGAAGGTCGTATGACGCTTTGTAATATGGCGATTGAAGCTGGTGCACGTGCTGGAATGGTGGCCGTGGACGATAAGACGATCGATTACGTTAAAGGTCGTCCTTATGCGCCTCGGTCAGATCAGTGGGATGCTGCAGTGACTTATTGGCGAACATTAGTTAGTGATGAAAATGCAAAGTTTGATGCAATCATTACATTGAATGCTGAGAATATTCAACCACAAGTGACCTGGGGAACGTCGCCTGAAATGGTGGTAGGGATTGATGGCGCAGTGCCTGATCCCGCAAAAGAATCTGATGCCACTAAAAAAGGCAGCATGGAGCGTGCCTTAATATATATGGGATTGCAGGCAAATACCCCAATGAATGCGATCAGTATTGATAAAGTCTTTATTGGATCATGCACAAACTCGCGTATTGAAGATTTACGCGCTGCAGCGCATGTAGCTAAGGGCAAGAAAATTGCTGTTAATGTGAAGTTAGCATTGGTCGTACCTGGTTCTGGATTGGTCAAAGCGCAAGCCGAAGCTGAAGGATTGGATCAGGTTTTTAAAGCAGCCGGTTTTGAGTGGCGAGAGCCAGGATGTTCAATGTGTTTGGCAATGAATGCGGACCGATTGGAGCCCGGCGAGCGTTGCGCTTCGACTTCTAATCGCAACTTTGAAGGTCGGCAAGGTTTGGGTGGAAGAACGCACCTGGTCAGCCCTGAGATGGCAGCAGCAGCAGCGATTGCAGGACACTTTGTAGATGTCCGGACTTTTGCTTAATTAACGAGAATTAATAATATGCAAGCATTTACCCGGTTAGATGGATTAGTGGTTCCGCTCGATAGAGCGAATGTTGACACAGATGCCATTATTCCCAAGCAATTTTTGAAGTCGATTAAACGAAGTGGCTTCGGTCCGAATGCTTTCGATGAATGGCGCTATTTAGATCACGGCGAGCCAGGTATGGACAACAGCAAGCGCAATATTAATCCTGATTTTGTGTTAAATCAGCCGCGCTATCAGGGCGCCTCTGTGCTATTGGCGCGTGAAAACTTCGGTTGTGGCTCTAGTCGTGAGCATGCACCGTGGGCGCTTGAAGATTTTGGTTTTCGCGTCATTATTGCGCCTAGCTTTGCGGATATTTTCTTTAACAACTGTTTCAAAAACGGCTTGTTGCCTATCACCTTGTCTGCTGATGATGTGGATAGATTATTTAAAGAAACAGAAGCCACAGAGGGCTATAAACTTGATATTGATTTAAGCGCGCAAAGTATTAATACACCAAGCGGCAAAACCTATCAGTTTGATGTAGATGCTTTTCGTAAACACTGTTTGTTAAATGGGTTGGATGACATTGGTTTGACAATGCAGCACCAGGTTGCGATTGAAGCCTTTGAGGTAAAACACAAAGCTTTGCAACCCTGGTTGTTTAATTAAATTTATTTTTCAATTACATAAATGTTATTTTTAGGAAATTAGATGAAGATTGCAGTTCTGCCAGGGGATGGCATAGGCCCAGAAATCGTCGCTCAAGCGGTGAAGGTGTTAAATGCTTTAAACATTGGTATTGAGATGAAGGAAGCAGCCATTGGCGGTGCGGGATATGAAAGTGCTGGGGATCCACTCCCAGCAGAAACCTTAAAACTTGCGAAAGAATCTGATGCGGTATTGCTAGGGGCAGTTGGTGATTGGAAATATGATACCTTGCCACGTGAGATGCGTCCTGAGCGCGGATTGCTCCGCATACGTAAAGAGCTCAATTTGTTTGCAAATTTACGTCCAGCTTTACTATATCCAGAATTAGCATCCGCTTCTACCTTGAAGCCCGAAGTGGTCGCTGGCTTAGATATCATGATCGTGCGTGAATTAACCGGCGACATTTACTTTGGTCAACCACGTGGCATTTCTACTTTACCCAATGGTGAGCGTGAGGGGGTTAATACGATGCGCTATTCAGAGTCTGAAATACGACGCATCGGCCATGTGGCATTTAATATTGCAATGAAGCGAAATAAAAAAGTATGTTCAGTGGATAAAGCTAATGTGCTTGAGACCACAGAATTGTGGCGTCAAGTCATGATTGAAATTTCAAAAGAGTATCCAGAGGTTGAGTTAAGTCATATGTACGTGGATAACGCTGCCATGCAATTGATTCGGGCGCCAAAGCAATTTGACGTGATGGTGACCGGTAATATTTTTGGGGACATTTTGTCTGACGAAGCCTCGATGTTAACGGGTTCTATCGGCATGCTGCCTTCAGCTTCTTTGGACGCCAACAACAAAGGGATGTACGAGCCAAGTCACGGCTCTGCACCTGATATTGCGAATCAAGATATCGCCAATCCATTAGCCACAATTCTTTCTGCCGCAATGATGCTTCGCTACAGCTTTAATGATGAAGAGAATGCAACCCGCATTGAAAGTGCCGTAAAAAAAGCCTTAGCACAAGGTTATCGCACGGCAGACATTTACACTGATGGGACTAGAAAAGTGAGATGTAGCGACATGGGCGATGCCGTCGTGGCTGCTTTATAAAAGTTTTAGGATATGAACATGTTAAAAGTAGGCTTTATTGGTTGGCGTGGAATGGTAGGTTCTGTGCTCATGCAACGTATGTTGGAAGAAAATGACTTTGCAAATATTGAGCCACAATTTTTCACCACATCGCAAGTGGGCGGGGCTGGTCCAAAGGTTGGTAAAGATACTCCAGCATTAAAAGATGCTAAAAATATTGCTGAATTAAGGTTAATGGATGTGATTGTTTCATGCCAGGGTGGCGATTACACCAGTGAAGTATTTCCGAAATTACGTGGTGATGGCTGGAATGGTCATTGGATAGATGCGGCTTCAACTTTACGCATGGAAAATGATGCGGTTATTATCCTTGATCCAGTGAATAGTCACGTCATTCAAGATGCCATGAACAAGGGTGGAAAAAACTGGGTTGGCGGTAATTGCACAGTTTCCTTAATGTTGATGGCATTGAATGGGCTGTTTAAAGAAAATTTGGTGGAATGGGCGACATCAATGACCTATCAGGCAGCGTCAGGCGCTGGCGCGCAAAATATGCGCGAATTATTGAAGCAAATGGGCCAAGCGAACCAATCTGTTGCAGGATTGCTTGCAGATCCTGCTTCAGCGATTTTGGATATTGATCGTACCGTGGCTGCAACCTTGCGTGATGACGCATTTCCAACTGCCCACTTTGGGGTGCCGCTTGCAGGAAGCCTAATCCCTTGGATTGATAAGGATTTAGGAAATGGTCAAAGTAAAGAAGAGTGGAAAGGCGGCGCTGAGACCAATAAAATCTTAGGCACAGAAGCAAATCCAATTGTGATAGACGGCCTATGTGTTCGTATCGGGGCAATGCGTTGCCACTCACAAGCCTTAACGATCAAACTTAAACAAGATGTCCCACTTGATGAAATTAACGAAATGCTCGCTAAAGCTAATCAATGGGCCGAAGTGATTCCGAATGAGCGCGAAGCGAGCATTCAGCAATTAACCCCTGCTGCAGTTACTGGCACACTTAAAACCCCCGTGGGTCGTTTACGTAAAATGGGGATGGGAAAACAGTACCTGTCAGCGTTTACTGTTGGGGACCAATTGCTGTGGGGCGCTGCTGAGCCACTTCGTCGGATGTTAGATATTATAGTAAAAGCTTAAGTGCGATCAGGCATAGCTTGCAAGGCATGATCTTCAGTGTTATTTTTGAATTTCAGTTTTTGTGTTTAAGTGATATCAACCAAATAAAATGATATGGATAAAAAAGTGAAAATAACAATTAAACCAATTTTATTAGCTTTTTGTTTTGCACTACTTCCGTTGTCAGTATCGGCAGCAGGGCTGGGCAAGCTAAATGTATTTTCTGCATTAGGCGAGCCCTTAAATGCAGAAATTGAGTTGTTATCAACCCCACAAGAACTATTGAGTTTAAATGCTATTCTTGCATCAGATGATCTTTATATTGCGCAAGGCATTGATAAAACCGCAATACAACGGAATATTCGAGTCAGTGTCGTCAAAAGACCTGATGGTATTCCGGTCCTTTGGTTAAGTTCTTCTCAGGCCGTCACGGATCCATTTTTAGACATGTTGATTCAAGTCTCCTGGAATGAGGGTAAGTTAACGCGCGAATATACATTGCTGCTTGATCCGCCGGAGCAAAGCGACTCTTATGTTGAAAGCCCAGTGATTGATGCTCTTGAAGCGCCAATTCCACTTGAAGGAACGGCGCCTACAGCTAAATCTGAAAAATCAAATCCTACTAATAAATTAGTTAAATCTATCCAGAGGACAAAATTGTCCAAAACTAT
>Ga0114964_10001919_pt1 | contig 14923 bp, 11 predicted proteins | sample C_131016_MF_Meta_FD_92638 | JGI IMG/M metagenome (GOLD analysis project Ga0114964, IMG submission 92638) | Freshwater microbial communities from Lake Croche, Canada to study carbon cycling - C_131016_MF_MetaG | ecosystem: Environmental > Aquatic > Freshwater > Lake | place: Lake Croche, Canada... | reverse complement strand
GATCTGATTTAATAGAATTTACTTCTTCTTTTAGATTATTTATTTCTTCTAAATGTGTTTGTTCGACATTATTGTCAGAATGTTGTTGATTAAAATATTCTGAAGTATCAACAACATCTTTTTCACGCGGTTTATAATTATATAATTCATCCCTTTCATTGATCATCATAGATGAATCTGGTTCTGGATAATAATATCTATCAAATATGTCACTATTTGTTCTTCCAGTTGGCATGGCATTAAAAGCAATAACTTTTCTATATTTTTTAGTTATATTTAAATTGTTAACACCAGTACTATGTTGTAACCATGCTGGAAATATAATTAATTCACCTTCTACGAATGGTTGATTATAAGTATTTTGTAGTTTTAGTTTCTTATCATTATTCCTTGCTGGTGTCATGATAGATTCATAGTAGTTTGGAGAATAAAATGTTGTACCAGAAGTATCTTCACTTCCATCCAAATAATATACACCTGCTAGATAGGAATTGTGGTGGTGGTGTCTATGATGAAAACCACCATCAGGTTGAACAGTACCCCACATTCCTGTTATTCCAATATTAGGTAAATAACCCCAATCTTCCATTATCTGTTTTAAACTATTTTCTACAAGATTGGTAAGAGGAGAAAAAACACTTTCTTTATGGAGATTAGAAGAAGTAAATAATAATCTATCCATAGTTGTATTTTTACGAAAATTTTCTTTATCAGAAAGATATTCTAACCATCTTGGTTTAACAGCAAGATGATCTTTAAATCTTGTTTTATAGATTGGAACTCCAAATAAATTTTTTCCTATTAAATTATCACTTAGTTTAAATTCATCACTTTCTTGTTCAATCATTTATTTTCCAATACCTTCAATAATAAATTTTTTAATTCAGATAGGTCATTTTTAACAGTATTAATTTCTTGTTTTAGTATATCAACATTGCTATCTTTATTTAAAGATAGTTCTTTTCTTGTTTTTTTATATTCTTCCAAAGCAACTAAATTAGTGTTAATTAGTGCTCCAGGATTATTTTTTGGTACTTCAAATCCATCACTGTTCATAATTTACCTTACATCATTAGAGCTACTGAACGTACATCTCTCATGTTTGGATACAACGCAACGTTATCGGAAAGAAGTACAATTTTAATTGCAAAAGTATTAAATCCTCTATGCATTACTCCACCTCTATCATAGTAAGTTAATGTTCCTGGTGCAACATCATTTACTATATCTCCATCAATATCTCCATAGGCCACAAAGGGGGATGGTGAAGAAGGTTGTGATAGAGATTGAGGAAGTCCCAAACAATATTCTTTGTAATCATTAGAATCTTGAGGAGAACTATAAAGGCTTCCAGTATTATTAATATAATCTAAAGGAGTCCAATCTTTAGTATCAAATAATTCTGAATCACTGTCGTTGTTTATAAATTTAACATATATTTGTATATCTGTACCTATAGGTCTATATCCTGTGATCCATAATTTAAAATCTTCAGATACAGTATCAAGAATAATAGTTTTTGAGATATATCTAGCCAAAGCATTTCCATAGTTAGTATATTCATTAGAACCATCATTATTAATTCTATTATGAATAAAATTAAACGTTTTAGCATTTAAATCAATAACTGGTGATTGAAATTGATTCAACGATGTCAATTGGATTTCGTAAGTAGCAGTACCTTTTGTTCCAAAAGTTCCTAGTGCAATTTCATTGGAGAAACTTTTTACTACTCTTTGAAAATCATGATACTCGTGGAGTGTTTCATTAGCTACAACCGATCCTGTAGAATCTTTATTAGATGCTGGATAAAAAGTTGTATTACTTGTACCATAAAATAATGATTTGGTATAAGTACCTGAAGGTTCTGTAATAGTAAATTTAGGAACTAAAGCTTCATAATAGATATCATCAATTGTTGAAATAATAGCATTAGCTATTAAAAAAGAAGATGTAATATAATTAGTATCAAAATTATTAGGTGGTCTATAAAATCTAATATTTTTATATGTAGTATTACTCCACAATCCATTATATCTTTCTAATGTTAATTTACCACTAACTTCATCTATATCATTAACTCTTCCAACTGGATAAATTGATAAATTAGAAGTTAGAGTTTGAGATATATTAGCTGAATTGGCTGCATAAGCCATATCTCCAACAGCAATACCTACTCCAGAAGTTTTGTGATATATACCTCCAGTACTAGATAGATCAAGTGTAATATATTCATAATTTTGATTTCTAAAAATAGCCGTTCCCGTAGAAGAAGAAAAATTAGCAACATATAAATTAAATTTAATATCTTGTGTTTGTACTGGAACCCAAGAATCTCCATTATTAGAAACATACAAAGTTCCAGCGTAAGGTTGCTCTGTAATTTGTTGACCACTTATAACATCTATACCACCAACTTCTGATACCCACACATTATAATCTGGAGTATTGCTATTTGGGGTGATATAAAAAGAATAGGTCGTATCAGCAGATAACATTAATGGATAAGAAAACGTAAAAATAGTTTCAGAAGAAGAATCGTTACTAATAGTAATTTCATATGGGTTTAAAGAAGCAGATCCCAATCTTTTATTAATATTTGGTACACCATTATTATTTTCTACAACCGTTACACTTACTCCAACCGTATCACTCTTTGTTTTAAAAAAAATACCTATTTGTGTTAAAAATACACCAGGCAAACCAGATGATTGAATACCTGGTAAATAAAAAGTTTGAGCTATTGGGTTGCCGTTTATCATATTTTTACTTTCTTATATTAAAATTATATTAGATTTAATTAATTAATCTTCTTTTGCATTAGGACTATATCCGCCATCATGAATTGCTGACTGATCAGCATAACCACCAGCAACGGATGAATATTGTCCGCCAGGTACAGAATGATTTGTACCACTGTTATCACCATGACCACCTCCACCTCCACCACCTGTACCAGACACCACATTTGTCACATTTGTATTATTTACAGTCGTATTATTATTAATAATAGTTACAGGAGGAGGACTAGTAACGTCCCATGTAAGCGGAGTACCAGAATTTGTTATAGTAGATGGAGTAAATAGTGGTTGAATTACTGAGTAAGAAAGATTTTGGGATGTTGTAGCAAGAGAAGAAGAATTATATGTACCTTCTGCACTCGTAAGAATAGCATCTGTAGCATTAATATCTGGTTGGTCAATTAAAGTAAACACTCTTTCGCCGGCTCTGAATGTATTAGATGGAAGCATGAAAATTAAAAATATTGTACCTGCACTATTAGTTTTTAGCTGACTATTTAATGCACTTGTTTGTACTAGTAAATTACTAGGATCACTAATGTTTGATAGAGCTATTACCTTATCATTATTAATAGTACCATCGGAATTTAAATACTTGGGATTATATAAAGCTGGTGCACAATATTGAGAAACATCTTGTTTATCAAAAAAAGGATACAATCTAGTATTGGGTTTAAGATTTTTAGCAGTAACTGCTATTCTTCTTCCCACCATATAAGGAAGCAACGTAACATCTTTAACAAAATCTCCTAAATTTTGAGGAGGTAATGTTTGAGATTTTACTGTAATATCAGTAATAGTTATTGTTGAATTTGATTGCCAAGTAGATGTAGTACCATCGACTTTAGCAACAAAAGGGTTGCTATAAGTTGTATCAATATCTTTAAATGCACCAGCAGAAGCTGCAGCTGAAAAAGGTTGTGTTTGATTATTAACAATCACTTGAGGAGCTGCATCTGTATTAACATTTGTATTATCAAATGATGGATATAATGTCAATGCTCCTTTAAAGCTATAAAATGTTTCTGCACAATTTCTATATTTTGTAGCATGAGGATTACCACCAAATAACACAGTATTGTATGACAATGTTAGTAATCTTCCAGAAACTTTAATATTAGTACTATCTACCGAATCAAGATTAAAACGAACAAATTTTTCATCAAAATTTGGTCTTGCAATAGATAAAGAAGAACTAATTCCTATATTTAATTGTGGTGATTAGTATTCATAACAGTGTCATCATTAAATGGATCTGCAAATACACCATTTTTAAATCTTTCCAAACCACTGCTATTTCGAATAGAAGTTGTTTTGGTATCCAAAGAAAGAGCATTTAATACTGTATAATATTCTATTTTTTTAATTCTATCCTCTAAGGCTCCGATCTCTTTCATCGTGTAACCTTTGATAGTATTAATACCTACTTGAACAGCAATATCTTTTCTATTGTATGTCATATTATTCAGCTTCTGAAAATGTTAGAGAAGGATAAGGTGGAACTAAAATATCTGCAACTTTTAATCCTGAACTATTTATTGAAGGTTGTTTAGGATTGAATGAAGGAGTTCCAGACTTAACAATTAAACTACCATCTTTGGTAATCAATAATGCATCATATCTAGGAAGATAAAATTCTGCATTATATTCAAATATGGAATCTGGTTCTATAGCTACTTTTAATGCAGCTGAGTAAAATTGTGAAGTGTTATTAGCAGGATTAATTGTAGCATTGGCTGGATTTGTTGCACTAATTGCAGTATTTGTGACAAAAGGTCTTACGTCTATATAATTTCTTAAGTCATAAATGCCATTGGAAATATCATTGTAAACAGGAATTTCAGCAGTTGCTATGTAGCTTGGATTTGTAGGATTGCTATCGTTGATAGGATAAGAATCAACTGATGTAAATGTTGCCATTGTAGAAGTAATATTAGGAGAAAAATGATTTAACCTTACAAGTATGTTAGATTGGGATGTAATACCAGATTGATAATTTGGTAATATTGAAATATAAGATAAACCATAATAATTATCTGTTTGACCATTATTAAATTTAAACCATCCTACTCTATCAGGATTAGTGTTTGCAAAATTAGCACCAACATAAATTGAAGAAACCTTATAAACATCCGGAATACCTAGAGTCCATGGACCCGTTGATCCAGCAGGGTGAGAAGCACAATTTATTGCAACATAAACATCTTTGTGAACATCTAATCCTATAGGAGTTGCTGTAGTTCTTGCAATAGGCACTTGAGCACGCAAGGTGTTAGAATTAACACCGTCTAAATTTATACCTACGTGAACAGTCATTTGCTGTACTTTACCAGAAGTAGAAGAAAATGAAATTGTATTACCACTTCCAGTAAAATCTATTTGTGTTCCTGCTTTAAAAAATCTATGTATATAGATAGAACCTGCAGAAGGTGTTGGTGATACGGGAGGAGAGATGGTCAAACTATTAGCACTATTAATTTTTTTAATTACGTGATAAGTTGTGCCAGAAGCTGTCGATGCCAATTTTAAACTGTTACCAGGTTTCAAAAATGTATCAAATCCTGCTGTTATAGAACTAACAGTTAAATTGCTACATGTTGTATTAGAAGTACCACCAATAGAACCTCCAAAAACAATGGAAGGGAATATGTTTGCAGTAACATTGCTGTTAAAGAATATATTAATTTCACTTGATTGAATATCACCTATACTACCAACACCATAATTAAATTGATCAGCTGATAATGTAAATGTAGCTGAAGCAGATGTGCCTGAACTTGATAAGGTTGCAGGATCTAATGTCGATCTATAGATATATGAAGTGTTGTTTACACCAGTATTGCTTGTTAATCTTTTTAAACCAGACAAACCAGTATTAAAAATTAAGTTACCTTTACTTCCTGATAGTTGAGCATAACCACCATTAAGTACAATATCTGCAAAAACCTTTCCATAGGTACCATTAACGTAAAAGCTTTTAGCTCCTGATTGGAAATTGTAACCAGGATTCATATTAATGTTAGTGATGTATAATCTGTAAGTTTCAGAACCTATAGAACCTGTTCCTTTTGTACCTGAATTATATTGGAAAGATCTTATTGTTGCTGTACCTATTAAATCTCCTAAAGGAGCAGAGGCAGATAAATTTTCTGAAATAACTTTTTGAGGTACATCGTAAATACCTACAGAAACCATTCCACCTATATCAAATATGCCAGATACTTCGTTGACTATAATATAATTTCCAAAATTTACTGTAGTTCTTTGACCTATTAAATCTTGAGAATTTACACCACGAGGAACTTCTATTCTTCTAGTTGATTGATATTCTACTCTATATCCATCAATATATCCAATACCAGGAGATGCAGTATAATAAAATGTATTTGGATTACCAGAACTTTCAACGTTAATTTGGAAAGGCTTTACAATATAATCACCAGCTTCTTCTTTTGTTCTTTGAGCTATCATATCTCCTACTATACTATAGATAGGATCTTTAGCTGTAATTACTGCTTGGTTTTTAGCAGTACCACTATAATCAATAATAGCAAGAAAACCAGTAGGAATAGTAACAGAATTATTGGAAGAATCATATGAGACTAGTGAGGGAACCAATTTTAATCTATATGCTCCAGGAGCACTGTAATTAGGACTACCAATAGAATTATCATATAATGAAGTATCTTCTACCGGTTTTACAATATATTCTGATGTGGAAAAACCAACCTTAATACCAAAAACATTTGATGAATGCTCTTTAATAACAAAGTTGCCTGGTTTTGTATTTAAAAAGAATCCTTTTTGGTAAATGATACCTTCACCGATGTGAATACCATAACCTACACCAAGAGCATTAACAGAAGAATTTGATGATAGGGTATAAATTGATCCTAAGAAATTAGCAGGGTTTAAAATGCCTTGTTTACTTTGATTAGGCCCATAAACATCAATTTGTTCACTTGTTGTACTAAATGTGCTTACTGGATTACTTGAAACATAACCAGTGTTTAAATATAAAACGTATGCTCTATTTGTATCAGGAATGCCTGAACTGATTGTAGATTCTGCTCCTGGATTAGCTTCAAATATAGCTGCTCTTAATCCAGAAGTATTAGATACTAAAAGTGGGGAATTTGAAAGATGAGAAATATTAGCGGTAGGATCATAGTTACCTACTGTCAATAAGGTAAAGTCGTATGTGGTAGTATTACTATCTTTAAATTTTACTTGAGCTAGATTGGGATATTGAGTGAAATTGCAACCTTCTACAATACTTCCGTCTTTATAAATGCTATCACCAAATCTTGAGATTTGTTTTTGCATAATTGTTTGAATTTGAGTAAGTTCACGTGCTTGCACAGCAGTAGAAGGACGAAACAATATTCTGTAATATTGTTTGTCTTCATTATAGTCATCATAAAAAGGAGCAACATTCAAATTAGTTTGGAGGCCTGCCATTATTATCCCTTAAAAATTAAAGTATAGTTTGACTTCTTCAGATACTACACCATTTCTATTGATTGGTTGTATATTCTTATAATAAAAAACATCTGCAGTATAAGGTACGAGATCTTTAGTATTTATAGCAGAAATAACGCATGTCTTTCCAGATGTCTGGGATGTTAAAGTTTCATATGGTATAAACGTACCTGTATCTTGTAGAACATATAAAACATTGCTATCCATATAAGCTACAGTACCAGAAGATTTGCTATTAAATCCTACAACTTTTTCTCCAACATTAAATGGAGTAGAACCTGAAACTAAATTGAACCATAAAATTTGGTTAAACACACTATCTTGAAATACAGTTGAATTAGCAGCAGCAACAGGATTATACAATAATGAAACTTGTCTGTATGTAGCCCAAGAAGGAAGGTTATCTACAAGAGAAGTAGATATTGAAATACCAACCGTACCACAACCTAATTCTGCAACAGCATCAGATCCATGACCATTTCTAGGAGAGATTATAGCTGATGCATTTGCTCCATAACCATAGAATGTATTGGCTACAATTGTAACATTAGCTGTAGAATAATACAATCCTCTATCTACTACATCTATAGAAGTTATACTTCCTGTATTAGGGTCAACATTAGATACAGCAGATGCACCTCTACCATCACCTTCAATTATAACACGAGGACTTATATTAAACAATGAGGTTGAGTCGGTACCAGTTATTGCATTAGACGTATATACAAACTTACCAGTTGAATTTACAACATAATCACTAATAGTTGATAAGGAACCTGATGCACTTCCAGAATATATGTAAAAAGTTGATCCAGAATATGCACCATTTATAGATGATGCATAAGTGTTTTGAATTTTGAATAAATTATTGGTAAGAGAGGAAACAATATATCCATTTGAAGTTATATAATTGTTACCAAAATTAACTACTTTAACAACGTGAATAGCACCTGTTTCTGAAAATTGTGAAACAGTGTCCGATGGAATAATTGGAAAATAATCACTTGTGCTAAATTTTCTTGCATTAACACTATTAATAGAAAACATATATTTCCACTTGTAACCATCTGATGTGTTAAAGTCACCACTATTAATTGTTAGAGAAGGCTCTATTGTTGAAGGAGCACCATAATTGTTGAACAGACATTTATAAACACGATTTAAACTTGTTATTACATAAAAAGCTTTGGAATATAAATTAGAATCTTCATGATCATAATAATCGTAAACAGTTCCTGCAGTCCATACATGACTAGCAGCAACAGTAATTATGTCTGTTTGAGATAGTTTTTTACCAAATAATATGTTATTGTTTACATCATAAAACACATATTTTATTGATGGATCTGTGGCAGGAGGATTGTTATCATCACTCCATGGAAAGAATTTACCAAAACCTATGTAGTAATTTGAAGATGGGCTTGCTACATCAGAAATGAAATCCTTGACAAGTTTGCCTTTTATATCTTGATTAAAAATACCTGCCATTATTATACAACCGTCAATGTATCTACAACAATATTTTGTTGTAATTTATTACTATCTACTATGATTGGTTTACCAAATACCATGTTACCTACCGGATGCATTACTTGTTTGAGCACATTTATATATTTATCTAGAGATTTTTCTATTTGTATTTCATAGGAATATGTTTGATAGTAATAGCTATCTGTAATATACTTGTCGGAATTCATAAAGCCACTTGTATCTTCCCAAGATCCTTCTTCCATTCCTACAGCTCCCAATGTAATTGATAGATCTACTGTATATGAAGGATCATTAGTATTATAAAACTTAATTGATTGTTTGTCAACATTATAACCATAGCCAGAAGAAAGAACAGTAACAGAGCTTACTACTCCATTACCTGTAGCTAAGTTACCTAAGATTACAGCGTTGTTTCCCCAATAACCACCATTACTATCATGAAGGCCATAACCATTAGTTCTTTGTTCAAATACAACAGGTTTAACTGAACCATTATAATTGTGGTTGCCAGAAGTCTTTGCTGTTAAACTATCTATGGTTCCAACAATCACATTGCTATATGTCAGAGAATTGCCAAGACTAGATTGACTATTAGATGATTGTAAATTGGCACCGTATGATGTAGCGTTCAAACGTATGTTGACCATATTATTTGCAGGATTTAAATTGTATCTGAATACAGATGTATTTTTTAAGGATTTAATTTTAAAATTTGCACCTGTTCCTGTAGAAGCTCCTAGGTATGATATAGTGATTGGAGAATCCATTGCATATCCAGTTCCTCCATTGACAAGAACAAAATCTATATAACCTCTTGCTATGTTTGGATTCTGAATTGTAGATACGTTAAATCTTATACCTTCACCAGTAGTATTTTGAGTATATAATATGTCACCAGGTAAATGATTTTCTGAAGAACTTATAATAGATGCTCCAACAGGAGAACCTTTTATTATAGTCGAATCTTTTACATTCATTCCATCATATACGATATTCTCACCAACAATAAAGGAAGATCCAGAAGGACCAGGCATTATGTCAGTAATGTACATTACATAAGCAATTTGATATCCGGTAAATATTCTAGTAGAGATAGTAACAAAAGCAGTTGCTCCAGATGTTGTGCCTGTTATATGCTTTCCACCATAAAAAATATTAAAGGGTCTTTCTTCTACTTCTACATATTGCTTTCTTGTCCACTTACCAGCTGATGCCATAAAAATATCATTTTTAGGAAGATATACATTAGCATCCATATCATATAAAAGTCTGAAAAGTAATTTTAATCCACCAATAGATCCTTTTGCCCTGTAGATGTCAATAATATGTTTTTCTAATAATTTTTTATCAGAAAGAATATTATTAGGAATGCCGTTCATATATTTTGAAATAAAATGATCGATGAATTGATTAGATAAAAATCTATATCTGCATTTTCTAATAAATTTCTTGAGTAAAAAATAGGACCCTGTTGATCTAGCCACTCATAATAGGCTTCTATAAATTCAATAAATCTAGGTCCTTCTTGTTGATAGAAAGACGGAAATTGTTGACTTACTAAAGGAGCTATTTGTTTAAGGTCAACTAACATTATTTGGTTTCAACATTAACTGTAATTAGTAAATTATTAAAATCTATAGTTAGATATTTGTTCTTAGAAGTATAGATGTCATCATTTAATGTTGAAGCATAGAAATTAATACTTCCAGAGTAATCCCATGGATATATTGTATAATTTAATGTTCCTGTGGAATAATCCACTGTTCCTATATTACTATTTAATATAATTTTTTTAGAATCATTTGAGAGGAAATACATTCTTAAATTGCCAACACCATCATCAGTAATTTTAGCTTGGTAGAATACACCCAATGTTTCGTCATAGTAAGTAAAAAAGTTAGTTTGAACTATTTCAGATTCACTATCTTTGTATGATATTAAATTAGTTCTATTTAAAGGATTGTTAAATGAGAATGAATTTGTTTGTGATACACCCTTCACTGGTGTTGTCACATACAACAATCTAAGAGTTGTTTGATTACTTACAATTGAACTATCTGCTTGATCAATCATTGAAGTTAGTTTAGATTTACGTAAATCGCTTCCAAAATTACTTAGATATAATGTTTGGTACATTTGAATTTGATTAATAACTTGTGATTGTATAAATTGAACACTATTTAATGTTTGAGTTGGATCAAATTGAACTGCAGAAACAATTTCAACATAAAGGTATTCAGGATCCACAATTACAGGTGTAATTGTTATATTTTTTTCTTTTAAAAATGTTATGATGTCATTTTTTATTTCAGTTGATAGCAAAGGTGCAGTTCCATATGGTATAGCACTTATAATTACACTACCGTATAAAGGAGGATCTGCTTCTTCCCCACCATAGACATTAATAGTCTTTATTTCAGGATAATTTTCAGTAATTAAGTTTACATAATCTTGTTTTGTTACTGCTCTATCCTGAGTAGCAAAATGACGAGGAGCATTATATTTTATTGACTCATTTGATTCTATATCTGAACCATCTACTGCTATTATATTCGTAGAAACAGTTACAGCATATAATCCATTTATTTTATTTGTAGGAGAAAATGAATAAGCTTTATTTCCAACACTTCCATTAGTTGATCTATATGTTACTTTAACAATATTACCAGCTGTAAGAGCTTTACCTAAAATACCATCTCCAAATTGAATTAGGTATTGATAAGAACCATATCCACTGACAAAAAATATTTTTGATTCAGAAGTTAGCCCATACAAAGTATTGACTTTAGTAAATTGTGTTGAAGTAGAATCCAACGAAGAATTAATTACATGTACTTCTATACTATTAGTATCTAATGTTTCCGAACTAAGAACAAAACTATTAGTTCCTGTATTAACTACATTGAAGTATTCTGATGCTTGCTTACCTTCATAAACATTAACTGGAGAGCTTGTATAGACACCATTATTATTTAAAATTATAGTATCTTCTGTAGTAGAAAAATCTAGGCTAATATTATCTACTGATGTTCTTACAATATAACCTTTAGGAACAATAACAAATGGTGGTAAATTTCCACCAGTATTAACTGTAAAAGTTACTTGAGCTCTAGCAGATGTTGCAGACCTAGGTACATAATTTAACTCTTTAGCATGTGATATAATAGAAGGTCTCATTTGAGCTGAATCTAAAAACATCTCACTTCCTACCATATTAAGATAGTATGAGTTCATGTAAGTATTATAAGAAAGAATATCTAATAAAGCATTTAAATTAGATCCTTCAAAATCATAATCTTTAAATTGGGTTTTAGATTGTACAAATGTTTTTAAATTGGATTTTATTCCATCAAAACTTAAATCTGAAACACTTAAAAATCCTGTGTTTGCCATTTATCTTACTCTTTTTAATATTAGATCTAGTGTTATAGGTGTCGTTGAGTTAATGATGGAAAATACAATAGATGCAGAATATGCATTGTCATCTGCAAGAGCTTTTACATTAACAGAATAAATGTTAGCTCTTGGTTCATAATTTACTATGGTTTCTCTTATTTTTTCTTTTAAAACGTACTCAGTATCACTACTTATATTTTCAAACAAAGATTGTCTTATTCCTGCTCCAACATCTGGATTAAAAAATCTTTCATAAGGATCAGTTAAAAGTAGATTTCTTATTGATCTTTTTACTGCATTTTCATTGGTTAGCAATACCAAATCTTCTTTGATTGGATGAATATCAAAATTAGAAGGTATATCTGAATATATTATTGATGTTGTTGTCATGTATTATTTATAAAGAGGTTCTACAAGTTGCTAAAAACTGTGGATTGTATCTTTGAATATCATTTGCAGCTGAAGAAGCTAGCTTCCACCCATTAGTAAATGGAGAAGATCCAAAAGGTGAAAAAGTTTCTCCTGCCATTCTCCACTAAAACCCAGCATAAACGGAATAGCATTATCTGATCTTCTCATTTCTATTGTAGATGTTGTAGGTACATTTAATATATTGCATACATTACCTACCATAGTTCCAATTTGTTGGCCAAAAAATGTATTAGTTGAAGGAAGTTCTGGAGATCCTGTAATTAATTTTGAAACAACAGATCCTATAGCCATTCCACCACCAAAGGAATTAAAATTTTGCATTCCAAAACTAACTACTCCAGATCCTCCATTAACATGACCAAATGCCCCTACTTTTCTACAAAACACTTGATCTGTTGCTGGAATAGAAGTTGGGGACTCACCAAAATAAGCTTTACCTGCATAGGATGGAGGGGTTAGCATAGGATTGTTTGCTCTTTTGGAAGTAGTTATTCTTTTTCCCGTAAGCAACTCAGACATTAATCCACCAACAGAATTACCACCTGTTTGAGATAATAACATTCCAGCTACTATTCCACCAAGAGCTCCCAATGATCCTAAAGATCCTCCTAAAGGAGTTTGACCAAGCAGGCTACCTATCACAGAACCACCAACAGAAGAAGCTAGAGATCCTATATTGAAGGTTGGATTAGAAATAGCATTTAGTTTATCTATATTACTCAAGGATCCTTGTGATGCATTTGTAAATGCATTAATGGTATTGGTAATAGATACATTAGTCAATGAAGGTGCTGATGAAAGTGGACCAGAAAAATTATTTGATTTGTAAGCTGACCCTATCAAGACAGATCCTAACACTCCCAAAGAAGATCCTAAGTTTGCTGCATCTAATATTCCTCCTAAACTACTTTGAGAAGAATCACTATATCGTTGAGCATTAGAGTATTGAGAACTAAATCTTTGATTTACAGAAGCTACACCATTAGCTAGATAACCTACTTTATAGATATTACCTATTCCACATATTCCAACTATATTTCTAACATAGTTAGGGTTGTCCATTTCTGGAATTCCTACTACTCCTGAAATGTATTGAAGATCACTATAATTCTCACTTGCTGCAAGTATATAAAAGAAATTGGATAATACATCAGCTGGTATTATACCATATGATGCAAGTTCCATAGATTTATTTGCAATTGTTTGTTTTTCTAATGTAGTGAGAATATAATTAGAAGGTGTTCGAACATAGTTAGATGGTGCATTTGTTTGTTTGAGTATAAAAGCAGCACCAGATAATTGAGAAGCAATATTAACTGCTGTGTTAAAATTATCGTTGGAATCTTTCATTTCTTGGTTACCAAAGAAACCAGGCTTTTGTATAATGCCTCTTTGGATATGTGCAGATGAATCTTTGTTTACTGCAGTAGATTTAGATGTAGGTTGTGATACTGGTGCTGAAGAGGGTGTTGTAGAACCTTGTTTAGGAGAAGCTACTGCAACATAATATGTTCCATCAGGAAGTAGATATTTTCCTGTGACAGAATCACCCAAAGCATCTGCTTGAGCTTGAGCATATTGTTGAAATAATACTTTTCTTTCTGCAATTGTTTGAGTACCAGCAGTATAAGAATTATCAGTATATGTGTACATTATACAACTTTCCTTCCTTCAAGAGCTGCAACTGCATAGGAAAGTTGTAATCCACTTACCTTTTGGTAACAATGGGGATCTGCACAAGTAAACACACTTCCACCTCCTTGTTGACCTGGTTGAGCAGACATAACGTGACAATGTATACCAGGAGAGTCATTTTTTTCTAAAAATATTTGGTTGAAAGGTAAATTGTCTCTTACATAAGCTGCAATTTCTGCAGTGAGTGACACATCATTTTTATTGGATGCTCTAAGATCAACCGCACCTCCTGTAATATGATTTGGAGAATCGCTTCTATACCATGAAGTAATTTGCATTCTTCCTCCAAATTTTTCATATAAAGGATCAAGTATATTCCAGGCAACATTCATTGCTTCTTTTAATACTGCTTTTTGCTTATCTTGTGTAACATATCTTAATCCAATCACTTGACCTATAGATATATGTTTTGATATTTTATCATTAGAGTTGTTTAAAGATTGTGGCATCGGTTGTGGATTTTGTTCAGCCATACCATTATTAGTTACAGAGCCTGCTGGTCTATCATAAATTCCATATTAATAGCATCTGCTGTAATTCCTGAATCTTCCATATTAAACGATGCACCTGCACCTTTATTTCCTGCTGCATATGCTTCTGCTTTAGGATTAGGATTACCACCTTCG
>Ga0114964_10001918_pt1 | contig 14932 bp, 12 predicted proteins | sample C_131016_MF_Meta_FD_92638 | JGI IMG/M metagenome (GOLD analysis project Ga0114964, IMG submission 92638) | Freshwater microbial communities from Lake Croche, Canada to study carbon cycling - C_131016_MF_MetaG | ecosystem: Environmental > Aquatic > Freshwater > Lake | place: Lake Croche, Canada... | reverse complement strand
CGCACCGGCTCGGTTTTACTGCGTGACGGCTTCGTCATCGGCTCATCGGCCGGCGGAGGTTCATCCTTGGAGGACAGGCCCAACAAAGCCGGAATATCGAGCGACCAGCTTGAGTTGAGCCCCGGCAAGGGCTGCGGCTGCGTCCCCTTGAGAGCGGCAAGCATGAATTTCTGCCAGATATCGGTGGGCAATGTCGCACCCGACAGATGTTTGGTGGGCGAGCCGTCATCATTGCCGAGCCAGATCCCGGCCACCAGTGTCGATGTATAGCCGACAAACCACGCATCGCGGAAATCCTGGCTGGTGCCGGTTTTGCCTGCGGTTTCCCAGCCGGGGATTACGGCTTTGCGCGCCGTGCCGGTCACCATGGTTTCGTGCATCATCACATTCATCATGCCGACATGCTCGGTCGAGATGACCCGACCGATACCGCCGCCGCTGCGGGCATAGACCGTCTCGCCCTCACGCGTTTTGACCTCGGTGATCACATAGGGCAACACGCCAAGGCCGCCATTGGCAAAACTGGCATAGGCCCCCACCAGTTCCAGCGGGCTGACCTCGGAAGTACCCAAGGCAATGGAGGCATTGGGTTCGAGTTTCGAGCGGATGCCCAATCGCGCCGCCGTCGACACCACCGCCCGCGGGCCGACTTCCAGACATAGACGCACGGAGACCGTGTTGAGCGATTGCGCCAATGCGTTTTTCAACGAGACCGGACCCGCATATTTGCGCGAATAGTTTTCGGGGTTCCAGCCCTTGATCGACAAAGGCGCATCGTCGCGGACCGTGTCGGGCGTCAGACCGCGCTCCAGGGCTGTCAGGAATACAATGGGTTTGAAGGATGAGCCGGGCTGGCGTTTGGCAGCAATCACGCGGTTGAACTGGCTCTCGGCGTAGGATTTGCCACCCACCAAAGCCTTGATCGCGCCATCCGGCGTCATCGCCACAAACGCCCCCTGGCTGACGCCGAATTTCTCGCCACGCTGGACCAGCTCATCGACCAGCGCCCTTTCGCCCATGCCCTGCAAAGCCGGATCGAGCGTGGTGGAGACAACCACATCCCTGTCGAGCGTGCCGATGAAATCATCGAGCACATCCATCACATAATCGGCCGCATAATTGGACGAGCCCGCCCCGCTGGCACGGTTGGCTTTGGCAGGGTTGGCCTGTGCCAGCTTCACCATATCCTCGCTGACATAGCCTTCACGCTGCATGGCAGCCAGCACCAGTTCGGCGCGGGCCTGCGCGCCGGTCGGGTTGCGGTTGGGCGCCAGCCGCGAGGGCGACTGGACCAGGCCACCCAGAATAGCGGCTTCCGCCAGGGTCACCTGTTTGGCCGATTTGCCGAAATAGCGTTGGGCAGCAGCTTCGACCCCGTAGGCACCCGATCCGAAATAGACACGGTTGAGGTAGAGTTCGAGGATCTGGTCCTTGGAATAGTTGCGCTCCAGCCACAAAGCCAGAATCGCCTCCTGGATCTTGCGCGAGGCCGTGCGCTCCTGTGTCAGAAACAGGTTTTTGGCCAGTTGCTGCGTCAGGGTCGAGCCCCCTTGCAAATGCCCGCCTGCACTCATGATGTTGCGCAGCATAGCGCGGGCAATGCCGATCGGATCAATGCCGAAATGGTCATAGAACCGCCGGTCCTCGATCGACACAAAGGCTTTGGGCAGATAAGGCGGCAATTCGGCCAGTTGCATCGTGCGGCCACCCATTTCACCGCGATTGGCCACCAGCGTGCCATCAACCGCCATAATAGCGATATTGGGGGGCCGCTTGGGCACACTCAACTGGTCAATCGGCGGCAATTTGGCAGCATGATAGACCACCAGACCCGCCACCGCGATAAAACCCCAGATCGAGGCAACAACCGACCAGTAAAACAACCGCCCCAGCCACGAGACCGGACGCCGTGCCGCGCTCCTGCTGCGCTTCTTGCCGGATATGTCTTTTTTGGGTTCTGCGCGTTTACTCGTTTTGGGAGCAGGCGGATCGTCATCGCGATCAACGACCCCTTTGCGGGACGCGGATTTGACGGAACCGGATGTGCTGGACACCACGGAGCGGTCACGCGCAGTCAGCCGGATATCAGAGGAGGCATGGCTTGCGCCGCCCTGCCCCGTCGACCGATCACGCCCCCCTTTGTTCATCTCGTGTCCCATACCCGCGGCATCCGCACCGGATTATGAGTCTATCAAGGCAGAATTAAGGATTCGTAAAGGTTTAGTGCGTTCAGGCCGCTGCCGAGCGGTCGGTGAGCAGCCTGCACAGCCGTGCCACCGTGGCTTTCATGTCTCGCCTGTGCACGACCAGATCGACCATGCCATGATCGCGCAGATATTCCGACCGCTGGAAGCCCTCGGGCAATTTCTCGCGGATGGTCTGTTCGATCACACGCGGACCGGCAAAGCCGATCAGCGCCCCGGGTTCGGCAATATGCACGTCGCCCAGCATGGCATAGGAGGCCGTCACGCCACCTGTGGTCGGGTTGGTCAGCACCACGATATAGGGCAGGCGCGCCTCGCGCAGGCGCCGCACCGCAATCGTCGTGCGCGGCATCTGCATCAGCGAGAACATGCCTTCCTGCATGCGTGCACCGCCCGAAGCGGCAAACATCACAAAAGGTGTGCGCCGCGCCACGGCTGTCTCCAGCCCCGTCACCACCGCCTCGCCCGCCGCCATGCCCAGCGAACCACCCATGAAGTCGAAATCCTGCACGCCGATGGTCAGATGCTGGCCTTCGATCCGGCCATGCCCGACTTTGACGGCATCAATCTGCGAGGTTTTGGAACGGGCATCGCGGATCCGGTCGGCATAGCGCTTCTCGTCGCGGAATTTCAGCGGGTCGGCGGGCACGTCCGGCAAAGCGATGGTCTCGTACTGGCCCTCGTCGAACATGCTGGCCAGACGCTGCGTCGCGGTCATGCGCATGTGATAATCGGAAGACGGGATCACGAACAGATTGGCTTCCACATCCTTATGAAACACCAGCTGGCCGCTTTCAGGGCACTTGATCCACAAATTTTCCGGCGTATCACGGCGCAAAAACGATCTGATTTTTGGCGGAACAACGTTGGAAATCCAGTTCATGCGCGCATTCCCTCTGCCCGATACTCCCACACCCGCTTACGACTTGTGGATGCGGCGAATACCTTCGATCAATTCCCCGACCAGACCGGTGACGGCTGGCACGGTCTTGGCCGTCGCCTTGCCATCGACCAGCGACAGACGCACGGCTTCGACCAGCGCCGAGCCGACCACCACGCCATCGGCCCCGCGGGCGACAGTTTCTGCTGTTTCGGCATTTTTGACGCCGAAGCCGACCACGACCGGCAAAGCGGTATGCGACTTGAACCGCGCCACCGAGGAGGCCACGCCCGAATGATCGCTAATCGCCGAACCGGTAATGCCTGTCACTGACACATAATAGACAAAGCCCGAGGTGTTGGTCAGCACTTTGGGCAAGCGCGCATCATCGGTGGTCGGAGTCGCCAGCCGGATGAAGCTCAAGCCGGCATCGAGGGCGGGTTTGCACAATTCGGCATCTTCTTCAGGCGGCAGATCGACCACGATCAGGCCGTCCACGCCCGCCTTCAGCGCATCGGCGATGAAACGGTCCACGCCATAAATATAGATCGGGTTGAAATAGCCCATCAGAATGATCGGCGTCTCGGCATCGCCCTGCCGGAAGCGGGTGACCAGAGCCAGCGTCTTGATCAGGGTCTGGCCAGCCGCCAGCGCGCGCAATCCAGCCGCCTGGATCGCCGGACCATCGGCCATCGGATCGGTAAAGGGCATGCCGATTTCGATCAGATCCGCACCGGCCGCAGGCAGGGCCTTGATGATCTCGAACGAGCTCTCGGGATCGGGATCTCCTCCCATCACGAAGGTAACCAAAGCGGCGCGGTGTTCGGCGCGAACTTTCGCGAAACGGTTTTCAATGCGTGTTGTCATGCTGTCTCACTACCATGGAGCGCGGGAAAGTGGGAGTAAAAAGGCAGGATCGACACATTCAGCCCCGATCCAGCCGTTTGTCTCCTCAATCCATCCCTCCGAGATGCTCGGCCACTGTGAAAATATCCTTGTCGCCACGCCCGCACATATTGACGATCATCAGATGGTCTTTGGGCAGTTTCGGGGCGATTTCGCAGACTTTGGCGATCGCATGGGCGGGTTCAAGCGCGGGAATGATCCCTTCCAGCTTCGACAACAGCTGGAACGCCTCGAGAGCCTCGGTATCGGTGGCCGAAATATATTGGACGCGCCCGATATCGTGCAGCCATGAATGTTCGGGACCGATGCCGGGATAATCGAGACCGGCCGATATCGAATGCGCTTCGGCAATCTGCCCGTCATCATCCATCAGCAGATAGGTGCGGTTGCCGTGCAACACGCCCGGGCGACCACCGGTCAGCGAGGCCGCATGTGCGCCCGAAGACAGGCCGTGGCCTGCCGCTTCGACCCCGTAAATCACCACATCCTTGTCATCGAGGAAAGGATGGAACAGGCCGATGGCATTGGAGCCGCCACCGATGCAGGCAATGATCGAATTGGGCAAACGGCCTTCGCGCTCCAGCATCTGCTCGCGGGCCTCGCGGCCGATCACGCACTGGAAATCACGGACCATGGCGGGATAGGGATGCGGTCCTGCCGCCGTGCCGATGCAATAGAAGGTGTCCTCGACATTCGACACCCAGTCGCGCAGGGCCTCGTTCATCGCATCTTTCAGGGTCTTGGCCCCCGACACCACCGGCACCACTTCCGCGCCCAGCATTTTCATGCGGAACACATTGGGCTTTTGCCGTTCGACATCGACCGCACCCATATAGACAATACATTTCAGCCCGAACCGCGCACAGACGGTGGCCGTGGCCACACCATGCTGGCCCGCGCCTGTTTCGGCAATAATGCGGGTCTTGCCCATCCGCATGGCCAGAAGGATCTGGCCCATTACATTGTTGATCTTGTGGGCGCCGGTATGGTTCAACTCGTCGCGCTTGAGATAGATTTTCGCGCCGCCCAGATGTTCGGTCAGCCGTTCGGCATAATAAAGCGGGCTGGGACGGCCGACATAATGGGCCAGATAGGACCGCATTTCCTCCTGGAAACCCGGGTCGTTCTTGGCCACATCATAGGCTTTTTCCAGAGACAGGATCAGCGGCATCAGGGTTTCGGCAACGAACCGCCCACCAAACAGGCCGAAATGACCGGTTTCGTCAGGACCGTTGCGGAACGAATTGGGGTTTTGCACAGTCACGCTGAACCATCCTTTTTCATTGTATCGCCGAATGACGGACCGCCGTCATGAAGGCTTTGATCCGTTCGGGATCTTTGATGCCGGGAGCACTTTCCACACCCGAGGACACGTCTACCCCCGCAGCACCGGTGATCGCAAGCGCGTTTGCAACATTACCGGCATCCAGACCGCCAGAAAGCATGAAATGGTGCTGCTTTCCGGCCTCTTTCAGCAAGGTCCAATCAAAGCTGACGCCATTGCCCCCCGGCAAAACCGCCTGTTTGGGCGGCTTGGCATCATACAGCATCCAGTCGACCAGGCTTTCATAAGCGCCGGCACGGGTAAGATCATCCTGATCGGCAATGCCAACGGCCTTGATCAGCGGCACGCCGAACCGCTGCCTGATCTCGCTGACCCGCTCAGGCGTTTCATGCCCGTGCAATTGCAGAAAATCGGGCTGCAAGGCCGCAATGACATCGGCCATCAGACCATCGGAAGGATCGACCAGCAAAGCCACTTTTTTGGCGCGTCCTGCCACCAGCGGGGCCAACGCCTTGGCCTCATCCAGAGAGACATGACGCGGCGATTTGGGGAAAAACACAAAGCCGACCCAGTCCGCACCGGCCTCTATCGCCGCATGCAGTGTTTCGGGTGTGCGCAATCCGCATATTTTGACCGTCAAATCCATTGATACCCATTATAGAGCCGGACAACGCGATAAAACAGCCATGTTTGCAATTTGGCCTATGAAAAATCGGCAGGCTGTGACGGGGCACTGACCGTTTCCCACACCGCTATGGCCGCCGCCAGATCCTCGATCGCTGTGCCCACCGATTTGAACAGGGTAATCTCCTGCGCATTGTGGCGGCCCTGATGGCGTTTGGCCGCCAGATCGAACAGATCGGCGGCAATATCGGCCTCGGTGATCAGCCCGTCGGCAATCGGCTGGGCGAGGTCACCCGCCTCTTTCAGCGCGCCCGCGCGGGTGTCGCAAAACAGGGTCGCGCGCCGGATCACCCCGTCATCGGTCTCGCGCATCGAGGGCCGGAATGCCCCGACGCAATCGACATGCGTGCCGGCCTGCAGCCACTCGCCTTTGATCAATGGGTCGACCGACAGCGTGGCGCAGGACACCAGATCGGCCCGGCGCACCGCCGCTTGCAGATCGTCAACCGCGCTGACAGGCAGGCCTTGCGCTGAAAGTTCCACAGCCAAAGTTTCGGCCCGCTCGAACCGGTGGTTCCAGAGCAGGATTGTTTGATAGGGCCGCACAGCCTGATGGGCGCGGATCAGGAAAGGCGCCAATGCGCCTGCCCCCACCATCAGCATGGTCTGAGCATCTTGGCGGACCAGCGAGCGGGCCGCCAAAGCCGAGGCGGCCGCCGTGCGCCACACGGTCAGGCGGGCACCGTCCATGGTGGCCAACGGCACACCACTGGAGCCGTCGAGCAACAGATAGGAGCCAAAAATACTCGGGAGATTGCGGGTGCTGTTGGCAGGAAACACCGTCACCGTCTTGGTGCCCAGATAGGATTTACTAGCCCCCGCACCTGTCCAGGCCGGCATCAGCAGCAAGGTCGCATCGGCATTGTGGCGGCTAATGGTGTGGTGGTGGCGCAACGGCACCACCATATCCGAGCAGAAAGCATCGGCCAGCGCATCGATCAGGCGCGGCATCGACAAGGCGGCATCAACCCCTGCCGTCGAAATCACTTGCATGGGACATACTCCGTATCAGGGAGGGGGATGAAATCCGGTTATTTGATCATCGAAATGGCGGAAGCCTCGTCGGATAACCGGCGCAACCGCTCGACATCCTGCCGCAAAGTGGCGGCTTCACGCTCGACCCTACGCGCCCGCTCGCGGATCTTGCGATGCGCCCACCATGAGCCTGCGCCTCCAAGCACCACACCCAGCAAAACCGCAGTGATCATCACAAGGAACAGCGGCACCGAGACCTGCGCCCAACCCTCCGTCAGGCCGAAGGGATCGAGCACCACCGATACATCCGCGCGGTTGGACACAGCAAAAACCAGAAAAACCAGCGCGAAAGGCGTGAATAAAACGCCTTTGATGATACCCTTCATGATGCTGTGCCTTTCACGGCAGGCGGTCAACCGTTGCGTGAGCGGTTGATCCGTTCGCGCATTTCCTTGCCCGCCCGAAACACGGGCACCATCTTTTCCTCGACCGGCACATGCACGCCTGTGCGCGGATTGCGGCCGACGCGGGCGTCACGCTGCTTGGTCGAAAAGGCTCCGAAGCCACGGATCTCGACACGATCCCCGCGCGCGAGTGCATTGCCAATCTCCTCGAGAATGGCATTGACGACATTCTCCGCGTCTCTCTGATAGAGTTCGGGATAGTGGTCAGCGATTTTTTGTACCAGTTCCGATTTGATCATGGCCCCAACATCTTCAAAAGAGGTTCATTGATAGAAAAACACTTCAGTGATGACTGGCTTCAGGGTGCCAGAGCACCAAAAGCCCGTCAAGAACAACCGCCTCGCTCCGATTGTCAAGATGGCGGAGCAGCGAACCGATGCCGCCCAATCCCGCCATATCCGACAATCCAGCCAAACCTTTGAGCAATCCCAGCCGGTCCAGTTCACGCTGGGGTTTGTATCGCCGTATTTTCAGTCCTTTATCAAGCCCTTTTTCCTGTTCAAGCCAGGAGATGGCATCCTGGTCATCGCCCAGACGGTCGACCAGCTTGAGGGCCAAGCCCTGTTTACCGGTGTAAATGCGGCCATCGGATACGGCCTTGACCTCGTCGTCGCTCAAATGGCGGCGCTCCTGCACCAGTTCCTTGAACCAGCCGAACGTATCCATCACCACGGCTTCCAGTGCGGCCTGCGCTTCGGGCGTTGTCACCTCGACCGGATTGGGAGCCGCCTTCAACGGGTTCGATTTGGCACCCTCGAATTTGACCCCGAGCGTATCAAGCAATTTGACGACATTGGGATATTGGAACAAAACGCCGATCGAGCCAACAATCGCGGTGCGCCGTGCGATGATCTGGTCCGCCGACAGGGCCGCGATATAGCCTCCCGATGCTGCCGTGCCATCGACCACAGCCACCACCGGCATTGTTTTCGTCAGATCGCGCAAGGCCTGATACAGCGCATCAGAGCCGGTGACAGTTCCGCCCGGGCTATCGATAACCACCAGAGCGGCTTTGGCCTTGCTGTCCTTGACCTGCTTGATCATCTCCAGCGTCTCGCGGTCGCCGGTGATCACGCCCTTGATGTCGATGCGCGCCACATGGGCCGTGTGTTCGCCCAATTCTTTCTTGCCGATGGTCAGCCAGCCCGCGCCGATCACCGCCAATCCCAAAATCACGAAAGCCAGCATGCGCCAACGCGCACGGCTCGATTTCAAATGCCGGCGTTCGACCAGAAAATCGACATCGCTCATATCTTGATCCCTGAAAGGCCAGTCGGTGAATAAAATGGAGGTCTCTTGGCGACAGAGCTATCATTGCAAACGGACAACGGCAACGCGAATTCCGGCATTGTGGTCGAATCCCTGTCCGACACAAGCGCAATCATCGCCGCCATGCCAATGATTTGCTGCACTCAGCAGTTGCCACAACCCGCGCGGCAAGCTAACCCGTGATCTGCGGTCACAGTGGCGCAAAGCCCCGCCGCTGAGAACAGAACTGGCACAACAGAATTCGCGTAACAGGATTGGAGATAAACAGATGAGCATCACACGCATTGGCTGTGGCCCCCGCATGAGCAAAGCCGTCATTCACGGACACACCGCCTATCTGGCCGGTCAGGTGGCCAGCACCACAAAGGGCGGCAGCGTCCATGACCAGACCGCCGATATTCTGGCGCAGATCGACGTCATTCTGGCCGAAGCCGGCACCGACAAGACCAAGCTGCTGTCGGCCACCATCTGGCTGACCGATATGGCTACGTTCGGCGAAATGAATGCCGTTTGGGATTCATGGGTCGCAGCCGGCTGCACGCCAGCCCGCGCTACGGTTGAAGCCAAGCTGGCTGCTCCCGAATACAAGGTCGAAATCGCTGTCATCGCAGCGCGCTAACCGGATCTGACCGAGTTGGAACATTCAACGACGCTGCTGGCGCGCCTGCTGTCCCTGCATCCGAAGCTGATCGATCTGTCACTGGATCGCATCATCCGTCTGCTGGGGGCTCTGGGCGATCCGCAGCGTCGTTTGCCGCCGGTCATCCATGTGGCCGGCACCAATGGCAAGGGATCGACCATCGCCTTCATGCGCGCCATGCTGGAGGCAGCGGGTCTCTCGGTCCATGTCTACACCTCCCCGCATCTGGTCCACTTCCACGAGCGCATCCGCATCGGCCAGGCGGGTGGCAGCACCATTGTTTCCGAGGCCTTGCTGGCCGATGCTCTGGCGCGCTGCGAAGCCGCCAACGCGGGCCAGCCGATGACGTTTTTCGAGATGACGACGGCGGCGGCCCTGCTGCTGTTTTGCGAACATCCCGCCGATCTGGTGCTGTTCGAGGTGGGCCTGGGCGGACGGTTCGATGCCACCAATGTGATCGAACAGGCGCTTGTGACCGTGATCACACCGGTCTCGATTGACCATACCGATTTTCTCGGTTCCGACATCAGGACCATTGCCGCAGAAAAAGGCGGCATCATCAAAGCCCGAACCCCTGTCGTGATTGCCCGGCAGGAACATGAGGGCAGCGAGGCCGTGCTCGAGCACATCGCCGAGCGCCTGCACGCCCCGCTGGTCCGCTACGGGCAGGAATACCATGTGATCGAGGAAAACGGACGGCTGGTCTATCAGGACGAGACCGGCCTGCTCGATCTGCCTCTGCCCAAAATGGCCGGAGAGCACCAGTTGATCAATGCGGGCACCGCCATTGCCACGCTGCGCCACGCAGGCTTCAGCCTGACCGACAGCACGATGTTCGAGCGCGGGATCACGAAAGCGGATTGGCCGGCCCGCATGCAAAATCTCGGCAAGGGCGTGCTGGCGGCCCGACTGCCACCTGACAGCGAATTATGGCTCGATGGCGGCCATAATCTCGATGGCGGCCACGTTTTGGCGCAGTCCCTCACCCGTCTGAACACCCGCCATCCCCGCCCGCTGGTGCTGATTGCTGGCATGCTGGCCAGCAAGGATTCGGTCGGGTTTCTGATGAATTTCAAAGATCTGGCCCAGCAGGTGTTTGCCGTCGGCATTGCCGGCCAAACCGCCAGCCGTCCAGCACCCGAAGTGGCCGATCACGCGCGGCAGGCCGGCTTGTCGGCAAGCATCGCCGGGACCATCGAGGAGGCGCTGCAGCAGATCAGCCAGCAACAATGGCCCGTCGCGCCGCGTGTGGTGATTTGCGGCTCGCTCTATCTGGCCGGTGATGCGCTGGCGCGCAACCTGACCCCGCCACAATAGTCCATAAAAAAAGGGCGCATCGCGCGCCCTTTCCTGTTGCAGTGACCAGAGGTTAGATGCTGGTCGAAATCCACTTCGACAGTTCTGTCTTGGAGGCCGCGCCGACCTTTTGCGAGGCGAGCTGGCCGTTCTTGAAGATCAGCAAAGTCGGGATCGAGCGGATGCCGTATTGGGCGGCAACGGCAGGATTTTCATCGACATTCAATTTGACAATTTTGACCTTGCCTTCCATCTCATGCGAAATCTCGTCGAGAGCGGGGGCAATCATCCGGCAGGGGCCGCACCATTCCGCCCAGAAATCAACCACAACGGGTTCGGCTGAATTCAGAACATCGGTTGCAAATGTCGCATCGGTTGTTTTTTCGGTCATTGGTCTGTTTCCCTTGGCGGAGTGATTCTTGTCATGGCCGGAGGCTAGAGGAGTTGAGGCGCGATGAGAAGTCACCCCGTCCAATTATTCATGTCTCTCCCGACACCATGTATGATGCCGGTGGCCCCGCTTCAAGAGAGCGACTTGTCCAGCAGATGTCCGGGCAGTTGAAACATGCTGTGGCCTGCCGTGTAGAGCACAAAGGCTTCTACCGGCCTGTCCGGATACAAGGACTGCAACAAGGCGCGGTAAAGCGCCAGTTGGACCACATGGCCCGGCTGGATATCCTCGACCCGCTCGGGCGGATTGAGACTGGTCTTGTAGTCGGCCACCAGAATCCGGTCGGTCAACAGGGCCAGACGGTCGATCTGGCCCGACACTTTTTTCAGGGCACGATCCGGTCCGAACGGAACCGATCCGGCGATGCTGACTTCGGCCCGGCTTGTCGGCCCGAACAGCGGTGCAAAACGCGGATCGGCCAGCAAATCCAGACAGCCCGCAATCATGCTCTCCAGACCATCGGCGGGCAGATCGCTGGCTGCCAGGGTTTTGGCCGACTTTTTGAGATAGAGGCGGGCCGCCTCCGCGCGTTTGTCAGGCGGGCAAGCGGGCAGCATTTCCAGCAGTGTGTGCACCAGCGTGCCGCGCAACTGGGCCTGTTTCTGCCACGGCGTATCCAGCGGACGATCGCTGCGGTCAGCGGCATTGAGGGCATGCGATGGCCGCAATGGCGCGGCAACCTCGTCCTCGCGAACGACATCGCGCCGCAGCCAGTCCGGCACTGTGGCCGCAGCGGACGAGACCGGCTCCGGCGTCGCGGACTGGTCGGCCAGTCCGGCGGCGGGACGCAGATCATGCGGGGCGAACCGCAGGCTGCCGTCCGGTCCCTGCCCTTCGGGCACCGGTTGCAGCTCGTCACCCAACCCGCGCCGGATCATCTCGTACCAGCAATCGGGGGAGGGCTTGTTCCTGCCCTGGAAGCCGGTCACATACAGCCGCTCGCGGGCCCGCGTCAGCGCGACATAGAGCAAGCGCCGGTATTCCTTGAGCTGCAAGGCCGTTGCGGCCTCTTTGGCCAGATTGACCTTGTCGGGATCGGTGGCTTTGGAACGCGCCCACACCGCCAGAGGCGGCTGGCGCTCGGTATCAAGCAGCGGGAACCGCCCGGATTTGGACTGGTCGCGCAAGCTGACCGTATCGGGCAGGAAGACGATCGGTGCCTCAAGTCCCTTGGCCCCGTGCACGGTCATCACCCGCACTTCGTTGCGTCCGGCTTCCATATCGCGCTTGATCTCGGTTTTCGTGCCTGAAAAGGCCAGCAGAAAACCCTGCAGGGATGGCGAATGGTGCATCTCGTAGGATTGGGCGGCATTTAAAAACGCATCGATCGCGTCGGCCGCTTCCGCGCCCAGACGGCCCAGCAGGGTCTCGCGGCCGCGATCGGCAGACAGGACCGAGGCATAAAAGCTGAACGGCCCCTCGCTGACGGCCCGCAACCGCCACTGTTCGAACCGTTCAAACGCCGTGCGGTAGTCAGGATGGTCACGCAGGGCATGGTAAAGCGAACCGGTGCGATGCGGGGCCAGCACCAGCAGGTCCGTATCGGTCAGACCGAACAGCGGCGATTTCAGCAAAGCGGCAAAGGTCAGATCGTCATCGGGCAACAAGGCGGCACGCCCCAGAGCCATCAGATCCATCACCGCAATATGGTCGGTCAGCGACAGACGGTCCGCACCGGCCACCGGAACATTGCGGTTTTTCAAGGCGCGGATCATCGCCTCAAAAAAACCGGAGCGTTTGCGCACCAGAATCAGGATATCGCCGGGCATGATGCGGCGTTGCATCAGTTTGTCATCCGGGCCGATTGCGCTGATCCGCTCGGTGCTTGACGCCGCACACCAACGGGCAATCTGGCTGGCGATCTGATCGGCGACCTGGACCGAAGGCGCTGGCTGGCGTGTCGCTTTGAGCGAGGGCACCCACTCGTCCCCGGCCTCCTCCGCATCGGCCTTGACCATCGGCCAGATGTCGACAAATCCGGGCAGGTCACCGCGTCGCGCCTGATGGACCGGTGCGACAGAATCGCGCTCCAGCCCGTCATGATGGGCCGGATCGCGGAAGACCCGATCAACCGCCTGCAGCACCGCACCCGAGGAGCGGAACGACATTTCCAGCTTGATCGGTTTGAAGCCGCCTTTGCCGTCCCTGACCGTGTTCTTGGCCAGAGCCTCGAAATGGTCGCGGCTTTCGGCAAAGGCGCGAGGATCGGCCCCCTGGAAGCTGTAGATCGACTGTTTGGGGTCGCCCACCGCAAACACCGTGCGATGGGTCTGGCGGGCGCCTTCACCGGAGAAGAATTCACCTGTCAGGCTTTTGAGAATATCCCATTGCAGCGGGCTGGTGTCTTGCGCCTCGTCGACCAGCAGATGGTCTATCCCCTGATCGAGCTTGAACAGCACCCAGGCGGCATCCGAGCGCAACAGAAGCGAATGGGTGCGTTCGATCAGGTCATCGAAATCCAGCGCGCCGCGTTGTGCCTTGGCCTGCACATAATGGGCATTGACGGCATCGCTGACCAGCAGAATGGCCCGCGAGCGTTCCAGAACCTCGACACTTTTGCGCCGTTCGAGCAGTGTCCCGATCCGCCCGTATTCGCGCAGCAAGAGGTCATAGAGAGCCGGATGGTTCTTTTGCACCTGTTTGGTCATCAGCGTGCTTGTCGCCGACATCGACCCCGTCTGGCTGGTGAAAATGGCACAATAAAGTTCCTGCGCCTGCGGCTTCTGCCCCCGGGCGGCCTGCAACCACGAGGCAATTTTATCAGCCATTTTCCTGTCATTCGGCGAGCTCGCCGCAAGGACCTCTTGCAACTGCGGCATGGCGGCGATCACATCGGCATCTGGCCCGATGCGTTGCGTGAGCGCTTCGACCGTATCGCCGGGCCCCAGCAGGAATTCGGCGCGCAAGCGGTCCATCATGGCCTCGATGGCCAGCTCGCCCTGGATTGCCGAACCCAGCCGCGTTTGCAGCACCATGGCTTCCTTGATCAGATCGGTCAGATCCCCTTCCGACAACAGATCGGCAATCAGCGCCATCGACTGCGCCAGCAGCTGGTCAGGCTGTTTGATCGCCTCGCGCAGCACAAAGTCGCGCGCTTGAGCCAGCAGCAGGGCCTTCTGGGCATCGTCGAGCACCTCGAAACGGGCCGCGACATTGGCCTCGAACGGGAAGAGATGCAGCAATTTCTCGCAAAAAGCGTGGATGGTCTGGATCTTCAACCCGCCGGGCGTTTCGACCGCCTTGGCGAACAATTGCCGCGCCAATTCCAGACGCACCAGAGCGGGGGGCTTGTCCTCGATACGGACCAGTTCGGCGGCGAGGCTGGCATCGTCCATCACCACCCAGCCCGCCAGCGTGTCGAACACCTTGGTTGCCATATTGGCGGCAGCGGCCTTCGTATAGGTGAGCGCAAGAATACGGGAGGGCGCGACCCCGTCCAGCAACAGCCGGATTACACGTTGCACCAGCACATGGGTCTTGCCCGAACCCGCATTGGCCGAGACCCAGACCGAGAGATCGGGATTGGCCGCTTGCTGCTGGATTCTGGTGGCTTGCTGGATCGGGGTGAGCATGGTCATGCGTGCTCCTCGCCGGCGTCGTCGCCGGCCTCGTCATCACCGCCGACCGACCATTCCTTGACGCGTGACAGGTGGTCATAATCGCCGACACTCGTGATGTTTTTGGGATGCAGGCGCGCCGCAAATCCAAGGCCCTGATTGAACAGCGCGTTGATCAGCGTCACGGTGCCGTGCCAGTGGTCGTTGATCAGGGTCTCGACCGCCTCGGCATCCAGTTTGTTGGTCATGGATTTGACCTCGCCACCCTCGCGGATATTGAGTTTGATATAATCGAGCCGGTTCGGCTTGCTGGCCTTGATG
>Ga0114964_10001916_pt1 | contig 14943 bp, 15 predicted proteins | sample C_131016_MF_Meta_FD_92638 | JGI IMG/M metagenome (GOLD analysis project Ga0114964, IMG submission 92638) | Freshwater microbial communities from Lake Croche, Canada to study carbon cycling - C_131016_MF_MetaG | ecosystem: Environmental > Aquatic > Freshwater > Lake | place: Lake Croche, Canada... | reverse complement strand
CGCTTTTGGCCGAATTGCGCGGCCTGGGCCGCAATTTGCACCCTGGGCGCTTTGCCGGACTGCGGGGTCGGGCGTGGCGCGCAGCATTGCACCAAGCCATCGCCACTGGGCTGCCGGACCCCGACCAGAGCGGGCGCTTGCGCCTGACTTTTGAGATTATTTATGGCCATGCGTTCAAACCGGTGCCGCGCATGGCGGTGCAAGAGCAAACCCTTATTCCCCTGGAGCAGATGCGGGCTAGCTTACGCGCTCAAAAGCCAGCCTGAATTGGGGGGGCGGGCTTGCGAAGCCCTTTAGGCCTTCGGTTGCATTGGGCGCCGCTAGTCCAGCCCCAAGGGGGCATGGGCTACAATTGAAGGGTTTTATTGACCTGATTTTTTCGCTTTTGTGGCCCTGGTTTCAGGGCTGCGTCATCAACTCTAAACCGCGTGAGCTTTAGTCATTCCATTGATGCCGATGTGCAAAACCCCCGTTTCGAGTGGGTTTTGCGGCGCCATGCGCCCCTGACGCCGGCCCAGATGCTGGTGTTCTTCGCCTCGCTGAGTCTGGTTTCCTTGTGCATCGGCTTGTTCTTTTGGCTGCAAGGTGCGGTGTTGGTGCTGCCTTTTGCGGCCCTGGAGACTTTGGCCGTTGGGATTTGTTTTTTGATTTTTTCCCGGCATGTGCTCGATCAAGAGCGCATCGTGGTGGATGGTTCCCAGGTAGTGGTAGAGCATGAGGCCGCTGGCGTGCGCGAGCGGGCCCAGTTCCAGCGGCAATGGGTCAGGATTGAGCCCTTGGGCGGCGCGCATTCGCTGATTGCAGTGTCAGCGCAGGGAAAGTCTATGCAGGTAGGACGCTATGTGCGTCCTGAGCGGCGTGAGGCCCTGGCGCACGAACTGCGCCGCGCTGTCCGCATGGGATAACACCCCTTGTAAGCACCGCGACATACTAATTTTGCAAACTCTGAGGCATTGAAAGTGAAAACGATGAAGAGCATTTGGAATAAATCAGCTTCACTGTTGGCGACAGCAGGCGCGTGGCTTGGCACAGGGTCTCTGAGCCTGGCCGCAACCGTGAATGACCTGCCCGGTGGACCGGCGGTACTTCAGTTGAACCTGCCCCCTGCGGTGACTGCCATCGCGCGTGAGCAGCAATGGTTGCACTGGTTCATGCTGATTCTTTGCACGGTGATTTTTGTTGCGGTGTTTGCGGTGATGTTTTATTCCATCTGGAAACACCGCAAATCGCGGGGCCACAAGCCGGCCGCGTTCCATGAGTCGGTTACTGTCGAAATTATCTGGACCGTTATTCCCTTCATTATTGTGATTTTGATGGCCTTGCCGGCCACCAAGGTGGTGGTCGCTATGAAGGACACCAGCAACGCAGACCTCACCATCAAAGCCACCGGCATGCAGTGGAAATGGGGCTATGACTACATCAAAGGCGAAGGTGAAGGCATTGGCTTTGTCTCTACTTTGGATGCCGATCAGCGTGAAATGTCTAATAACGGTGGTCCCAAAAAGGGCGAGATAGTGGACGACTATTTGTTCAAAGTGGACAACCCACTGGTGGTGCCGGTGGACAAAAAAGTCCGCATCATTACCACTGCCAATGACGTGATCCATGCTTTTGCGGTGCCGGCCTTCGGTATCAAGCAAGACGCTATTCCTGGTTTTGTGCGCGACACCTGGTTCCGCGCCGAAAAAATCGGTGATTACCACGGTCAATGCCAAGAGCTGTGCGGTAAAGAGCATGCCTACATGCCGATCCACGTGAAAGTGGTTTCCGCTGAGGACTACAGCAAATGGGTCGAAGGCGAGAAGAAAAAAATGGCTGCCTTGGCAGACGATCCTTCTAAAGTCTGGAATCTGGCTGAAATTACCCAGCGCGGTGAAAAAGTTTATGCCCAAAACTGCGTGGCATGCCACCAGACCCATGGTAAGGGCGGCGGCGCGATCAAGCCACTCGATGGCGCAGCGGTGGTGCTCGATGCTGATAAGGCCAAGCAAATTAAGGTTTTACTCAACGGTCAAAATAATGGCGCGATGCCTGCTTGGAAGGCCCTGAGTGACACCGATATCGCAGCGGTCATCAGCTACACCAAGAACCACTGGTCGAACCAGACCGGTCAAGTGGTGCAGCCGGCTGATGTAGCCGCCTTGCGCAAATAAGCGCAGACCTGCTAAGCAATTTTGATTTATAGATTGAAGTACTGAGAAGGAAATCCGTATGAGCGCAGTTTTAGACCACCACGATCACGCCCATGACGACCACCATGACCATGCCCCCACGGGTTGGAGGCGCTGGGTGTATGCGACCAACCATAAAGACATCGGCACGCTGTACCTTTTGTTCAGCTTCTCGATGTTCATCATGGGCGGTATTCTGGCGCTGCTGATTCGCGCCGAGCTGTTCCAACCTGGTTTGCAATTTGTCAATCCTGAGTTGTTCAACTCGTTGACTACGATGCATGGCTTGATGATGGTGTTTGGCGCCATCATGCCGGGATTTGTGGGCTTTGCGAATTGGATGATTCCACTTCAAATTGGCGCCGCTGATATGGCCTTTGCCCGGATGAATAACTTCAGTTTCTGGCTGCTCATCCCTGCCGGTTTGATGTTAGCTAGCACTTTCTTTATGCCTGGTGGCGCACCCGCTGCCGGTTGGACGCTTTATGCGCCCCTGACCTTGCAACAAGGCCCCAGCATGGATGTCGGTATTTTTGCCTTGCACATCCTGGGCGCCTCCTCCATCATGGGCTCGATCAATATCATCGTCACCATCCTAAACATGCGCGCCCCCGGCATGACCTTGATGAAGATGCCGATGTTCGCCTGGACCTGGCTGATCACCGCCTATTTGTTGATTGCCGTGATGCCCGTACTGGCAGGCGCCATCACGATGACGCTGACGGACCGCCACTTTGGCACCACATTCTTTAACCCTGCAGGCGGCGGTGATCCGGTGCTGTACCAGCATATTTTCTGGTTCTTCGGTCACCCCGAGGTGTACATCATGATCTTGCCGGCCTTCGGCATGATCAGCCAGATCGTGCCAGCGTTTGCCCGTAAGCGTTTGTTTGGCTACACCTCCATGGTCTACGCCACTTCGTCCATCGCGATTTTGTCCTTTATCGTCTGGGCGCACCATATGTTCACTACCGGCATGCCGGTGACGGGTCAGCTATTCTTTATGTACGCGACCATGCTGATCGCGGTACCTACGGCCGTCAAGGTGTTCAACTGGATTGCCACCATGTGGCAAGGTTCCATGACTTTTGAAACTCCCATGTTGTTTGCAGTGGGTTTTATCTTTGTGTTCACCATGGGCGGGTTTACGGGTCTGATTCTGGCAATGGCGCCTATTGACATCCAACTGCAGGACACTTACTACGTGGTGGCCCACTTCCACTATGTGCTGGTGGCGGGTTCCCTGTACGCCATGTTTGCCGGTTATTACTATTGGTCTCCCAAGTGGACTGGTGTGATGTACAACGAAACGCGCGGCAAGATCCATTTCTGGTGGTCGCTGATTGCGTTTAACGTGACCTTCTTCCCGATGCACTTCTTAGGCCTTGCTGGAATGCCGCGTCGCTACGCCGATTACCCGATGCAGTTTGCTGACTTCAATGCGCTCGCTTCAATTGGTGGCTTCGCTTTTGGCTTGGCACAGGTGTATTTCTTCTTCTTCGTGGTGCTTCCCACCATGCTTGGCCACGGCGAAAAAGCCCCGCAGCGCCCGTGGGAAGGAGCGGAAGGCTTGGAGTGGGAAGTCCCTTCGCCCGCGCCTTTTCACACCTTTGAGACTCCTCCAAAGCTCAATGCTGCGGCCAACAAAATTCTTGCTTAATACTTAACCACTCATTGACTTTATGACGCCTGAACAAAAAAAAGCCAACATTCGTCTAGGCCTGAGCCTAGCGTCCGTGGCTGTGGTTTTTTTCATTGGCTTTATGGTCAAGATGGTTTTGCTGGGCCATTGAGTTGCGCATGAGCCTGCGTTACCAAAACTCCACCATGCTGGGAAAACTGGCGGTGGTGGTGCTGGCCATGTTTGGTTTTGGTTACGCTTTGGTGCCTATTTACAACGCGATTTGCCAAATGACCGGTGTGAACATTTTGGCGCTAGCCGAGATGGCCGTCCCGGGCGAAAAGGCCAAAATTCCTGCAAACACCCAGATCGATACCAGCCGCACCATCACGGTAGAGTTTGACGCTAATAGCCGGGGACCCTGGCAGTTCAAGCCGGCCCAAAGTTCTCTGCAAGTGCACCCGGGCGAAATGATGACGGTGATGTACGAGTTCCAAAATACGCAAAACCGCCGCATGGCTGCACAGGCAATCCCCAGTTATGCGCCGCAACAAGCGGCAGCGCACTTCAACAAGCTGGAATGCTTTTGCTTTAACCAGTACACATTGGAAGCCGGTGAAAAAAAATCCTGGCCGGTGGTGTTTGTGATTGATCCCAAGCTCTCGAAAGATGTGAGAACCATCACCCTGTCGTACACGTTTTTTGAAGTGGGTGGCAAGGTGCCGTCTGCGCCGGTTGCGGCCATTGCGTCAAAAGTGGCAGGCTCATGAGTGAAGCGAACGCAGTGCCTGGCAATGGTGTGCGCCCGTCTTTGTTGCGCAGCCTCAAGACGGTGGCTTGGTCATTTATTGGAATTCGCAGTCGTGCTGGGTTTGAGGAAGATGCGGCTAAGGTCAACCCGCTGCATGTCTTGCTGGCGGGCGTCATCACGGTATTGGTTTTGGTAGTCAGCCTGATCGGTTTGGCGACCTGGGTGGTTGGTAAATAGGCGCAGGCGATAGCACTGCGTTCTTCGTATCGTATTTGGAAAAATGGAGCTGAAATGAGTAGCACTGCCCACGGCACACAACCGTATTATTTTGTTCCCCAGCCTTCGCGTCACCCCTTCATGGCGTCGCTGGCTTTGTTCTTTGTGATACTAGGTGCGAGCCAGTGGATTAATGGCGCTGACTGGGGCCGTTACTCGCTGACTTTTGGCATGCTGTTATTGTTTTTCGTACTGTTCCAATGGTTTGGTGAGGCAGTCCATGAAAGCGAAACTGGTCAGTACGGTCGCAAAATTGATTTGTCTTTCCGCTGGAGCATGAGCTGGTTTATCTTCTCGGAAGTCATGTTCTTTGGCGCCTTTTTTAGTGCGCTATGGTGGGCCCGCTCGCACTCGGTACCTGCACTGGGTAGCTTGGATAATGCGCTGTTGTGGCCTGGCTTTAAATCTGTCTGGCCCAGCCTGGCTGCCGGCGTAACCGCATCGCCTGCCGGTATTATTGAGCCCTTCACGACCATGGGCCCTTTCTGGTTGCCCACGATAAATACGGCTTTGTTGCTGAGTTCGGGTATGACTTTAACGATCGCCCACCATGCGCTGATCGATGAAAATCGTGGCAAAACGGTTAGCTTTATGTGGCTGACTGTGCTCCTGGGCATTACCTTTCTGTGCGTTCAGGGCTATGAGTATTACCATGCTTACACGGCGTACAACCTGAAGCTTAGCTCGGGCATTTACGGCTCCACCTTCTTTATGCTGACCGGTTTTCACGGCTTTCATGTGTTCGTGGGCATGTTGATGCTCTTGTTCATTACCCTGCGCTTGCAAAAAGGCCATTTCAGCCCAGACCGTCATTTCGGTTTTGAAGGCGCAGCCTGGTATTGGCACTTTGTGGACGTGGTCTGGCTTGGTTTGTACATTCTGGTGTACTGGTTGTAAGGCCTAGCGGACGAAAAAAAGGCACCACGCGGTGCCTTTTTGTTTGGTGGCTGGCGCAGTTTGCGCTTAAGCGCCCGGCGGTATGCCGGTAGGCTGAATCCAGCCGGCTTGCCAGGACAAAAGGATGCAGACGAAGATCAAAATAGAAAAGCCCACCCGCAAGGCCAATGCGCGCGCCATCCGACGCGATTTTGCGGGCCCTCCGCTGCCACCGCGTAGCATGAAAAACAGGGCGGCGGCCAAACTTGCAATAACGGCTAAAAAGCCCAAGGCAACAAAGTAACTCATGGATAGGATTATCTTTTGAATCGAGACCCGAAGTTCTACCGCGTGACGGCAGCGGCTGTTTTTTTTAGCCTGCTGGGGCTGGCGCTGGGTTTTTGGCAGTTGGACCGCGCAGCGCAAAAAGAGGCTTTGCAAAGCGCCATGCATGCGCAAGCCGGTAAAACGCCTCTAGGTAACGCCGACGTTATCGCATTAGCCACCCAAGGCCGCATGCAAGAGAGCGGCGTGCTTTACCACCCAGTGCGCCTGGCGGGTACCTGGCTGCCCGCTCATACGGTGTATTTAGATAACCGGCAGATGGATGCCAAAGTCGGCTTCTTCGTGCTGACCCCCTTGCGCTTGGAACCGCAAGGGCAGGTGCTGGTGGTACAACGCGGTTGGATACCCCGTAATTTTGAACAGCGCGAGCAACTGCCAGACGTGCAAACGCCTTCGGGATCGGTCACGGTAGACGGCGACATTGCCCTTGTGCCTTCCAAGCTCTATGCTCCCGGAGCGCCCGGTGAGGGCTCGATACGGCAAAATCTGGATTTAGAGCAATACCGTGGTCAAACCGGGTTGCCGCTAGAGGCCTTCACGGTGCGTGAGTCAGGCCCGCCCAGTCAGGGCTTGCGTCGGCAATGGTCGGTGATTAATTTCGGTATAGAAAAGCATTATGGCTACGCTTTCCAATGGTTCGCGCTGTCATTGCTGATAGCAGGCTTGTACCTGTGGTTTCAGTTTTTTCGCCGCCCTGCGGCTACTTCCCAGAATATGGCAAACCATGGCTCCCACTGAAAGTTCACGTGACGAACCGCTGGGTTTGACTGTGCATTCCATGCCCACCCCACAGGATATGGCTACAAACGCCGCGAATACCCGAATGGGTCGCTGGAAGATGTTGATGGTTTTGCTGGTTTGTGCCGCACCGGTAGTGGCTTCCTACATGACCTACTACCTGATTCGGCCCCAGGTACGCCAGAATTTTGGCGCGCTTGTCGACCCGCAGCGCCCCTTACCGGACATGCAGGCCGAGGAGATGGAGGGCAAGCAGACCAATTTGCGCGCGCTCAAAGGGCAATGGCTGCTGATCAGCGTGGCGGGTGGTGCCTGCGATGCGCAATGCCAGCATCATTTGTATATGCAGCGCCAGTTGCGCGAAGGTATGGGCAAAGAAAAAGACCGCGTTGATTGGGTGTGGCTGGTTAGTGATGATGCCGCCATAGCCCCAAGCCTGCTGCCCGCTCTGGCCACCGCAACGGTATTGCGCGTGCCTAGCGCGCAATTACAAAACTGGTTGCAACCCGAGCCCGGTGTTGCCTTGCAAGACCATTTGTATGTGGTTGATCCGCTGGGCAACTGGATGATGCGTTTTCCAGCCCGCATGGATGTCGATCAGGCCCCTAAAGTCAAACGCGACATGGAGCGCCTGCTGCGAGCTTCCGCGTTTTGGGATACGCCCGGCCGCTAAGCCCTCATTGCCAACACCATGGAAATCGCGCTCTGGAACCTCTCGCCACTGGGCCAGCTCGTGCTCATCGGCATGGCTGTGGCTGCGATTCCCCTGATATTCCTGCTCTGGAGTGGACGCCATCGCCAGGTAGGCGGTTGGCATTACGCCTTGACGCTAACCACCTTGTTTTTGACCTTTGATTTGGTTTTGTTCGGCGCCTTTACCCGTTTGACCGACAGCGGTTTAGGCTGCCCCGATTGGCCTGGATGCTATGGCCATGCCAGTCCGGTGGGTGCACTAGGTGCCATCGAATTAGCGCAGACGGTGAACCCCGAAGGCCCGGTCACGCATGGCAAGGCCTGGATCGAAATGCTGCACCGCTATCTGGCTTCCGGCGTGGGTATGTTGATCGTGCTACTGGCCATCAGCGCCTGGCGTGATCATCGCAAGGCACATGCTTTACAACAGCGCGCGCCCATCCACCCCGCATGGACTATGGCGACTTTGGTATGGGTGTGTGTGCAGGGTGCCTTTGGCGCCCTGACGGTCACCATGAAGCTGTTCCCTGCCATCGTCAGTTTGCATTTGCTGGGCGGCTATGTGTTGCTGGGTTTGCTGACCTTGCAGGCGGCGCAACTTTGGCTGCAATCGGGCGCGCGTGAAATTCAGGCAATTGCGCCATCCGCCCGCGCCAGTCTGTGGCTGGCCATAGCTGCACTGCTGCTGCAAGCCGCGCTGGGCGCCTGGGTCAGTACGAATTACGCGGTACTGGCGTGCATGGAATTCCCCACCTGCCAAGGCAGCCATTGGCCGGCGATGGACTTCGCACAGGGCTTTACGCTCTGGCGCCCCTTAGGTTTGCAGCCCGATGGCCAGTCGATCAGTTTTGAGGCGTTAACGGCTATCCATATGGTGCATCGCTGGATGGCGGGCGGCCTCGTCTTGGTGATTGGGCTCGCGCTCTGGCAATTGCGCGCTTACCCGGCCCTGCGCCGACCGAGGCAGCTTCTGGGATTGCTGTTAGCCTTGCAGTTGGTGACTGGCCTGAGCAATGTGGTGCTGGGATGGCCGCTGCTGGCCGCTGTGCTGCATACCGGTGGCGCCGGCGCCATGCTGGCGTGCCTCGTGTGGCTGCTGGCCGTTAGCCGTGTGCCAGCGAACCGTCCTGTGGCTTTGCCAACAACCTTGAGACAAGCAACGTGACCCCACTGGCCAGCATTACCTCTTTGCTACCCACCATGCCCGTGGCGCGGCAGTTCCACGCCTTGACCAAGCCACGGGTGATTCAACTCATCGTTTTTTGCGCGCTCATCGGCATGGTGCTAGCCGTACCTGGCGCGCCGGATTGGGCGCAAGTACGACTGGCAGCGATCGCATGTTTCGGTATCTGGTTGGTGTCGGCCGCTGCTGCTGCCTTCAATTGCATTGTCGAGCAGCAGATAGACGCCAAGATGAAACGCACCTCTTGGCGACCCACCGCGCGTGGTGAACTGAGCAATACCCAAACCCTGATTTTTTCTGCGCTCTTGTGTAGCGCCGGCTCGGCGATTTTGTTTTTTTGGGTTAACCCGCTGACCATGTGGCTGACCTTTGCCACCTTTGTGGGCTACGCGGTGATTTACACCGTCATCCTCAAACCCTTGACGCCGCAAAACATTGTCATCGGCGGCGCCTCCGGCGCTATGCCGCCGGTACTGGGGTGGGCGGCCATGACAGGGGATGTCGGACCCGAGGCGCTGATTTTGTTCCTGATTATTTTCTTGTGGACGCCGCCGCATTTCTGGGCTCTGGCCTTGTACCGGGTGGAGGACTACCGCAAGTCCGGCCTGCCCATGCTGCCTGTCACCCACGGCAGTGAGTTCACCCGCTTGCATATCCTGCTGTACACCTGGGTTTTATTTGCTGCCTGCCTGCTGCCCTTTATGTACGGCATGAGTTCCTGGCTGTATCTGGCGGCCGCCGTAGTTTTAAGCGTTTGGTTTTGTGTCTATGCATGGCGCCTGATGCGCAACTACTCGGACACCTTGGCGCGCGCTACTTTTCGCTTTTCGTTGATTCATCTCAGCGCGTTATTTGCTGCCTTGTTGCTGGACCATTACCTTTTATGAAACACCATGCTTTCCCTGAAACGGCGGGCATGTTGCAACGCCGTAGCATGATGCGTCTGGGTCTTGGCGCCGCCGCCTTGTTGCTGGCCGCTTGCAACCCTAACAAGCCTTCTTTCAGTTCCGTAGACGTGACGGGGGCTGATTACGGCAAAGGTTTTGAACTGAGCGACCACAACGGACAGTTGCGCCACCTTAGCGACTTTGCCGGCAAAGTGGTAGTGATGTTTTTCGGCTACACCCAATGCCCGGATGTATGTCCCGCCACCATGATCGAACTGGCGCAGGTCAAAAAACTATTAGGCAACGACGGTGAGCGCTTGCAGGCGCTGTTCGTGACGCTAGACCCTGAACGCGATACGCCGGAGTTGCTCAAAGCCTATATGGTCAACTTTGATCCCATGTTCTTGGCATTGCGCCCTACGCCTGAGCAATTACCGGCGCTGGCCAAAGACTTCAAAATTTATTACAAAAAAGTAGCAGGAAAAAGCGCAGATAGCTACACCATGGACCATTCGGCCGGTAGCTATATCTTTGACACCAAAGGGCAGTTACGTTTGTTCACCCGCTATGGCAGCGGCGCGCCGGTACTGGCAGCAGATATTGCACAGTTGCTGAAATAAAAACTCTCGCGTCGATTAAGCGTAATCGACCAGCGCGGTTTTCATTTTTTTCATCGCCGCCACTTCGATTTGGCGGATGCGCTCGGCGCTCACGCCGTATTCGGCTGCCAACTCATGCAGCGTCATACCACCACTGTTGTCGTCGTTGACCTTGAGCCAGCGCTCTTCCACGATGCGGCGGCTGCGCGGATCGAGTACCTCCAGCGCGCTGGCGATACCGTCCGAGGCCAATACATCACGCCGGTGCGCTTCGATCACCGCCAGCGGCTCATGGTTGCTATCGGTCAGGTAGGAAATCGGACCATAGACTTCTTCACCATCGTCCGAAGCCATGGGATCGAGCAAGACGTCGCCGCCCGAAAGCCGGGTTTCCATTTCCAGCACATCCTCGGTGCTGACGTTCAGTTCATCGGCCATGGCCCGCACTTGTGTTGGGCTCAAGGTTTCGCGATGGGTGGCCATGTCAGCGGCGGCATCGTTGGATTTGAAGCGCTGCTTCATAGAGCGCAAATTGAAAAAGAGTTTGCGTTGGGCCTTGGTGGTGGCCACTTTCACCATGCGCCAGTTCTTCAAAATGTATTCATGGATCTCGGCCTTGATCCAGTGCAGCGCGTAGCTGACTAAGCGCACGCCCTGGTCGGGGTCAAAGCGCTTGACGGCCTTCATCAGGCCGACATTGCCTTCCTGGATCAGGTCACCATGCGGCAAACCATAGCCCAGGTACTGGCGCGCTACCGACACCACCAAGCGTAGGTGCGAAAGCACCAATTTACCAGCGGCTTCCAGGTCGTTGTCGTCGCGGTACTGGCGCGCAAAGCGCTGTTCTTCTTCCAGTGTCAGCATGGGCAGCCGGTTGGCGGCGGAAATGTAAGCGTCCAGGTTGCCAAGCGGCGGCACCAAAGACCAGGGGTTGGCCGTAGCCAAAGCGGTATTCGAGGCGATTGCGAGGGACATTAAGGACTCCTTCAGTCTGAAGCCTGAATATTAGCACTCAAACACAGAGAGTGCTAATAAAACTACTGGTTTACCCTAGGTTTACTTGCGGGCTTATAGTCCGGGGATGAACGAATTTGTCCAATTGTTGCAACAAGGCAACGGTGGCGTCTGGTGGTTTATCCCTAGCGCCATCGCCCTGGGGGCGCTGCATGGACTGGAGCCCGGGCATTCCAAAACCATGATGGCCGCCTTCATCATCGCGGTGCGCGGCACGGTCGGCCAGGCGGTATTGCTCGGCCTTGCGGCAACGCTATCGCATACCGCCATTGTGTGGGCGGTCGCCCTGGGCGGCTTGTATTTCGGGGGGCAGTGGGACGCCGCGCAAAGCGAACCCTATTTGCAATTGGTGTCTGCCGTGTTGATCGCCGCCACCGCCCTGTGGATGGCGTACCGCACTTGGCTGCAAGGATTGCCCCATGCGCACGCGCACGATCATGGGCATCCGCACAAGCACAGCCACGATCACGGACACGGACATGGACATGGACACGGACACGGACACGGACACGGACACGGACATGGCGCGACTCACACCCACGCGCATGGCGCGGCGCAAACGCCCAGCACATCCAAAGCGGATGCAGAACCAGGCATGGATGCCCACGCACGAGCGCATGCGCAGGAAATTGCCCAGCGCTTTGCCTCAGGCCATGCCACCAATGGCCAAATTCTGGTCTTCGGATTAACCGGCGGTTTGATTCCCTGTCCGGCGTCGATTACCGTGCTTCTGCTGTGTTTGCAGCTCAAAAAAATCGCGCTGGGGGCCACTTTGGTACTTAGCTTTAGCGTGGGCCTGGCGCTCACCATGGTGGCTTCGGGCGTATTGGCAGCGTGGAGCGTGGGGCAGGCCAGTAAGCGCTGGTTCGGCTTTGGCGAGTGGGCCGCCAAAGCGCCCTATATTTCCACGGTCTTGATGCTGCTGCTAGCAGCCTGGATGGCCGGCGAGGGTTGGCATGGTTTGCAGGCGCTGGCGGCCTGAAGGCGCAAGGCGCCGGCCTTTACCCGGCTGATATTTTTAGAAAAATTACTTTCCAAAAAGAAATTCATAATGCGTGCAAAGGGAGCACGCAAAATGATTACGCTTTACGAACTGCACTGGTCGCATTACTGCGAAAAAATTCGCTTGGCATTGACGTATGCCGGGCTGTCTTGGCAAACTTGCGGCATAAACGCATTCAGCAAAAAAGAGCTGCTTGCCTTTCCTTTGCCACCACATCTGAACAAGCGCACGGTGCCCGCCATTTTCGACACAGAGCGTGGCGAATTTGTGATGGACTCCACCCCCGTTCTGCGTTACCTGTGCAAGCACTACCCGCAAGTGCAAGCACTCTATCCGGGGGATTTCAGTAATCAGCAGGCGATAGACGCGATGCTGATTGAGCTTGATACCAAGTTGGGTTTGCTGGCGCGTCGCTTTGGCTATACGCAAGTCATTCTGGAATGCCCCAGTTTGTTAAGCACTTTGTTTTTAAGCCGAGCTGCTGGCGGGTTTTTCACCTTGCCGGGCTTACGATGGGTAAGCGGGCATATTTTGGGGATGCTTTTGTGCCAGCGCTTCGCATTTCACCAATCGGAATCCTTGCATTTATACGAAGCCTTGGAGAACTACCTGCTGCCTCTGGCGCGGCGTCTGCAAACGCACACCTTTGTCGTGGGCGAGACTTTTTCCATGGCGGATTTGGCCTTAGCCGCCTACCTGCGACCTTTAACCATTGTTCCCTTCTTTTACGAACATCCGCAATTGCAAAGTCTTTTTGCGCACCAACGCACCGTTCTGGCCGAGCACAGCCCAGAGGACTTGTCGGCGTACCAGGGGGCTATTGCCAAGGCGCGTCAATCGCGCCTCCCGGTACGCCGACGTATCCGCCAAAGCGAGGCTGCATTGCCATTCCCTGACCTTGGCTCCCATGCCCACAACGACCAGCGCCCTGTCTGGACATGGCAGACCTGGCTGTTGCCTTACCGCTATCTTTTCCCCTTGCGCAGCGGCAAGGTTCGGCAGGCTGTAGCCTCACAAGGTGTCCGCTAAGCCATGTTCCAATGGGGGATGCTCTCATCACCCCCTTGCAATGCATCCTGACGCCCAATCGCTGTGGCGTCTCCCTCAATGGGCTTTTGCCGTGCTGCTGGCGGTACTGGGCATGTTGGGGCCGTTTTCCATCGATACCTATCTGCCGGCTTTTGCCGACATCTCTGCGTCGCTGGGCACTACGCCTTTGCACATGCAACAGACTTTGTCGGCTTACTTGTTTGGCTTTGCATTTATGTCGCTGTTTCACGGAACGATTTCCGATAGCTTTGGCCGTCGTCCGGTGGTGCTCTGGGGCTTGGCGGTGTTCACCCTGGCTTCGATGGGGTGCGCGCTTTCGCAAAGCATCGGACAGCTGATTTTTTTCCGTGCACTGCAAGGCTTTTCCACCGGCGCAGGTATTGTGGTGGCACGTGCGGTAGTGCGTGATATGTACCCGCCCTCGCAAGCGCAAAAAGTCATGAGCCAGATCACGATTTACTTTGGCATTGCCCCCGCGATTGCGCCGCTGATCGGTGGCCAGTTATTGCTTTGGGGTAGTTGGCACTTGATATTCTGGTTCCTCACCGTGATCGGCGTGGTCTTGTGGATCGCTAATTACCGGCTCTTGCCCGAGACGCTGCACATCAGCCTGCGCCAGCCTTTTCAAGTGCGGCACTTGATGGCCGGCTATTGGCAACTGGGCTCGGACCCGCGCTTTGTGTCGCTCGCATTGGCCAGCGGCATTCCGTTTAACGGCATGTTTTTGTATGTGCTCAGCGCGCCGGTGTTTTTGGGCGAGGTGCTGCATTTAGCGCCGCAGCATTTTTTCTGGTTTTTTCTGTTCACCATCGGCGGCATCATGGCCGGGGCCTGGGTTAGCGGGCGGGTGGCCGGGCGCATCACGCCCAAGCGCCAGATCCGCAACGGCTTTGTCATCATGCTGTGCATCGGGGTGGTCAATTTGGTCGCCAATGTACTGTTCACCGCCCATGTCAGCTGGGCCTTGTTTCCGGTGGCGATTTTTGCCTTTGGTTGGGCCATGATGGTGCCGGTGGTCACACTGCTGGTGCTGGACTTGTACCCCGAGCGGCGCGGTATGGCCTCCTCGCTGCAAAGTTTTATTGGCTCGCTGGCCAATGCCATCGTTGCGGGCCTTATTTCGCCTTTGGTGATGCATTCGGCGGTCGCGTTGGCAGCGACGTCGATTTGCATGATGGGCATTGGCCTGGTGGCTTGGGTGCATATGCGCAAGCGCTGGCCAGCGATCGGCAACGAGATTCACAAGGCTTGACGCCGGCGCCGTCTACACCCCGGCGATCACCACATCCATGGCAGCAATCAATGTGCTGGCTTGCGTGGCCACATTAGCCACCACCTGACGCAAACTGCGTGTCGGAAGGGGCGCTGCATAGTGCGCCAGTGCAGCGCGCCAAGCTGCCATATACTGTATTTATTTACAGTATTTTTAGCCCATGTCTGCCTTGCCTGCCCCGAGTCCCGACTTGCCCGATCGCACTGCGCCGGGCTTGCTGCGCGCCGACGTCTGGCGGGCCGATGCCTTGGCCGCACCGCGTGCGCAAACCCTGTCTAGTGGCAACACGGCGCTGGATGCCCAATTGCCCGGTGGCGGTTGGCCGGTGGGCGCGTTGACCGAATTGCTGCAAGCCCCGGGTGTGCATAACGAGTGGCGCTTGCTGCTGCCCGCGCTGGCTTCGAGCGGCAGCGGCCCGGTGGTGCTGGTGGCGCCGCCCTATCTGCCATTTGCGCCCGCCTTG
>Ga0114964_10001915_pt1 | contig 14959 bp, 1 predicted proteins | sample C_131016_MF_Meta_FD_92638 | JGI IMG/M metagenome (GOLD analysis project Ga0114964, IMG submission 92638) | Freshwater microbial communities from Lake Croche, Canada to study carbon cycling - C_131016_MF_MetaG | ecosystem: Environmental > Aquatic > Freshwater > Lake | place: Lake Croche, Canada... | reverse complement strand
GTGGCTGCGCCATGAGCCTTCTTTGCCGCTGCATACCCTGCATCAGTTGTAGCTGGTAAGGCTGGAATAGCTGCGAGCGCCGCTTTATAGTCTGACTGAGCCTTTGCAATTGCCGCCTCGCGAGCGCGCATTGCTACTGCCCATGCCTTGAGATCAATTGAATATTGGGCCATCGCTGATTCAAAGGCAGAAGCCTTTGGACCAACAGCAGGGCTCTTTGTTGGTGCAGGTGCCTTCGTTGGCGTTGCTGTCTTTGTAGGTGCTGGGGTTGGGCTCGCTGCATGGGCGCCTGTCATCACAGTGAGCGCTTGCAACGCAATGATTCCAACTACGAGTACTTTCTTCATATCTCTTCCCTATCTCTTAATTACTTCTCACTGGAATGAGTTTTCCAATGAAGGCTTGGAGTTCAGCAGTGGTGAGTCCGTTGCTGATGATGGTGATGCGAACGCCAGGTTGACCAGCTGCATCTGCTTTGATGATTGTTCTGCGAACAGCTCCCTTTGCAAGTGCGACAGTCATTGGACATGGGGTCGCTGCGCCATACTCAGTGATCAGAATCGACTTCTTACCTGAGGCATAAGAAGCGGTGAGGCCATTGCTTGGCTGCGATTCACATTGGGAGATCTTCACGCTCTTGAATGCAAGGCCAGCAAGGTAAGAAGGTCTGTAGGTGGTGAAGGAGAGGCCGCCTTGAACAATCTGGTAGCGCTTGGCCTCAGAGAGTGGCTGATATCCATCAACGCGATAGCTGACGGCAACCCACTTGGCACCTTGAGCTGCAACCGGCGCAGATTTCGCGGGGCGGATCAAGATAGAGGTGTGAAGTGTTGGGCGAGCTTTCTTGATCATGGCGCAGATCGCAGTTGCCTGTTGCTTTGCAAGAATTGTTGCCTTCGCAAGGGAGAGTCGCTCTGTGTAGGTGTAACCAATACAGATGACTGTCGCATTACTCTTCAGAGTCGTCAGATACTTCTTCAGGTAGGACTGATCGAAGGCACTGAGCGTTAACTTTGGAGAGATCGAATAGAGCGTGACCTCTGGCGTGATCTTCTGGGCGGCAAGTTGTGCTGCGATCGCTGCATCGGCCAAGGCCTTTGCTTCAGCGGCAGTCTTTGCATCCGCTATGGCTTGAGCCTTTGCTGCCTCATCTGCAGCAGCTGCTGCTTCGGCCGCGGCCTTATCGCGTGCAGCTTGAAGTTCTGCTGCGGCTTGAGCCTGAGCTGCTTGAAGCGCAGCGGCATCGGCTGCCTGCTTATCGGCAAGTGCCTTTGCGGCATCGGCTGCTTGCTTATCTGCTAGTGCCTTCGCATCCGCTGCCTGCTTATCGGCAAGAGCCTTTGCTGCTGCCTCATCCGCTGCCTTCTTCTCGGCGGCTGCTTGAGCTGCGGCTGCTTGAGCTGCTGCAATAGCTGCAGAGTTATCTACAGGTGCTGGCGTTGGAGCTGGGGCAGGTGCCACCACGACCGGAGGCGTTACGACCGGCGGGGTTACGACTGGAGGCGCAACAACAGGTGGTGCAACCAAAGTGAGCGAAGCAGATGCAGGGCTTACAGGTGAATTACCCAGCGAGTTAGTTGCGACAACTGTGAATGTGTACGCAGTATCGACGGTGAGGCCGGACATAATGCAACTCAAGGTAGTTGATTGACAGCTCTGCCCACCACTTGAAGTGACGGTATAGCCGGTGATCGCAGAACCACCATTAGAAAGCGGTGCACTCCACGAGATCGTCGCTGAACTCTGATCGATTGACGTGCTGGTCACTGATGTTGGTGCATCAGGTGAGACGATCGCTACGACAACAGCAGGATCTTGGGTGATATCAACTTGTACTTGTCCATCCACAGTCGCCACACCAAGAATACTTGGGTTATTGCCGAGCAAACCATAGACCTTCGAGCCTGCAGTGATACCTGAGTTAAATACAGTCATGGTAATTGGCTTACCTGTCGCTGTATTCGGAACTGTCCCATCTGGGGCAACCCAGGCAATAATGAGGGAGAGAATACTGTTCGCAGTTCTACCAAGAAGTGGTGTCACGCGAGCGGTCGATTCCTCAATGTAGGCGGTGATTACGGTACCGTCAGGCAAACCATCTGCCGGGTAATTCACTGTTACCGTCGAGCCGTTACTTCCTGCGGTGAAGGATGAGGCGATGCCGTTGTGAACAATGAGCTGAGCAATCTGCGTTGCAGCGCCCATGCCATTCAAGGATCCCTGAATCCAGTGGGCATATGCAGTGAGGGAGGCTGTTGGAGAGTAATTAGCCCCGCCGGCACCTATCAAATAACCAGCGTTTGGATCTGAGTACCAACCGTTGAAGACGTAATTCAGTCGTGTGGCAGTCGGCAGCACGATTGGAGTCGGTGATCCATAGGTCATATTCGCCGATGCCTGGCTAGCGCTTCCATGATTTGCGTCGAAGGTAACGGTAAATACTTGCAAGGTCCATTGCGCATAAAGAGTGACGTCAGCTGTTGGCGTGTACGAACTTCTGGCCGCCAGATTGTTACCGCCAGATTGCTGCGTCGACCAACCAAGGAGGGTGTAATTTGCCTTCGTTGCAGATGGCAGCGTGATTGCTTGGCCGATCGTTACCTTTGCAGTAGCGGTATCACTAACTCCGATGCCGCCATTGAAGGTCAGGCGATAGATCGATGAGACCCAAACTGCATGGAGCAAAATATCTCCACTTGGTGTGAATGAATAGGTACCGGTCGTCGCTGTTGTGTTCACTGACCAGCCACTGAATGTGAAGTCAGTACGGGTTGGACCAGATGAAGGCAGCGTTGCAGGAGCAGTTCCAAAGGTATAAGAAATTGGAGTAATCGAACTTCCTAGACCACCATTAAATTCAAAGGAGATCTGATAGACCTGTGGGGTCCACTGCGCTTGCAATGCAATATTGGAAATGCCAACTTGATACGTTCCACCAGCGCTGTAATGAGTAGCACCACCATCACTCCAGTAGGCGAAGTTATAGCCATTTCGCGTTGGGGCTGGCGCGAGGGTGAAGATGTCACCGATGACATGCTGTGCCTCTGTCGGAGTAGGGCTGCCACCATTTGCGTCGTAGGTGACTGTGTAAGAGATCGGACTCCACTGCGCGTAGAGAAGGTAATGGCCATCGCGAATCGAGTATGTGCTTGTTGCAGTGGTTGTCTCACCTGATTGGTCTACCCAATTGAGGAAGTTATAGCCATCACGTGTCGGCACAACCGAGGTGACAGTAATCGAGTCGCCCGCGATCTTCTGCTGATCGGCGATAGGCGTCGCAACGCTTCCACCGTTAAAGGAGTACTTAACGTTGTAGATACGAGTCCATTGGGCGGTGAGAATCACTGGTGCAGCGCCCATCACATAGCTCTGTCCAGGGGCATAGGTAGCACCTGCGCCATCCATCCATGAGACAAAGGCATAGGTGAACTGTGCATCACTAGCGGTAACGCCAGTGCCCGAAGCCACTGTGAAGCGCGCGGCATAGGTGACATTGCCTTGCTGTGGAAGTGTTCCTCCCCCATTAGCTCCTGCCAGGTAGGTGACGGAGTAGTTTGCAATACTCCACTGTGCAAAGAGTCGAGTGTCGGAGGTGACGGTGTAATTATCTGCAACTGGTGTGGATGATGCAGTCAAGCCCCAGCCGGTGAAGTTATATCCAGTCTTTGCCATCGAGCCAACTGTTGCCAGGGTCACTGGCGTTGATGCAGTGGTATACGAATCTGTTGCTTTGCTTGGTGCACCAGTCGCACCATTAACATCATAGGTAACGGTGTATGTATTAGCAGACCATCTCGCCCAGAATTCAATGTTATTGGTACCGACGGTATAGCTCTGGCCAGATAGATAGAGAGTATCTACTTCGGTGGAGTTATAACCCCAGCCGATAAATGTGTAGCCAGTTCGCTGGAGATTTCCGATGTTGCCATAGATCGGTGCAAGTTGGGTAATTGTGTAGGTGGCAGAGTCGGTCGGAACTGATCCGCTTGTTGCACCATTTGATTTGTAGGTAACGGTGTAAGGAATCAACGCCCACTTTGGATAGAGCGTCACACTTGCAGTTGCTAACTGCAACGAAGCACCCGCCTGGTAGACAGGATCTGAATTAATTGGATTCTGCGTCAAGGTCCAGCCAACAAAACTATTTCCGCTAAGGCTCAATCCCCCAGTGGATGGATTAGCAAGGACAGTTGCGCTTGAACTTGATGCATAAAGCGTGCTGTCGGTTGGAGCAGAACCACCTGTTGCTGAACCTGCGTTATAGATCACGCGCAGCATCTGCAAAGTAGTGACGGTGCTGGTATCTGAACCAGGTGCATATCCCAAACGAGAGGTGCTGACTCGAAGTGTTACTACGGTAGCGGCCAGGACATTCGAGACGGTGATAGCTCCGGTAGGACTGATGCTCGCACTTCCCAGCGAGGGTGTTACAGCCCATTGGAAGGTAGAGTCATAGACCGAAGGTGCAACACTGGCGGTGAAACCACCTGTTCCGGGGGTGATATTGATAATCACTGGAATCAGCGCCGCCTTCAGGGCAGTCGTAGATACAACTCCCGAACCATCAACATAGTTTGCTCTTCTGGTGGTAATCGAGATGGTCGCGCCATCTCCTGGCGCCATTGCTGTCACAGTCAAAGGAAGCTTTCCATTGCTTGGTGTTCCAACGCTCACGGTTCCCGAACCTAGGGTTACGGTCGCAGATTCCCATGAATAGAGTGGGCTGTAATTGGTGACATTGACCGTAAAGCCATCAGCTGTGGATACCGGTGTATCAAAGGTTGGAGTGAGCGCCGTTGCAAGCGGGGTCGCAGAGATTACTGAGGAATAAATATCGCTTCCAAAGATGTTTACCCCTGCAACGCGGAACTTATAGGTGACACCATTTGTAAGCCCTGTGACTGTAAACGATATCGCAGTTGATGCAGCATGAGAGACCGAGATCCACGTAGTTCCACCATCGGTGGAGTACTGGATGGAGTAATCCGTGGTCGGCGCTTCATTTTTATCAAGACCTGCACTCCAACTGAGGGCCACTTGTCCACTTGAGGTAAGGCCGGAGAGGCCAGTTGGAGCATTTGGCTTCTCTGCAAGACACCAGATCTTCGCCTGAGGCTGTTTGTTCTTGAGGTAAGTGTGCAGAAGCGTCGTTGCACTTGGGACTTCACAATCTTGCACGCTCGTGAGTGTGCCCGGATCGAAGGCGTATTGGTCGATCGAAGTAATACCCAAGGTCGTTGCCGAGCCAAATCGAATCACCTTGAGGTTTGTGCTGCCAGAAAATGCTCCAGGGCCAATGGTCTTGATTGTCGCAGGGAAGATTGGGACCCAACCAGCTGCGATTCCATTTTGCTTAAAGGCATTTTTACCGATATCGGTGACACCAGATCCGAACTCAATGTTTGCAAATGTGGTTGAAGTACCAAAATTTTCCGCGATTTGGATCCGATAGCTACCAAGTATCAGAGTTAAAGGACATCCCGTACCGCCGGCACAAAGTTTGTAATCCTGGTTATTGAATGCGCCATCTAAGAGGTAGGTTCCATCAGAGATCGGACTACCTAACACCGTGGCAGTAATAAGTGGATTATTTCTAAAGGAATTTTGACCAACTATGTGAACAGAAGTAGGAATAGTGACCGAGGTGAGCCCAAGACTTGAGAATGCGCCTTGGTCGATGGTGTAGAGCGTTGTTGCAGGGAAGATAACACCGGTGAGGTCACGGTTTGTATCACCTTCGCCTCCTCCTTGACCGTTAGCAAAGGCGAATCTGTCGACCTTATCGATGCCCTCAGGAATTGTGACTGTTCCCTTACAGTTCTTTCCTGAATACGTTGGAATCGATGTTCCGACTACATAGAAACTGCCGCTGACAGAACAGGTCATCACATATTGAGTGATGCTCTGCTGCACTTGTGGGGCCGCTGAATAATTGCCATTGCCAGCTTGGTTGAAATTGAGCACACAGGTACCGGTTGCAGTAAATGTCACATTTCCATTGCTGAGTGAGCAACCGGTTGAAGTCGAATCTCGAGTGATAACAACCGTGCCACCCAGTGCAGTTGCACTTGGGGTGTACGTGGCTGCGTTAATCACACCAGTATTTGGTGCAGTGGAGTTGATCGTAATCTCTTGTGCCGATAAACCTACTGTCACCGTGTCAGAAATTTGAGCGTTATTGTAATTAGTGGTGTTTGTCGGAATAAAGGTCGCAGTAATACGTGAGCTTCCTGCATTGACAGGTGTCAGAGTATTTCCACTAATTGTCGCCACAGTAGTTGTTGCGGATGAATACTGGAAAGATCCAGCGATTGATCCTGCAACCGTTGGGGCTGTGAGCGTGATTGGCGCTGCGCCATAACTTTGTGCAGGAACAGTGAAGGCTGAGAGCAATGGCGTGGCTTTACCAACCGTGATGCTCTGGGTCACCTGGGTTGCGGCTAAGTAATTATCGGTCCCACTGTCGTTGGCGGTGATGGTGCAAGTGCCGGCAGCGAGAATTGTGAGGGCTCCGGTTGAAGAGTTCACCGTACAAATCGTTGAGGTGCTTGATCCGTAAACAATCGTTCCGGTGTTGGCAGGCGTCGAGGATGCGCTCACTGAGTGAGTGCCTGCTGCTTCACCAAATGTGACTCCAGTAGGAGCCGCATTAAATCCGATCGTGAATGTGCCCTTGCCTACTGTGATGTTCTGGCTCACTTGGGCGGCAGCTGAATAATTAGTTGTCCCGCTGTCATTGGCGGTGATGGTGCAAGTGCCGGCAGCGAGAATTGTGAGCGCTCCAGTTGAAGAGTCCACAGTACAAATCGTTGAGGTATTTGATCCGTAAACAATTGTTCCGGTGTTTGCGGGAGTCGAATATGCACTCACCAAGTGAGTACCGGCTGCTTCACCAAATGTGACCCCGGTAGGAGCCGCATTGAATCCAAGAGTCAACACACCTTGACCAACGCTAATTGATTGCTGGACTTGGGAAGCGGCGTTGTAGTTGGCACTACCAGTCTGGTTAAAGTTAATACGACATGTGCCAGCAGCGGTGAAGCTGACGACTCCACTACCGCTTAGTGAGCAGCCAGAAGACGACCCATCGAGTGAGATGGTAACGCCTCCACCCGGGGCCGTGGCGGCAGGCGTGTAGGTAGAGCCTCCAACAGCAGCAGAGGTTGGAGCAGTCGAAGTAATGGTGATGCTCTGAGATGCCTTACCAACTGTGATCGTTACTGGAGTAGCGGTATCCGCTCTTCTGTAGTTGCTCTCTGCCACTTTAGTTGCAGTAATTGAACATGTTCCCGATGAATTAGTAACTGTTACTACGCCAAGTGAGTTTACGGAGCAAGCGGTTGAGGAACCCGCTGAGTAGAGAATTCCTCCACTACCTGATCCGCCTGCTGTGATAACAGTCTGCGTATCGCCATATGCGAGGGTGTAAGAGGTGGTGGTGAAGTAGAAAGACGCTTGATCTACCCTAATAATTTGAAAGTCCGTCGCCACGCCAAAGGTAATGGAGTATTTGGGGTTGGAGGTGGTGGTAAGTGTGCCGAGATTCATTGGGTAGAAACCGACATTTTCACCAGCTGCTCTGGCGAGTGAGCCAGTAAGCGTATCCCCATTAACAAGTGAGCCTGAAGTAATTGTGTAAGCAAGAGTTGGATCCGAAATGCCATAGTTCTTCATCTGGGCAGCCGTAGCAGTAATGACGATAGGGCGAGTGGTCACAGTAATCGCAACTGAGTTGGTTGAGATCGCAGCGGTGTAATTGGTATCGGCTGCTTTGTTAGCCGTGATCGTGCACGTTCCTGATGCAGCAGTTGCTGTCACAACACCAGTGGTGGCATCAACCGAGCAGGCCGTAGATGTACCTGCTGAGTATGAGAGTAATCCTGTGCCCGATCCTCCGCTTGCCGTTACGGTCTGGGTATTTCCATAGGCGAGGCTGTAGGAGGTAGTGCCAAAGGTGAGGGCTGCTTGGGTTCCTTGACTGACTGTGATCGTTACTGGAGTAGCGGTAGTCGCAGCGTTGTAGTTGGCATCGGCTGCCTTGCTAGCAGTGATCGAACATGTTCCTGTTGCAGCAGTTACTGTCACAACGCCAGTGGATGCGTTAACCGAGCAAGCCGTAGATGATCCAGCAGAGTATGAGATCGCTCCTGTGCCTGATCCCCCAGTGGCTGTTACGGTCTGGGTATTTCCATAAGCGACTGAGTAAGAGGTAGTGCCAAAGGTGAGGGCTGATTGTGTCCCCTTACCGACTGTGATCGATTGCTGGAGTTGGGAAGCGGCGTTGTAATTTGCGTTACCAGTTTGGTTAAAGTTAATAAGACACGTACCAGCAGCGGTGAAGCTCACTACTCCACTACCGCTTAGTGAGCAGCCAGAAGAGGTCCCATCAAGCGAGATGGCAACAGTCAAAGAAGAAGTTGCTGTGGCAGTTGGTGTGTAGGTCGCTCCGCCATTCACTGCGGAGGTTGGAGCAGTCGAAGTAATGGTGATGCTCTGCGAGGACTTATTAACGGTGATCGATTGTTGGACTTGAGGAGCGGCGTTGTAGTTAGCACTACCAGTCTGGTTAAAGTTAATGAGACATGTACCAGCAGCAGTGAAGCTGACTACTCCTCCACTGAGTGAACAGCCAGAGGAAGAGCCAGCGAGTGTGATGTCAACACTCAAAGAAGAAGTTGCGCTAGCGGTCGGTGTGTAGGTGGAGCCACCTATAACTGAGGGGTTTGGTGCTGTTGAGGTAATGGTGATGCTCTGAGAGGACTTTCCAACCGTAATATTGGTTGAACCGGCGGCGGTCAGGGAACTGTAACCTGAGTTGGTAGGAATGAAGTCTGCAGTCAGAGCTGCTGTGCCCACTGCACTCGGAGTCCAAGAGCAAGTTGCAGTATACGGAGTTGAAGTAGTCGAAGCTATGGAAGAGCAACCAGTGATTGCCGTTCCTCCAGATTTAAATGTAACTGCACCTGGCGTATTTAACGTCGCCGTGACGGCTACCGCAGTTCCATACGTGGCTGTTGTCGCACTGCCCGGAAGAGCGAGGGATAGCGTTGAAACAAGTGGAGTTCGGGTGATTGTTAACGTATAGGTTAGAGTCGTTACTCCGTCTGGAGCCTTACCTACCACCGTAATCGGGTTATCACCAGCATTCAAGGGGATGTTACCTGAAGGAGATCCTGAGGTGACAGTTGTACCGTTAACCTTAACCGTGGCGTTAGTCGTATTAACAGTTGGCGTAACTTGAATTGAAGTGACCGAATTCGCAACGGTGGCTGTGTAACCGCTATACGTCGTTTTGGAGAAGGTCGGCGACAGTGTTGCACCGTTCGAGAGTGTGAGGGAAGCAATACTTGCATCGGTAGCCAGTGGATCCGTACAACTTACAATGGTGCCAACTGGAATATATGGACGAACCAAATGTGCAGTCATTGCAGTGAAGGCAGTGCCTGAGCCACAATATTGAATCCATCTCAGCGAATTATCTCCTCCCCATGTGGTATTACCCGAATCACTCCAAGACGTTACGTTCACTGTACTTGCAAGGGAGGTTCCAAATGAGAATGTTGTCAAATTTGGATTTCCACCAAAGACGTAATAACCCATGGAGAAATTTGAGCTCGGTGTACCACCGTCGGCACACATTTGCACAGACTGCAAATATTGACCCGTTTGAAAGACTTGACCTGTTGACCCAAGAATTGAATTAAGACTGCATGGGAGCGAAAGAGTTGCATACCCCGAGGCATAAAATCCTGCAAAAGCACTAACTGCTTGAAGAGTCGAAGGGAAGGTGATCCCAGTGAGATTCGCATTATTTGCCATTGCGAAACTCGGTGTAATATCTGTGATCGACAGGCTCGACAGATTTATCGTTCCAACGCAACTGTTATTAGTAGAACCAGTAATCACGGTACCGCTGATTGTGTAGGTGTAGTTACCGCTGGTGCTGCAATTAATAGTCGTAGCCGCCTGCGCTGGAGAGAGAGCGCTTGGCACCCAAATACTTGGGATGACTGAGATAAGAGGTGCTACTAATACGGTGACTAAGAGCCGGGCTATTCGCGCACGTGACATCTTGGATTCTCCTTGAATATTTATCGTTTTTCTCATGGGAGATAGACCGATATTCCAGCTGCTCTTAATGCTGCTGCGTTCGCAATTTTGATCTGCGCGAGAGTCTTAGCCCGTTCAACGGCTGCTGTATCACGCGCTCGATGCAACTCGTCTCGAGTTGCAAGCATTGAGTCATCGTAAGATTTTCGTGAAATCTTCTTAAGGGTCAGCTGCTGGGCAAGTTCGGCTGTTCGCACCTTTGATACATTGTTTGCCACAGTGATTGCCTTGTAATAATCATCCCTGGCGCTGTTTGTGACGACACGAGTTTTCTCAATTATTGCATTTTCAAAGGAATAATTACGACTATCAAAGACGCCACTCATCCCCTTCACGCTCACGACCTGTTGAGCGGTATAAACAACGCCCGAGGTAACTGAATCGACCGGAATTTTCGCCGCTTCGGTTATTCCGTTGAAGGAAGAGAGAATTTTGCCATCACCCATCAGGGTCAAAACCTGTGAAACCAAAACTGCAGGCGTTGGCGTAGCCCCTTGGAAGCTGAAGTTCAAAGTAGCGGCAGTAATCGTAAAGATATTGCCTACTAAGAAAATTTGTACTGGCGTCTTGACGACAAAATATGAATGTGGAAGTGGAGACGCTGGTGTTGAAGGCGCTGGTGTTGAAGGCGCTGGTGTTGAAGGCGCTGGTGTTGAAGGCGCTGGTGTAGAAGGCGCTGGTGTTGAAGGTGCTGGTGTTGAAGATGATGGTGTTGAAGATGATGGTGCTGACACGAGCGCTGCAAGCGCAGAACCAGTCACGTTGCTACTCATAGGCTGGAAGCCAACCGCACTCGCTGTCACCGTGATGGTGGCAGATTGACTTGGGGTGAGACCAACTACCGTAAGTAGCCAGCTACTTCCGCTAGGAATGGAATTAGTGATGGATCCTGCAGTGATTCCGGCAGACCAGGTATATGCCGCATCGTAATTTGTCACACGAACGGTAAAGCCAGTGGCAGTCGATGTTGTTGCGCTGAAAGTAGGTGTTGGAGCATCTGGATCGTAAACAATGTCGATGACGAAAGGATCGGTCGTTGCGGTTGCTCCCGCTGCATCGGTTGCTCTGACCTGAACAGTTACCGTCCCAGTTTCCGTTGGAGTGCCACTGATGACACCGGTAGCGGTGTTAAGTGAGAGCCCAACTCTCGTTAGATCAGCCAACCCAGTTGAGGCGCTGAAGGTAAATGGTGCGGTTCCGCCATTTGCTGTAATCCCTAATGAGAAGGCAAATCCTTCGGTTGCGCCAAGTCCTGCCGATGGAGTTGCGATCTGGATTGGTCCAGAGATCGTGATTGCAGCGCTAGATGACGTGCTCGATGCCGAAGTGCTATTAATTGAATTTGTGACAACAACGCTGTAGTTACCCGACTGCAAGGTAGATGTGGCGATAAAGGAGTATTGGTTAGCGTTTGCACCTGGAATCGAGCTACTTCCAAAGAACCATTGATAGGTGAGGCTTCCATTATCTGCGCTATGTGCAGTCGCTGTGAGGGTTTCACTCTGACCAACCGTGATGAGAGATTTTGCTGCTACCGGCTGCGAATCAATCACTGGAGCTAAGGCTGCTGCAAGAGTTGTACCGTCTACCCGAAGTGACTCAGAACTATTGGCATAGGTGCTCGAGCCAATTGAAGCAAGAGCTGCGTAGTACTTTGTGGAAGGGGCGAGGCCAGTGACGGCAGTGCCAGAGACAAAGTTGGTCACGTTCTTAAGAGGTGATCCACCTGTGGCAGCTGAGTAAAGATAGAGCGTTACTGATGTGCCATGTGAATCGGCGGTATAGGTAACCACCAGGCTCGTTGTTGTTTGGTTGGTAGTGACCGCGGTGATTGATGGAGCCGCGAGAAGAATTAAGCCAAAGTTGATAGAGACAGGTGCCGATGTGATCGCCGCGTAATAGGTATCCCCTGGGTTCGTTGCACTTACAGTGCACGAGGTCGCAATAGATGCGTTCAACGTTGAGCCACTGAGTGAACAGCCTGTTCCTAATGCAGAGTAGGTGACTGCTCCCGTACCAGTTCCACCAGAACTGGAAAGCGTAAGTGGGGTTCCTAGGGTTCCATTTAAGGCAGAGGTCATTGAAAGTGCAGCCTGGGTTGCCTGTGTGAAGGTAAAGGTAAGAGGAGCAGAGACTGCCTGGAAGTAATTAGCATCGGCTGCCTTCGTTGCGACAATCTGGCAGGTTCCAGCCGATGTTGCCGTAATGCTCTCAATTGTTGATGGGTTGGTGATTGCGCAACCAGTCGCACTCGCATTCGAGACGGTGTAGGTGATCGAACCTGTGCCGACACCAGGGTTGCTGACGATCGATCCGAGAGGTGAGATGAATGCAGTGCCATTTGATGTGGCAGAGGTTGCGCTCAACGAGAAGACCACGCTCTGACTTGCTTTAGCAGTGGTGATCGTGAATGTAGTCGTTGTAACGCTCTGCGCGTTTGAATCGGTCGCTCTGACTGCGATATCTGCTGATCCCGCAGCGGAAGGTGTTCCTGTAATGCTACCAAGTGCAGTGTTGAGAGTGAGGCCGACTGTGGCTAGTTGTGAAGCACCTGATGCGATCGCGAAAGTGAGAGGGCTTGAGCCTCCACCAGCAGAGATGATTAATGAGAACGCTGTGCCAACGGTTCCGGTAAGGCCGGTTGTAGGAGTCAAGATAGAGAGTGCGCCAGCGATATTGAGAGTTGATGTCGCTGCTCGTGTTGCCGTAGTCCCGTTCTTCGTGTTGGTAACAGTAACGGTATAGGTGCCAGCCTGCGCCGTTGTTGTCGGGGTGAAGCTATAACTGGCTGAGGTCGCGCCGTTGATCGCCGATCCGCCAAAACTCCACTGATAACTCAATGCGCCTGAATCAGTCGCAGAGGCAGAGGCCGAGAGAGTTACTGCTTGACCGAGTGTGACAGAGCTTGTGGCAGGAGAGATTGAGACCGAAGGTTGGACGGCCTGGGAAAGCGTCGCCTGAGATAGACGAGATGATTCAGCACTCGATGCGTAGTTCGTTGTACCGATGCTTGTCAGGGTGAGGTAATAGGTAGTGCCTGGGGTCAACCCTGTTACAGATGAACCACTGGTGAATGAGTGCAGAGTTTGAAGAGGTGTAGTTGTAGTTGCGTCGGCGTAGAGATTGAGATCTGTGCTGCCACGGCTATCACCGGTGAAGGTCACTGTCAGCGAAGTCGCCGATGGTGAAGAGATCTGAATATTTGTTGGAAGATTGAGCGGGCTCTGCCCGATTGTGATATCTGCGGTGGTGCTGGCAGATGAATAATAGGTATCGCCTGGATTATTCACAGTCACGCTGCAGGTGCCCACTTGAGTGGCCGTCAGTGATGATCCAGTGATTGAACAGCCAGTTGAGGTTGTGGTGTAACTCTTGGCTCCGGTTCCACTTCCACCAGTTGCGGTGAGTGTGAGCGCTGTGCCGACCTGACCTGAAAGTGATGTAATAACTAGCGCAACCTGGTTGGCCTTAGTGAATGTGAAGGCGATCTGCGCCGTCGTGGTCTGCGCATAGTTGGTATCGGCTGCCTGTGTTGCCTGGATGTAGCAAGTGCCTGAGGTTGTGGCGGTAAGTGTGAGCGTGCCAGATGGGCTAATCGAACAACCAGTCGCAGTGCCATTGCTTGCAGAATAGGTGATCGCGCCAGAGCTGGTGCCGTCACGGGTGAAGGTCGGTGTGATTGTCGCTGTGTATGCGGTGCCGGTCGATGCAATCGTGGTTGGATCGATTCCAAGGGTCGCACCAACGGTCAACTGATTAACAGTGATTGTAAAGAGTGAGGTCGTTGCGCTCTGCGAATTAGAGTCGGTCGCAGTGATCGAAATACCTTGATAGCTACCGGCTGTAGTTGGTGTTCCAGAGATAACACCCGAGATGCTATTGAGTGAGAGTCCTGCTGGAAGAGAGCCAGTTGCGACCGAGTAACTTTGAATCGACGCAGGTCCGGTTGCGGCTATCGTCAAAGAGAATGGTGATTGATAGGTAGCGGTGAGGCCACTGCTTGGAGTAGTAATCGTTGGTAGGCCGACTGGTGTAACAGATGCTGACTGGCTACTTGCGCTGCTGGTACCCACAGCGTTCGTTGCCGTGACAGTGAATGTGTAAGCAGTTCCGTTGGTGAGACCAAGGACGCGGCATGAGAGTGCACCAGTTGTAGTGCAGCTCTGTCCTCCCCCGCCACTTGCTGTGACTGTGTAGCCAGTGATGTCCTGGCCGCCATCGTTAGCGGGTGCAACCCAGCTGACGAGTGAAGATTGATTTTGATTTGTAGTTGCGGTGACAGAGGTAGGAGCATCTGGCTTGGTTGGCGCGATAACAACGAGTGGATCTTCAGTAATAGATACGGTGACTTCGCCGTTCTGAGTCGCCTTGCCAAGTGGTGTGACAATTCCTGAGATAACACCATAGACAGTCATACCAGCGCGAATACCCGCGTTGGTAACTTTGAGTGAGAGAGGAATTGAGGCGAGCGGCATGCTCCCATCCGGAGCATGCCAGGCGACAATGTCATTTAGTAGGTACATGCTCGATGGAATGAACTGTTGTGCCTTCGTGATGTCACTGCTGACATAGACGCTAATAATCGTTGAATCAGGAAGGGCGCCACTTGGGATCGTGATACTCAACCCAGCGTTATTTAGCTGGTCCGTCGTTGTAAGAGTGGTGGAGAGCCCGTGGACGATCGTTGCTGACGTTAAAGCTGTCAACTTAGATGCATCAAGGCCTGCTAACGAGCTGGTATTAATTGTTACTGTCAACGACGCAGTAGATCCAGCATAGTTTGGGCTGGTCGGTGTGTAGACCGCCGAAACAACCTCAGTGTTTGGGGTCGTAGATGTCGCAGTCAAAG
>Ga0114964_10001912_pt1 | contig 14966 bp, 16 predicted proteins | sample C_131016_MF_Meta_FD_92638 | JGI IMG/M metagenome (GOLD analysis project Ga0114964, IMG submission 92638) | Freshwater microbial communities from Lake Croche, Canada to study carbon cycling - C_131016_MF_MetaG | ecosystem: Environmental > Aquatic > Freshwater > Lake | place: Lake Croche, Canada... | reverse complement strand
GATAAATATGCCGAATTTGTGAACCTTTCGGATGTAAGTAGAATGGACAATTCGGTTGGAGGTTTCTTGGAATATACCTATGACAACAACGATAAATTCAGTTATATTCTTGGCGGAAGGTTGGATTATCATAACAGATTAGGTGCCTTTTTTACCCCGAGATTGCATGTTAGATACAATCCTTGGGAGAAAGGAGTGTTTCGTTTTTCTGCCGGAAGAGGGAAACGCGCGGCCAATATTTATGCGGAAAATCAAAATTTATTTGCAAGTTCTAGAGCCTTTTCGATTTTAGATACTAACGGAAAAATCTATGGCTTGAATCCGGAAATTGCTTGGAATTATGGCTTCAGTTTTACGCAAAATTTTATGCTTTTCGGAAAACCTGCCGATGCAACGGTTGATTTCTACCGAACAGATTTTCAAAACCAGGCTATTGTGGATGTTATGCAAAGTCCGCAGCAGGTATTATTTTATAATTTAAAAGGGAAATCGTTTGCCAATAGTTTGCAATTGGATTTCAATTATGAAATTGTAAAACATTTTAATTTAAGAATGGCTTATAAATATTATGACATTTCGACGGATTATCTTTCGGGAAACTTTCAAAGACCATTGCAAGCTAAACATCGTTTCTTTGGAAATTTAGAATATGCAACACACATCATCGAAAAAGGAAAACAATGGAAATTCGATTATACTTTGAACTGGCTAGGAAAACAGCAATTGCCAACTACCGCTACCAATGCTGTTGCAGATAGATTACCAGAATTTTCACCTTCATTTGCAGTGATGAACGTGCAAGTTACCAAAGTGTTTTCTAAAACATTTGAAGTGTATGCGGGTGGAGAAAACATTGGTAATTACCGTCAGGACAAAGCCATTTTAGGAGCAAGCAATCCTTTTGGCGCGACTTTTGACACTTCCATAATATATGCGCCAGTTTTCGGACAAATGTATTATGCAGGTTTGCGATTTAAAATAAAATAGTGTTCCATTGCAATAGCAATAGCAAAAGTCAATTGCAATTGCAATGACAAAAGCAATAACAATGACAAAAGCAATAACAATTTCAAAAATCAAAACAAAATGAAAAATATACTATTCGGAATGTTGTTACTAGTAGTAACCTTTTCTGCTCAAGGGCAAGATAAAAAAAATAAAAATGCCAAATACACCACTGAGGTAAACGGCAATTGTGATTTGTGTAAAAAAAGAATTGAAAAAGCCGCGTTTTCTGTTTCTGGAGTAAAATCGGCAGTTTGGGATGTGGATACACATCAATTAAGTTTAATTTTAAATGAAGAAAAAACAACTCTTTTGGATGTTAAAAAAGCAGTTGCTAAAGTTGGTCACGATACCGATGAAGTAAAAACAACGGAGATAACCTATGCTAATTTGCATGCTTGTTGCCAATACGAAAGAAAATAAATAATTAAATTGCAGGAAAGGGTAATTATAATTACTTTCACGAACTTATAAAATACCAAAAATAGTTATGACTCATTTTGATTGGAAACAACTTTTTAATCCTGAATTCTATATTTTATTACAAATAGGAGGAATTAAGATTGGCTTATATGTAGTTCTTTTTATTGTTTTTGCTGAAACTGGTCTACTTGCAGGGTTCTTCCTTCCAGGAGATAGTTTGCTTTTCCTTTGCGGAATATATAGCGAATCGCTAATGAAAGAATTTTCTACTGGAAATGATTTCGTTAATGTTACTTTTTTAGCAGCACTAATTTCCTTATTGGGGATTTTAGGCAATATGGTTGGTTATTGGGTTGGCGTTAAAAGTGGTTCGTATCTTTTCAAGAAAGAAGATACCTTTTTCTTCAAGAAAAAATACCTGTTCCAATCGAAAGAATTCTTTGATAAATACGGAAGCAAAGCCATTGTATTTGCTCGTTTTTTACCAATAATAAGAACCTTTGCACCGGTAATTGCAGGTATTGTTGAAATGGATAAAAAGAAATTTATGTTCTTTAATGTTTTAGGATCGGTACTTTGGTCGTATACCATGATCTTTGCAGGTCATTACTTATATGAGTTGTTTTTAACCCAATTCCACATTGATTTAAAACATTATATTGAAATTATTGTTATAGGAATTATCTTAATTACGACAGTTCCTGTATTGATGAAATTGCTTAAAAAAAGAAAGTAACCACTTTGTTGACTAAAGTTTAGAAGATAGATTTCGAAATATCTAAAAGCTATGACAAATAAATTAGAATTATAAAACCATTAAATTACAGCCTCGAATATCAGAATTATCAAATCTTCCTAACACTTCAAATGAGTTGTTGGCATATTTTTTTCCTAAATCTTGAGTAGCAATAAAGGAGCACGAATTGATATTGGCTAAATCAATAACATTTATTCCGCCAGTTTTTCCAGTAGCAACATAAGTTAATGCATCTTCGGTATCGCGAATTAAGATATTCATCCAGTTAGGGCATTCAAATATTCCGCTGCCTAAAGAGTAGGCTTGCGATAATAATTCGGTCATTCCATATTCCGAGTGAATGCTAGAAACGCCAAAACCTTTGCAAAGCATTTCGTGTAATTCCTCTCGGATGATTTCTTTCCGTTTTCCTTTCATACCACCAGTTTCCATGATAATGGTATTTTTTAATTCAAATTTTCGTTTTTCAATTAAATCCAGTAAAGCATAAGTAACTCCTATTAAAATAACATTTTGACCTAATGAATCCAATTCAATTAATTTTGAAATTAGTTCGTCATAGTTGTTCAAATAAAAGCCGCTGTTGGTATTATTAGAAAGTGCAATCAAATCTTTCGCCATATAGATTAATGAAGATCCACTGCGTTCTAAATAGGAGGGTAGCAATGCTAAAACTACATAATCTTCAATATTTCCGTAAAATTCAGAAAAAGCATTTCGATAACTATTTTCGTATAGAGTTACATCGGTAATTAAATGTTTGCTAGTAATCATTCCAGTTGTGCCGCTACTAGTAAAAGTCTCTTGAATAGAATCGGAATTAGAAACTATTTCATGACTCTTGAAAAACTGAATGGGTAAAAATGGTATCTGTTGTAAACTTTTTACACTGCCTTTTTCCACTTTTAATAGTTCGCAAAATTCACGGTAAACGGAATTGTTTTCGTGTTGGTAGCGAAATACTTTTAAAGCTATTTTTTCAAATTGCTTTGCATTGGAAATTGTGAAAATATCTTGTGAAGTAATCAAGGTAATAATTTTTACAAAAGTAATAAAAATAAAAAAGCTCCAACGTGAATTGGAGCTTTTGAAATATAGATTAATTAATTATCTAATAACTAATTTTTTTGTTGCAGTTTTTCCTTCTTCTGTAATACGTACCATGTATACGCCAGTGTTTAATTGGCTTACATTAATTGCATTGGTAGAAGTTGTAGTGTTTAAAACTTGTTTTCCTAAAACGTCAAAAACAGTTACTGTTCTTTCTGCATTAGCATCCGATTCAATAAACATAGTTCCATTAGAAACTGGATTTGGATATACTTTTAAACCAGCGATTTCAGATACTTGATTGGAAGTCAATAAACCTCCAATTGTAATATCAATTCTTAGTTCGTCAAAAATAATAGTTGGAGTAGTAGTTGCTGTATCTTGTCTCAACATAAAACCTCCTAAATCTGCTATCGGAGTCGTTAAAACTTGAAATAATGTAGGCGTTGTTGTAGCAGGATTAAAAGTTGCTAAGTTAGGATTGATCCAAGTATTTAAAGTTAAACTCGTGAAATCATAACTCATGATAACCAAAACAACATCTCCAGCATTTCTTAAAATTGGGTCTAAATTTGTAGTAGTGCTAGCTGCATCTAATCCGAATTGGTATTGAGTTCCACTTTTAGTAATAAATAATCGTCCTTTATAGCTTTGCAATGAATTAGTCAATCCTGCAAAATAAGTTGAAGGTACAGTAGCAGTCATTGTAGATAAATCAGTTACATTTACTAAAAATGAAGCAAATATTGTTCCAGAAGTGGTATCAGTAAAAGGACTAAAGCAGTCAATACCTGCGCCTGTAAAACTTGCTGAATTTCCGCTGGATGCATACCCTGGGTAAGTTAAACTTCCTTGTGCAGATAATATATCGTCTCCTGTGTTTACGTTAGTCCATTTTTGAGAAGTTCCTAAAGCACTTCCTGCAGTATATGGAAAAGGTTCGCTATAAGGCAAAGTGTTTATCGGTTTACATACTGGTGCAGTTAAAGTTGCCGGGTAAGAACAAACTCCATTAACAATAGTTACTGAAAGATTAGTGCCTTCAGCTACTCCATTGATTAAGATGTTTCCAGTAGCAACTGTATTTGGGTTATCACCAGAAACCGTTCCAGATGAAGGAGTTATTACATATCCAGCAGTTCCGCCACCTGTAAACGGTATTGTAGTGGTATAAGTATCTATCCCAAATGTAACTGCATCGCAAACTCCAGTTGGAGTTCCAAGTACTAGAGTACAAGCAGGGTTAAAATTAAATACTTTTATATCATCTAATCTAATTTGTCCAGCAACTGCAGGTTGGGTAAAACGTAATGACAACGTACTTGACGAAGGCAGTACTCCTCCTGGAATAGCTACTAAAGTCCAAGCTGCAGTAGGATTATTTGTAAAAACAACAGGTGTCCATGTTGGAGTAGCTGCAGAAGCATTAGTGCTGTATTCTACAATTACTTGAACCGTTGCGAAAGTAGCAGTTAAATAACCAAAAGTCATTTGTAAGTTGGCTGAAGTGTAAGCCGAAGTGTTAATACCGTCTATTTGAAAATATTTTCCAGCTGTAGAAGTAAGAAAAACATTTCCTCCTCCAGAAGCTCCGCTGTAAGCTGTAGAAGCTCCAGTAACTCTAACATCACCAGTTCCAGAATATACTATAGGAGCGCCATTTTGAAATGTTGCAGGAGCAGTTCCAGTTATATAAGCTGGGATTAAAGTTGTTGCAGTAGGCACTCCCATGTTTTCAGAGTAAATTGTCTGTCCAAATGAAACAGAAGCAACTGCTAGTAATAATAAAATGTAAAGTTTTTTCATGATTTTTTAAAGTAAAATTATTCAACAAAGGTAATTACTATTTATTTCAAATGAAAAAAATCCATGTAAAAAAATAGTTAAAGAGTGTTTTTAATTATCTGATAATTAATTTTCTAGTAGCACTAGATTCTCCTTCTTCGATTTTAATAAAATAAACACCTGGAGATAGTGAAGCAACATTTAATTCTTTAGAAGTCAAAATCGTTTGAAGGACTTTTTTTCCTAAAACATCAAAAATAGTAATTTGCTTATCGTCGTTGGATTTGGAGGATATATAAATCTTTCCATTAGTAACAGGATTAGGGTAAAAGTTCAATCCCTCAATAGTGTTGTCCTGCACTTTTGGTTGCTGTTTTGTTTCTTGTGCTGCCACACTAAAAGTGCTTAAGCAAAGGAAAAAGAATAGAATATATAGGTAATTTTTCGTCATTTGTTTCTTTTCGTCCTAGCAAAGATATAAATTAATTTAAAAAATAAGTCAAGTTTTTTGAAATTTGTTTCAAAATTGTTTGTTGTCTTTTTAAAACCAAATTTATATTCTGCTTGTATTTCAGAAAAGAGTTAGTTTTAAATCGGTTTCTAAATAATGTGAAGATCTTATTCTTTCATTACTTGGGATGTTGCTGTTTTCAAATCGTTACCTTATCGTTAACTTATTGTTTTAAGTTTATAATTTTTATACTTTTACACTATCTTTGGCAATCGCACACCCCAAACAACTTTCTACTTTTATGAAAAAAAAAGAAATTAAAATATTATTAGTGGATGATGAGCAAGACATCCTTGAAATTGTAGGGTATAATTTAGCCCAAGAAGGATATGTAATTGTCACTGCTACCAATGGAAAAGAGGCTATTGAAGTTGCTAAAAAAGAACTTCCGCAATTAATAATTATGGATGTAATGATGCCAGAAATGGACGGAATGGAAGCTTGCGAAAACATCAGAAAAATCCCAGAATTAAGCAACACCATTATTGCATTTTTAACGGCTAGAAGTGAAGATTATTCTCAAGTTGCCGGTTTTGATGCTGGCGCAGATGATTATATTGCCAAGCCAATTAAGCCAAAATTATTGGTTAGTAAAGTAAAAGCGTTGCTAAGAAGATTAAAAGAAGAAACTTTTTCAAGTGAAAATTTAAATGTTGGTGGAATTATTATCAACCGCGAAGAATATAAAATTGTAATGGAAGGCCGAGAAATTGTGCTTCCTAGAAAAGAATTTGAATTATTCTATTTACTAGCTTCCAAACCCGGAAAAGTTTTTAAAAGAGAAGAAATTCTTGATAAAGTTTGGGGTAATGATGTTATTGTTGGAGGACGAACAATTGATGTTCACATTAGAAAATTACGTGAAAAAATTGGGGATGATTTTTTTAAAACCATAAAAGGAGTTGGTTATAAATTTGAAGTATAAAATTTTACTTATTTTTACACTAAATAAATCTGGAATCCCTAATAAATGTCGTTAAGTTTTAAGAAAACCTATACTTTTGCTGTAATATCTACCATGTATATTACACTCTTCTCAACAGCTTTGGTTGCTGGATTGCTGTTTCTTTTTGCCACTTTTTCTTGGCAATTCTGCATTGCTTTTGCATTTTCTATAGCTCTATTCACTTTTTTCGTATTGCAATATCGTGTAGAGCATTTTATCTACAGAAGGGTGAAAAAAATATACGATGATGTTTCGCTTTTAGATTCTTCTACACTTCGAACACAATCTATTACTACCGATATGGCAACTTTAACTCGCGAAGTTAAAAAATTTGCTACCGACAAAAAACTCGAAATTGAAAATTTAAAAGTTCGGGAAGAATACCGTCGCGAATTTATGGGAAACGTTTCTCACGAATTAAAAACCCCGTTATTTACTGTGCAAGGCTATCTTTCTACTTTGCTCGATGGCGCTATGAAAGATAAAGATTTGCGAAAAAAATATTTAGAAAGAGCCGAAAAAGGAGTAGAACGCCTTATTTATATTGTAGAAGATTTGGATATGATTTCCAAATTAGAGATGGGTCAATTAAATTTAGAATATTCAGAATTTAATATTGTAGAATTGATTCAGAATGTTTTTGATTTGTTAGAAATGAATGCCGATAAAAAGAACATTATTTTAATGTTCGACAGAAAATACAACAAGGCAATTAACGTTATTGCCGATCAAGAAAAAATCCAACAGGCGCTAACCAATTTGGTAATAAACTCCATTAAATATGGTAAAGAAAACGGCACCACTGAAGTAACTATTGAAGATTTAGTAAAAAACAAAATCATTGTAAGAGTTCGCGATAATGGAGAGGGTATAGAAAAACAATTTATTCCAAGACTTTTTGAACGTTTCTTTAGAGTAGATAAAAGCGGGGCTCGAAGTGAAGGAGGCTCCGGACTTGGACTTTCAATTGTAAAACATATTATTGAAGGCCACAATGAGAAAATTTATGTAGAAAGTGAATTTGGAAAAGGATCCGAGTTTTCATTCACTTTGGAAAATGTTAAATAATTCTTTCCAATCGGTTTTTGAATTTATCTTTGGCAATCCATTATATAAATGCATAGCGCCCAAATGCTCAAATCTAAATTTATATTGTTTGGAGCTTGCTATCCAGCCATCAAACTTATATTTACTTGCTAGATACTCTTGTTCGTATTGCCCTGGAGTTGGAATAAAATAGGCTTTCTTTTCTAATTTCGTCAAATCCATAACGGTAGTATATCCTGATCTTGAAAGCACCATTTCACTTGCATTAAAGGTTTCTTCTAATTCTTTAGTTTGCATGTAATTATAGTAAGTAATGTTTCCAATTTGCTCTATTTTTTGTTCTGCCTCTACTTTTCCTTTAATAAAAACTACCCTATCGGTATAATTTTGAAGTTTTTTTGTAAGCTTTTCTTCCAGAATTGTTCTTTGTGGTTCGGGTCCTGATAAGAGTACCATTAATTCATATCGAATTGGAACAACCTCTTTTTTCATCCTACTTAATATTCCAATGTATTTTATAGTAAGATCCGTTTTACTTAAATGGCCCAATTCTCCAGATAAATTGGGTGTTCCTTTAACGTCAGGCACCCAACATTCGTTAAATTTTTTAATAAAATAGGAATGAATCTTACTTGTGATTTTTGTAGTGTTTCCCGACATAACCTTTAGTTGGTGGGTTATGTAAACGGAAGGGATAGTTTTACTATAAACGCCAAAGCGATTATCAGAAATAATGCCTTTTAGCGAATAATCGATAATCCATTGTTTAACTATTTTTTTTTCCGATAGTATTGCTTTAACTAATTTTGGACTATTGATTAATAGTTTCCATTTAAAAAATTGATAATTTTTGGAATATTTGATGCAATAGGAGGGTAATTCAAGTGCAGTTAAATGAGGAAATTCTTTTTTTAACATCAATAAAGAGGCTCCGTCGGATGCAATTATTGGAACAAAGTCGTTTTTTTCTAGCTCCCGAATAATAAGAATACATCGAGTAGCATGGCCTAAGCCCCAGTTTAAAGGGGCTACTAGAATGTTAGTAGGTAAGTTATTTGTTGTCATTTGGGCTACGACTATATTAATTTTTGCAGTGCAATATATAAAAAAAAATATAAACATATATTTTCTTATTTTTACCGAAATATTAATTTTAGTCGTGGGAAGTAAAAACAAGTTAAAAAGATTTAAGGAGAACGAAACATTCGAAAATGTTTTTCAACCTACAAGAGAAGAAGTAGTTAGCAACAGTTTTCCGCTACTAGGTAAATGGAATACGGATTTCTTTAAAAATGACAATCCAATAATCATTGAATTAGGATGTGGGAAAGGCGAATATTCGGTTGGTTTGGCTGCTCTTTTTCCGGATAAAAATTTTGTCGGAATTGACATTAAAGGCGCGCGTTTTTGGCGTGGTGCTAAAACTGCGGTGGACGAAGGAATGCACAATGTAGCTTTTATTAGAACCCAAATAGAGTTAGTTAATCATATTTTTGCCGATGGCGAAGTAGATGAAATATGGATTACTTTTCCAGATCCTCAAATAAAATACAAACGAACCAAGCACCGTATGACCAATTCGGAATTTTTACAATTGTATAAAAAAATCCTGAAACCAGATGGTGTTGTGAACTTAAAAACCGATAGCGAATTCATGCACGGTTATACTTTAGGATTGTTGCATGGTGAAGGACATGAAGTATTGTATGCCAATCATAACGTATATAAAAATGAAGGAGCTCCTAGCGAAGTAACGAGTATTCAAACATTTTACGAAAAACAATATTTAGAAATAAATAAAGCAATTACGTATATTCGTTTTAAAATTAAGTAAATGAGTATTTTCCTTCCGTTTATCTTCGGGTATTTAGCAGCAGTTGTAGGGGTTATTCCGCCAGGATTAATCAACTTGACAGCAGCCAAAGTAAGCCTTATTGACGGAAAAAAAAGAGCAATGATGTTTGTTCTTGGGGCTTTACTGATTATTTTTTTTCAAACTTACATCTCGGTAATTTTCGCACAATATATAGATCTTCATAAGGAAGTGGTTATTTTACTCCGCGAAATCGGACTGATAATTTTTATAATACTAACCATTTATTTCTTCAAATTTTCTAAGAAACCTACCATTATTCACCAAGAGCATGCTGTGGTGAAAAGCAAACGAAGCCGATTCTTTGTAGGTATGTTTGTTTCTGCAATTAATTTTTTTCCAATTCCGTATTATGTATTAATTAGCATTACTATGGCTTCCTATAGTGTTTTTGCTTTTGAACCCGTTCCAGAATACAGTTTTGTACTTGGAGTAGTTTTGGGTTCCGCAACAGTGTTTTATTTGTATGTAGCTTTCTTTAACAAAATGAAATCCAAAGCCGATTTTTTTATCAATAATATGAATAAAATGATTGGAACCATAACCGGGATTGTTGCATTATTTACCTTATTTAATCTTGTAAAAAACTACTTTTAATGGAAGAAAATTTCTTTGAAAGGGTATATGCTATTGCCAAACAAATTCCCGAAGGCCGCGTTACTTCTTATGGTGCAATTGCCAAAGCGTTAGGTACAGCACGTTCAGCAAGAATGGTGGGTTGGGCCATGAATGCTTCCCATAATAGAGAGGACGTTCCTGCCCATCGCGTAGTGAATAGAAAAGGATTGCTTACTGGAAAAATTCATTTTGATGGCACTAACCTAATGCAACAACTTCTAGAAAATGAAGGCATTCAAGTAGTAGACAATCAAATTGTAGATTTTGAGAAGGTTTTTTGGGCACCTGAAATAGAAAAATAGTATATTTTATAAATTCTTTTTTTTATATTTGTTCTTTAAATGAGTGCATTATGAAAGCTACATCAAAAACTACTACCAAAACAGCAGAAAAAGACAATACTAAAAAAATGTCTAAAACATGGCTTGCCGCATTGGCAAATAAAGGTACAGGTAAAATAATAGATATGAGAGCAGTTTTAAAGTAATAATGGCTCGTTATTTATTAGATACCAATATTTTAGTTTTTTTGCTTTTATCTGAATTAGACAATATTTCTGAAGATATCAAGCAAATAGTAGACGATTACAGTAATCAACTATATACCAGTTCCATTTCGGTTCTTGAATTGTTACAATTGTATAGAATTAAAAAAATTCAGTCTAAAAATTACAAAACCCCTACCGATTTATATACTACCATTGAAAAAGACTTCAATATCAAAATCATTCCCTTTACCAAAGAGCATTCCAAAACACTATCCAAACTTAAAATCGCTTCCCATCATAACGATCCTTTGGATCACGCTATCCTCTCACAAGCCATCACTGAGAAACTTATTCTGGTATCTTCTGATAAAAAATTCAAAGAATACACTTCGCACAACCTGAATTTTATTTACAACAAAAGATAATTTCTTTGCTTATTCCTAAGTTTTTAGTTGATGTAACTAAAAAAGATTTTCAATATTAGTTCTTTAAAAATTAAAGAAATAATGCAATAACTTCATGAAAATTAAGAAATAAAAATAATTATAAAAAAAAATTGTATACTTCAAACAATATTTTGAATAACCCGACGTTTTTAAAAAATAAAGAAAAGGTAAAAATTTTCTTATATAGTTTTAAAAATTATCCCCAAATTTATTAAAACTTTACAAATGTAATTTCTTAGGTAAAATGAGTGTTTAAACTTAATTTATATCTAAATGAAAAAAAATGCATTAGTAGTGTTGTTAATGATAGCGACACAAGTTGTTATGGGTCAAAATCCCGATTTAAAAGTAGGTCAAAAAACCCCCGATTTGGTAATTACAGATTATATACTGAATACGCCAAAAGACAAAAATTTTTCCAATAAGTTCAAAGTTGTCGAATTTTGGGCAACTTGGTGCGGCCCATGTTTGGGAGCCGTGTCCCATTTAAACGAACTTCAAAACAAATTTAAAGACAATAAAAATTTAGTATTTATTTCCATTTCTGATGAAGCGCCAGAAAAGATAAATAAAACCCTAAGCAAAATTAAATTTGAGACCATAGTGGTATCCGATCAAACAAAAAAGACCCATGAAAATTTAATAATGAGGAAGGATAAAAGTTATTCTATACCTGCTACAATACTAATTGATGATCAAAATATTGTTCGATTTATAGGACATCCAGACATGCTAACACCTGATGTTTTAAATAAATTTATAAGTGGGCAATCTCTAGTGCCTTCAGAAGGTAAAAAGGAAACTAAAGAAATAACAAAAAATGCCGAGCCAGAAAATAAAGAAGTTTCTCCACAGGATTACACAAAAATTTACAAAAGTGATCAAATAAATTATGCAGTTATTTTTTCGGAGACCAATCCTAAAGTTATCTATAATATGTCGAGCTATTATGATTTCGAAAATGCTAGATTGATGTTCTTAAATTGGGACTTAAAATCTATTTTAGCCTCACTAAATGGTGTTCCTAACTATAAAATTGTACTATCCAATGAAGTCCCTAATCAAAATTATGATTTTATGTATACAGATTCGAGTCTTAGCAATAAGGAAGAATCCTATGTAATTGCGGTGAAATCTTTTTTAATGAATAAATTAAAATTAAAAGAGAGTGATGTGACCGTACCAACTGATGTTTATTTATTGAAAGTAACGGATGCCAAAAAATTAAAAGAAAATGAAAACAATAGTAAGGAACCTTCGCATTCGGGTTCTTCAAAAGAGTTTATCAACTTTGATTGTTCTAGTTTAGAGCGTGTTTCAGAGGTAATTTCCAGTTTTTATAAAATAATAGTTACAAACGAAAGTAACTCCAATGCTAAATATAATTTTTTATTTAAAAGAGGTAGCCTTGAAGAATTGATTAAAGAATTAAATGCTTATGGCTTAACTTTAGAAAAAGCCCAAAGAAATATAGATTGTATTCAATATGAAAAATAGAGTTTAGTTATTATTTTTATTGTTGATCAGATTGGGGATGAAAACATTCAAACCCAATCTTTTTTATTTCTAAAAAACTACAGAATTATCCTAAGAAAACTTTAAACACCTAAACCCTTAAACTTTTAAACTTCTTACTATCTTTGCAATTCATATTCAGTTTAAATAAATTATGGTTTCCCAAACAACAAACCATAAACAACAAACGATAAACAAAAAAATGAAACTAGATAGAAAAGAAATCCTAAAAGCATTAGAAACCATTACTATTGCTGGCGAAGGAAAGAATATGGTAGAAAGCGGTGCTGTGAAAAACGTAATCACTTTTGGTGATGAGGTTGTGGTAGATTTAGTACTTTCTACACCAGCAATGCACATTAAAAAAAGAGCCGAAGACGATATAAAAAAATTAATTCACGAACAATTTTCTGCAGATGCAGTAGTGAAAGTGAATATTAAAGTAGAAGCCAAAGAAAATCCAAACGAAATCAAAGGGAAATCCATTCCAGGAATTAGCAATGTTATTGCGGTTGCATCTGGTAAAGGAGGTGTTGGAAAATCAACCATCACTGCTAATTTAGCTGTATCCTTGGCTAAAATGGGCTTTAAAGTTGGCGTTTTAGATGCCGATATTTACGGGCCAAGCATGCCAATCATGTTTGATGTGGAAAACGAAAAACCAATTTCTATAGAAGTCGATGGTAAATCTAAAATGAAACCTATAGAAAGTTATGAAATAAAAATACTCTCTATTGGATTTTTCACTTCCCCAAGTCAAGCGGTAATTTGGAGAGGGCCAATGGCTGCCAAAGCATTAAACCAAATGATTTTTGATGCCGATTGGGGAGACCTTGATTTTATGTTAATCGATTTACCTCCAGGAACTGGCGACATTCATTTATCTATCATGCAATCCATGCCAATCACGGGAGCGGTAATTGTGAGTACGCCACAGGCAGTGGCATTAGCAGATGCGAGAAAAGGAATTTCTATGTTCTTGTCTGAAAACATCAATGTTCCGGTTTTAGGAATTATAGAAAACATGGCGTACTTCACACCAGAAGAACTCCCAGAAAATAAATATTACATCTTCGGAAAAGAAGGGGCTAAAAATCTTGCTGAAGACTTGCAGGTTCCTTTCTTAGGAGAAGTGCCATTAGTGCAAAGTATTCGCGAAGCAGGAGATTACGGTCGTCCAGCAGCATTGCAAACAGACTCTACATTAGAGAAAGTATTCGAAGAAATTGCAAGAAATGTAGTACAAGAAACGGTAAAACGCAATGAAAATCTTGCTCCAACCGAAGCAATAAAAATAACCACTATGGCAGGATGTTCTGCGGTAAAGAAATAGACAACTTAGACTTCTTAGATTTTTAGACATTTTAGATTTTTTTTAAAGTCTAAAATATCTAAAAATCTAAATAATCTAAGCAGTCTAAAAATCTAAGAAGTCTAAGAAGTCTAAGAAATCTAAGCAGTCTAAAAATCTAATTAATATAAAATGTCTAAATTATGACACACGAAGAGTTGACTTTGAATATCGAAAAAGCACTAGAGGAAATTCGCCCTTTCTTGAATTCCGATGGTGGCGATATTAGTTTGATTTCGATAGAAGATGAAAAACACGTAAAAGTTCGTTTTCAAGGAGCTTGTACTAGTTGTAGTGTAAACCAAATGACTTTAAAAGCAGGTGTAGAGACTACGATAAAAAAATATGCACCACAAATAGAAACCGTAGAGAACATTGCTTAGTTATTAGGTATGATAAAAATCATACATTTAAAAATTTATATTTTAGAATTTCGCATTCTCAACTTCTAAACGTATAAACTCATAAACTTCTAAAATGATTGAAACCGATATACTTATTATAGGGGCTGGTCCAACCGGACTTTTCGCAGTATTTGAAGCAGGATTACTACAATTAAAATGCCATATTATTGATGCGCTTCCACAACCGGGAGGGCAATTGGCTGAGTTATATCCCAAAAAACCAATCTTTGATATTCCGGGTTATCCCGAAGTTTTAGCAGGGGATTTGGTAACCAATTTAATGGAACAAATAAAGCAATTTCAACCAGGATTTACCTTGGCTGAAACTGCTGAAACTATTGATACATTAGAAGATGGAACATTTATTGTCACTACTAATAAAGGTACAAAACATCACGCTAAAGCCGTAGCAATTGCAGGTGGCTTAGGAACATTTGAACCTAGAAAACCACAATTGGAAAACATCTCTTTTTATGAAGAAAAAGGAGTGGAATATTTTGTAAAAGACCCCGAATTGTTCAGGAATAAACGTGTGGTAATTGCTGGAGGAGGTGACTCTGCTCTAGATTGGAGTGTTTTTCTTTCGGATGTAGCATCAGAAGTGACTTTAGTTCATAGAAGAAATGAATTTCGTGGTGCTTTAGATTCTGTAGAGAAAGTACAAGAATTAAAAAAACAAGGAAAAATAAACTTAATTACTCCAGCTGAAGTTGTTGCAATAAATGGAAAAGATCATGTAGAAAGTATT
>Ga0114964_10001904_pt1 | contig 15015 bp, 15 predicted proteins | sample C_131016_MF_Meta_FD_92638 | JGI IMG/M metagenome (GOLD analysis project Ga0114964, IMG submission 92638) | Freshwater microbial communities from Lake Croche, Canada to study carbon cycling - C_131016_MF_MetaG | ecosystem: Environmental > Aquatic > Freshwater > Lake | place: Lake Croche, Canada... | reverse complement strand
TGGTGTCTGTAATTCTTTCAATTGCCATTGTCTATAGTATAGCACTATTGCCTAGCAGCGTTTTTCAGAGCCTGAGTTACTCTATCGGATGTTGGTAGGTTATTGTCTACATTATCCAGTGCGGATATACCGTCAGACAGGCTATATCCAAGTGCCATTAAGGCATCAAGTGCTTCATCATTGCTACCGCTTCCAGTTTTTCCGATATGCTGCACAAGTGGTGCGCCAACTTTATCAGATAAATCTACGACAACACGTTCAGCTGTACGCTTGCCAACTCCAGTCGCTCCGGACAAATACGAACTATCGCTTCGTGATATCGCACTTTGCACCTCGCTAGCAGAGCCTAAACTCAATATAGACAGGGCGGCCTTAGGACCAATTCCCTGTACAGTTATTAGCATTTCAAATAATTTCTTAGATGCCAGGCTACTAAATCCAAAAAGTTCCTGTGACTGTTCGCGGATGTGATGATACGTATGCAGCTTGATGTTTTCACCAATTACTAAATTATCAAAATCTTGTGAAGTAATTTGCACTTCATATCCTACGCCATTTACATCGATAATTACTGAAACTAAGAATTTTTCTGCCAATGTTCCTTGAATGTGTGCAATCATGATTTAATTATACCCTGTTCATTATCGAATAGGTAATTGCAGCTGCCAGTGCATCGGCACAGTCGTCTGGTTTTGGTGCTGTTTTTAATTTTAATTGCATGCGTACCATTTCCTGAACCTGCTTTTTATCTGCCTTGCCGTATCCTGTTGTAGTTTGTTTGATCTGCAGTGGAGTGTATTCATGGATTTCTAGTTTTGCTTTTCGTCCGCAAAGTATGGCCACTCCCCTTGCTTCAGAAACTTTCATAGCAGTAGTAATATTTTTTGCGAAAAAAAGTTTTTCTATAGACATCACAGTTGGTTTTGTCTCTTCAATAATTTCGGTTAGGCTGTCAAATATATCTTCGAGCCTTTCAGCATGGTCTGTATGAGCTGGTGTAGTTATGACCCCAGCATCAACCAATTTGTAGCCAGACTTATCTACATCTACTACTCCAAAGCCTAGCCTTCCGGTTCCAGGATCGATTCCTATTATTCTCATAACTCAATTATAGTTTATAAATGCTTATTTATTTCAACTCAGCGTTTGTGTAAACATTGACGACGTCATCATGATCGTCAATAAGATCCATGAGTTTCATAATTTTTTCAGCAGTTTCTTCTTCGGTGATTCCCACCAGGTTGTTTGGTACATATTGCAAGTCTGCTTCAATAATTTCAAGACCGGCATCAATCATATTCTGTCGTACTTTTGCTAGATCTTTTTGATCAGTATATACAACTAGCTCGCCTTCTTCTTCGGCTGCATCTTCTGCGCCTGCATCTAGAGCCACCAGTAAATTATCTTCACTGTAATTTTTTACTCTAATAACGCCCTTCCTTGCAAATTGGAACATTACACTTCCAGCGTCTGCAATTCGTGCATCGTTTTTAGTGAGTAGCGATCTTATTTCTGGGAATGTCCTATTACGATTATCTGTAGTTGCTTCAATAATAAAACCTACGCCGCCCGGTCCCATAGCTTCATAGGTTAGCTCTTCAAGAACGGCCGCGTTTTTGTCGGCAACCCGATCGATTGCGCGCTGAGTATTAGCAGCGGGCATATTTGCAGCCTTAGCTTTTTCAATAGCCATTGCAAGTGCCGAGTTCATCGTTGGATCAGCACCATGACGTGCAGCAATAGCAATTAAATTTCCAATTTTAGTAAATACAGCACCGCGCTTAGCATCTTTAGCGCCTTTTTCACGTTTAATTGTTGACCATTTGCTATGACCTGACATTATATCTCCATATATTTTTTTGATATTATAGCAGATAATGAAGTACTCTATCGAGCATTTAACCTGTAGGTTAGGATTTATTGTTTCGTTAAGATTTCCTCTAATGCACCCTCTTCAATTAAAGTAAGATTTAGTAAATAATCGTTGTGTTGAAAAGTTTCTCTCAGTGGCCTTTCTGCGCTACTCCAACTACTCTTAAGAGCAGCCGTTACAGTAAGCTAAAAAGTGAACTCTCTAAAGATATTGCAATCCTTGAGCCAGATTGTAGTGAATGGGCGACGATGATTGAACATAGCAAAATAGAACACAACAAAATCAAAAATAGCATTGAAGCAGTAATTAAAAATGGCGCTGACGTAATAGTATTAGCATGCACTCACTATCACTGGATTGAAGAAGAAATCAAATCAATTGCTGCTGGGCGAGCTAAAATACTACAGCCCGAAGGACCAATCATTAAACAACTCGGACACGTACTTAATAATCTAAATAAAAAATCACCCTGAAGGGTGATTCAATTTTCGTTTGGAGGGACCAGTGAGACTTGAACTCACGACACCCTGCTTAAAAGGCAGGTGCTCTAACCAGCTGAGCTATGGTCCCAAACCATGTAATATTTTACATCTAAGGTGTTATTTTGTCAATGCTTTGATTTTTTATCGTGCTTTGGTGGCTTGGTAAAAAATAAGTCCAAAATCGCCACTACCATACCCACGCCGATAATAATATCTTTGTATGAATGAATGGTGTTATAAAAATCTAAGCTCGAACCTGTCGAATCAATCGCATATTTTAAAGGGTCAATCAAAAATGCCGTACCTACAAGTGCGAATAGCAGCGAACTAACTATTCTTACAGGCTTGGCGCTATGTGCGTGACCGTGAAACAATAAAATGACACCAGGTAAGAGCGTAAGAACTCCTAAGGTTAACGCAGTGGTCATTGGACCATTTTGTACTATTCCAAGACCAGATACTATCAAGCTGGCTGCGTCCTGCCAGATTGTGCTTAGCACCGATCCGGCTGCAAGCGCTAGGCCAATTAAACCAAACCTACGCTTGCTGATGAAGCCAAGAGCAAATAATATTACTGCGATTATAGGTATTAAAATTGTTGAATTCATATTGGTAAGCCTATGGCTTTATAGCCATAAGCTCATTATACCAATATTATGCGCCAACTTTATCTTTTTTGTTTCTTCGCTTAGCGTTTTGTTCAATGTATTCGATAATTGGTGTTGCAACGTCACGACCAGTAATCTTTTCGATTCCAAATCCAGGACTAGCGTTTACTTCAAGAATAAGTGGACCACGTTCGCTGCGCATAAGATCCACACCGGCGACGTTTAATCCCATAGCTTTAGCAGCCTTGATTGCTATTTTCTTTTCAGCTTCAGTCAACTTAATAGTCGTACCTTCTGCACCCTTGTGAAGATTTGATCTAAATTCGTCGTCAAGACTCTGGCGCTTCATGCTTGCGACGACTCTTCCGCCAACAACAAAGGCACGGATATCTGTACCTGCAGATTCTTTAATAAATTCTTGTAGCAAAATGTTTGTACCGTCATCATTTGTAAGATAGAAAGCTTGAAGCACTGATTTAGCTGCTTTTTTAGTTTCAGCAAGTACAACACCGTTACCGTGAGTACCACGAGCAAGCTTAATAATAACTGGCATTCCGCCTAGTTGTTCTAGTAAGTCGTCAATATCTGCGGTGTTGCGAGATACAACAGTCTTGGGAATACCAATTCCGGATTTAGCAAGTAGCTGCATACTACGAAGCTTATCGCGTGAACGGGTAATAGCAATAGAGCTAGAAACAGTGTATACACCTTGCATCTCAAGCTGTCTAACAATTGCCGTTCCATATTTAGTCATGTAACTAGCAATACGAGGAATAATTGCATCGTACTTGATTAAGTCTTCGCCGTGATAGCTAACTGTGGGATTGTTTTGCTCAATCTTCGCGTAGCAATCTTTATACTTAATAACAGACACTTCGTGTCCTCGTCCTTCTGCTACTTCTTGCAATCTTTTTGTAGAGTAGTTGCCTGTTCCATTTGATAAAATTGCTATCTTCATACTTTTTTTCCTCGATCTAAGTCGTATTCTTGGTTATGTTTTACATCTACTAGTATATTATGTTCGTGGAGGAATCTCCTACCGATTAATATCTCGTAGCTCATGTCTGATCTGTCTGAAAGACCTATGCGAATCGGATACTCGACATTATTGACCATAACAGTCGTATCAAAAAGATATCGTCTTTGTTGATGGCCGGTTGAACTTCGCACATATGTGCGAGTAAACTTACCTAAATCTATTTTCTTACCTGTGATAGGAAGAATAAATTCAAGACGCTTTTTACCTTTTTCATTTATGTACTCTTTTATGTCTGTAACATGCATTGCACCCGAGAAAGCTCCGGTGTCAATTTTTGCTGCAATATCAAAAAGACCTAAAATCGGCAGACTAACATGCTCAACAATACCAAATATTTCGCGTGTATCTTTCATACCTCTTTATTTTACCATTTTTTGACTATTTAGTCAACCTTATGCTTAATAGCACAGGTTTAATTTTATCATGAAAATAGGCCGTGTTTTTTGTCATTTTTGAACTCTTCAAGCAATGTAGCCTGCTTTTTTGAAAGTTTTGTTGGAATATCAACAATAATTGCCACGATATGCGGTCCCCTTTTGTCGCTTCGCATATGTGGTACGCCGTGGCCAGATAACTTGAAATCAGTTCCTGACTGAGTACCTGCTGGGATTTTCATACGAATTTTTCCATCAAGGGTATCTACATCAATTTCCGTACCTAGTGCAGCATCTACCATAGATATATGCTCTTGAGAAAGTATAATGTCACCTTCTCTTGTAAAGTTTTTATGTGCTTTAACTCGTATATGAACATATAGATCACCGCGTTTACCGCCAGCGATAGCTTCACCCCTCTCACTTAGGCGAATAGTCGCACCGTCATCAATTCCTGCAGGTATTTTTAGTTTGACTGTTTGATTTTTTCTTTCAGTACCCTTGCCTTTACAAACACTGCAGATTTTTTCAGGTACTTTTCCTTGTCCATGACAATCTTCACAAACTACTTGCTGTTGAATAGCACCGAAGACTGTATTCATAACTCTATTAGCATATCCAGCACCTTTACATGTTGGGCAGGTTTTCATATCGTGTCCGGGCTCAACAGTTGAGCCTTTACAGTGCGAACATTCTACGTCCATGTTAATTTCCATGTTTTCTTCGCTACCGAACACCGCTTCTTCAAACGTTAACTGCAAAGAAACTTCAATATCTCGCCCACGTTTTGGACCTCTACCTCTTTGCTGGCCACCACCAAAGAATTGGCCGAATATGTCACCAAGTCCGCCATCTCCAAAATCAAAATGAACATTTTGACCACCAAATCCGCCAAATCCTTCAAATGGATTACCGCCACCGCCGTCTGATCCAACTCCGGCATGACCAAATTGATCATATCGTTGACGCTTGCCAGAATCTTTTAAAACTTCGTATGCTTCGCTAGCTTCTTTGAACTTTGTTTCATCGCCGCCTTCTTTGTCGGGGTGATATTTAACAGCGGCTTTTCTATAAGCTTTTTTTATTTCATCAGCAGAGGCAGTCTTGCTAATACCCAAAATTTCATAGTAGTCGCGTTTGTTCATTGTTAACTATTTTATCATTTTTCAGCATGCCGATTCTGGCGTGCTGAGATTTAATTTACTTTTCGTCTACGATTTCGCCTTCAACAGGTTCATCTTTAGAATCTGTTTTTTTAGAATCATCGGATTCTTTAGATTCTTCTTTAGCTGCTTCTTCGTACATTTTTGTACCGATAGGCATGATGACATCATTCAATGCTTTGACTGCTGCTTCAAGGTCGTCTTTGTCTTCTTTGTCTAAAGATTTCTTAGCTTCATCGGCTGCTTCTTTGATTGCTTTTTTGTCTTCATCAGAAATTTTATCTTTGAATTCATCAGGCATTTTTTCTGCTTGATATATTGCAGACTCTAGTTGGTTACGCGCATCAATTGCTTCACGTTTCTTCTTATCCTCATCGGCGTGCATTTCAGCATCTTTTGCTGCTTTTTCAATGTCTTCCTTTGACAGGTTGCCACTGTTTGAGATAGTGATACTTTGCTCTTTACCAGTTCCTTTATCACGTGCAGAAACATTCAAGATTCCGTTTGCGTCGAGGTTAAATGTAACTTCAATCTGTGGAACACCGCGAGGTGCAGGTGCTATACCATCTAGTACAAATCGTCCTAGAGATTTATTGTCAGCTGCAAGTTCACGCTCACCTTGTGTAACATGTATTTCAACTTGTGGTTGGTTATCACTAGCAGTTGAGAAAACCTGAGATTTGCTTGTTGGTACAGTAGTATTTCGCTCAATAAGCTTTGTAGCTACGCCACCCATAGTTTCAATACCAAGAGATAAAGGAGTAACGTCTAGAAGTAATACGTCCTTAACATCACCAGCAAGCACTCCACCTTGAATTGCAGCACCTATAGCCACGACTTCGTCTGGGTTTACGCCTTTTAGTGGTTCTTTACCGAAAATTTCTTTAACTTTTTCTACTACTATTGGCATGCGTGTCATACCGCCTACTAGTACTACTTCGTTAACTTCACTGGCTTTTAGTCCAGCATCTTTGAGCGCTTTATTTACAGGATCGGCCAATCGACTAATCAAATCTGCAACAAGTTCTTCAAGTTTAGATCGAGTAAGTTTGTATTCGAAATGTTTTGGTCCCTCTGCGTCTGCAGTTAGGAATGGCAGGTTGATTTCGGTTTCATTTGTTGATGAAAGTTCTTTCTTGGCTTTTTCAGCTTCGTCCTTTAAACGTTGCATCGCTGCTTTATCACCGCGGAGATCAATACCTTCATTGTTCTTAAATACATCTAAGAAGTGGTTGACGATACGATTATCGAAATCCTCTCCTCCCAGGTGAGTGTCGCCATTTGTAGACTTGACTTCAAATACACCATCACCCAGCTCAAGAATAGATACGTCAAATGTTCCTCCACCTAGGTCGAATACTGCAATCTTTTCATCTTTTTTGCTTTCTAAGCCATAGGCAAGTGCAGCGGCTGTAGGTTCATTGATAATTCGCTTTACTTCAAGACCAGCGATTTTACCGGCATCTTTAGTAGCTTGGCGTTGAGAGTCGTCAAAATATGCAGGTACAGTAATGACTGCTTCGGTAACTTTTTCTCCTAGAAATGCTTCGGCATCTGCCTTAATCTTAGACAAGATCATAGCTGAGACTTCCTCTGGGCTATAATCTTTATCACCCATTTTTACTGCTACGCCTTCGCCTTTTTTAACAATTTCGTAAGGCATAATGTCCAGATCCTTTTTAACTTCCTTATCGCCGAACTGTCGTCCGATAAGTCGCTTTACACCATAGATAGTATTGCTTGCGTTGGTTACACGCTGACGTTGAGCTACTTGGCCAACTAGACGTTCGCCAGCTTTATTGATCGCGACAACGCTAGGCGTTGTACGGTTACCTTCAGCATTTGCAATTACTTCTGGCTTTCCAGCTACCATGTATGCAAAAGCCGAGTTCGTAGTACCGAGGTCGATTCCGATAATTTTACCCATATAGTTATATATTCTCCTATTAATTTAGCTAATGATTAATTTCTATCATTTTAGCACTCTACTAGGTAGATTGCTATTAATTCAATTATAGAAAAATTAGCACTCTAATGTCAAGAGTGCTAACGAACAATTTTTTATTTTTTTGTTACTTTCACCATCGCGTGGCGTATCGGCACGCCATTTAGCATGTATCCTGGCTGTAAAGACTCTTCTATAATCTCTGTTTCACCTGTTGCATCTTCATCAAATTGTATCGCATCATGAAATTCTGGGTTGAAAACTGTACCTGGTGTTGAGTCTATCCTGGATATACCCATATTTTCGATAGATTTCTCTAGATTTTTTGTCAAAGACTTAACACCTTGAGCCCATTGATTATCTTCTAGTTCAGCGGGCACATAAGAAATAGCACGTTCAATATTGTCGATTACAGGTAGCAGCTTCATAATTGCAGAGATCTGACCCATTTCTCTCGCCTGTGTTTTTTCAATATCGATTCTTTTTCGATAGTTTTCAAAATCAGCTCTAGTTCTTTGTAGATCTGATGTCAGTTCCTCGATTTTTTGCTGATCTTCATTTTTCTTCGGCATTATAATGTCTCCTCCAACATAGATCCTACATGCTTAACAAGATGCATAACTTTTGCATAACTTTGACGCGTAGATCCTAGAACACCTATATAGCTTTTGTCGCTATATGGTGAGCGGTATTTACTGATAATTAAGCTGGCGCCGCTAGATCGTCCTATGGGATTTTCTGAACCAATATACACATTTAGTGGTTGGTTTGGCTTCGCTTCACGTAGCCAAGGCTCTAGATTATCAAGTAAGCGCGCAACGGACTGAGCGTGTTCAATTTGCATAAATTCTGGTTGAGAAAACAGATTTCCGATTCCACTAAGATATAGTTCGTCGCCAATTGTTGCAAGTCCTAGGTTGTGTGTTAGATCTACTAAACTATCGACTGCTGATCGAATAGCTCTATCAGCTCTGTCAGTTTGTGTATTTACTCTAGCATCGATAGCTTTTGTACTTCTTTCAATTCTCGGTAGGTTGTCGGAAGAATTATCTGAAATAGAATTTACATATACCCTATAACCAGCATCGGTAGGTACTCGGCCAGCACTAGTGTGTGGCTGATCTATTAAGCCCATTTCTTCCAGACGCGACATCTCACTGCGAATAGTAGCGCTAGAAACATTAAACAATTTTGCAAGCATAACGCTGCCAACAGGTGCAGCTATTTCTGCATATTGTTCTATAACAGCTATTAAAATTTGCTTCTGTCTTTCAGTCATTTCCATGGCACAATTGTACAACTTACTAGCACTCACTGTCAACGAGTGCCAAGACTTATACATCTGCTATACTTACAATACATGGACAACGAAAACAAAATAAAGCTAATAAAACAATGGCTAGCAACCGGATCTATAAATATATTTGGTCTTCCCTTTGCCGGAAAAGATACTCAAGGAAAAATCTTGGCTATAGAGCTTAATGCATCTCTTATTGGTGGAGGTGATATTCTTCGCAGTAACGGAATGCCCGAACATATCAAAGATTATATGCTGACTGGTGAGCTCACACCAACTGATGAATATGTTTCGATTGTGATTCCCTATCTGTCCCGTGAAGGATTTACAGGCAAACCTATAGTTCTTAACTCGGTTGGACGCTGGCACGGTGAGGAAGATTATGTAGTTCACGCCACCAAAGCATCTAATCATCCACTAAAAGCTGTGATTGAACTGAAACTAAGTGAAGACATTGTTATTCAAAGATGGCAAGAACTTCCTAAGATTCAAGATCGAGGTAATAGATACGATGATACAAGAGAAATACTCGAAAATAGATTGAAGCAATACAAAGAAAAGACCCAACCAGTGATTGAAAATTACAAATCTATGGGACTATGCACTACTATCGACGCTTCAAAATCGCGCGAGTCTGTACATGAAGATATTATCAATGCACTATACAATCTAGCTAGTCGCGACGAAGCATAACAGTAAAAGCTTCACTTGGAATGTCAATCTTACCAAATCTTTTCATTCTCTTTTTACCTTTTGCTTGTTTTGCTAGAAGTTTCTTTTTCCTTGAAACATCACCACCGTACAGATATCCTGTTACGTCTTTGCGATAAGCAGATAAGTCTGCGCGCGCAATGAATTTTCCACCGATAGCCGCCTGCAAGGCTACTTGAAAATTCTGCCTTGGAATAACTTCTTTTAGCTTGTCGACTATCTCTCTGCCCAAGCTTTGTGCTTCGGATCTGTGGCACATAACGCTTAACGCATCTACTATTTCATTTGCTACATAAAAATCTACACGAACCAAATCCTCGACTCTGTAGTCATCTAATTCGTAGTTGAATGATCCATATCCACTAGTTATAGACTTTAGTTGGTCATAAAAATCAGTAAGAAGATTTGCTAAAGGTGCTTCAAAGCTTATTAATGCTCGCTCGTCTATGTAGCTAAGATTTTTTTGACGACCACGTTTGCCGTTGATTAACTGCAGCACTCCACCAATATATTCTTTCGGAACAACAATCTCGCCATTAATCCAAGGCTCTTTTATTTCTTTGATTTTACTCATGTCCGGAAGATTACTTGCACTCTTAATATCTACGTCTGGGCCATTTACCATTACAACTTGATAGTCGGTTGAAGGATTTGTCACAACCAAATCAAGATCGTACTCACGTTCCAACCTTTCGCGAATAATATCCATATGTAACAACCCCAAGAATCCTATCCTTACGCCAAAACCTAAAACAGGTGAAGTTTCAGGCTCGAACTGCAAAGCTGAATCACTCATGGAAAGTTTTTCAATTGCATCTTTCAATTCTTGGTAATCATCGTTGCTTACCGGGAAAAATCCCGCGTAAACGAAAGGCTTGACCAATTTATAACCGGGTAGTGCGTCTGAGGCATGTGACCTTTTTACAGTTACTGTGTCTCCAACTCTGGCATCGCGTGTGGTTCGAAGATTAGTAACAATATAGCCAATTTCACCGGTAGATAGCTCTTTCTCTGGTGTCATAGTAGGACTCAAGCTGCCGACCTCAAGAGCCAATCCATTTGCGCTGGTAGCCAGCATTTCAATTGTGTCGGATTTTTTAATACTGCCATCGATGACTCTAACGTACAAAATAACTCCGCGATAATCATCATAATAGCTATCAAATATCAAAGCTCTTGTAAGCTCATCTGACTTACCGGCTGGACTAGGAATTTTTTCGATTACAGCATCAAGCACTTCTTCTACGCCCTGGCCAGTTTTCGCACTGATTTTTAAGATGTCATCTTCATCGCAACCTAATAAATTAATTATTTCCGCACTAACACGTTCAACGTCTGCGGCTGGTAGATCAATTTTATTTAAAACTGGAATAATTGTCAGGTCTGCACCCATAGCAAGGTAAACATTTGCTAGAGTTTGAGCTTGGATTCCTTGCGATGCATCGACAACTAAAATTGCGCCTTCACATGCCTGAAGGCTTCGACTTACCTCATAACTAAAATCTACATGGCCCGGTGTATCTATAAGATTAAGATCTAATCCTTTATATTTCATTCGAACTGGGGCAAGTTTAATTGTTATTCCCTTTTCTCTTTCCAAATCCATGCTATCAAGAAGCTGCGATTTCATGTCGCGTTCTTTTACAGTTCCGGTTATTTCAAGCATACGGTCAGCAAGCGTCGACTTGCCGTGGTCGATATGAGCAATAATACAGAAATTTCGTATATTTTGTTGATTCATAGCTTTATCCAATTCGATAGAAAATAATTCTCTTCAATCGCCTTAATATAGGCCATACTTCGTTTAATTTCAAGAGGTAGCTTAAAACAAAGTATGAAGTTAGGCTAGTAAGGACAATCAAAACGAACTTAGGGAATGTTGAGAAGAACGATTGGTCGACGGCCTGAAGAGGGAAACTTGCAACAAGAATATAAGTAACAATCGACATAAATCCAGTTGCACTGAGCATCCTAAAGATAGCCGAAACAAAGCTTGAGTCAAACAGACCTTTGATTCTGCGAGACATAATTACAAACAACACTGTCACTTCAGCTGCTGATGCTATAAGTGTCGACATGGCCAGTCCGTAAACACCCATCTTAAGTACAAAAGTCACGTATAGAGCAAGCATTATGTTAAGTCCGATTGTAAATATAGAAACAAATAGCGGAGTCTTGGTATCTTGATGCGCATAGAAGCTTCTTGCTGATATGTGATAGATAGATCTAAAAATCATAGTAAAAGCAAGGATGCCTAAAATACCTGCCATCAAATTGTCACCACCATTTTTAATAAAGTTGATCAGGTATCCCCTGGCGAAGAAAGTTATTATAACGACTGGGAGTGACAACCATATAATAACTCGAAGCACGGACTGTAATTCTTGCTTGTATAAGTCTGGCCTCCCCTGACCCAATCTTTCAGTCATGCGGGGGAAAGCTGCTGTTGATATTGCTACTCCAATCAGACTGACCGGTACTGTTGAAAGTGCGGATACCTGCTGAAACGCACGGACACTTCCTGAAACCATTCTTGAAGCCAAGTTAGTTTCAACGATTCCGTTTACATAGTCGATACCTTGGTCGAGTGACCTAGCTGGCAGCAAACGAAGCACTTCTCTAAATCCTTTATTCTTGAAATAAATTTTAAATCTGTAATCAAATCCGAGTCCGTAAAGTCCAATACTACTTACAATCAACTGCATTACTGAGCCTAGTACAACACCCAGAGCCACACCCATTATTCCTCCTTCAAATACTTGCCATCCAAATATATTGATGCCATGAATAAAGAAAGTGCTTCCGATTATTATTCCAATGTTATAGATAGTTGGCGCGAGTGCAAAAAATATAAATCTTCCGACTGCCTGTTGCATACTAGAAATTACAGTAGCTATCGCAAATAAGAATGGATTTATAGCAATCACGCGCATCATACTCACTGCAAGTCCCGTGCTTGCTTCATCTAGCCCTGGACCAACAATATACTTAACTAAGTAGTCAGCAAAAATAATTATCAAAACGCTGGCAATCAAGGTAGTGAGTGCCATGAAATTCAAAATGCTTGTAGAAAGTTCCCAGGCAGATTTTTTATTACCTGTAGCCATACGCTTGTTGAATACTGGTATAAATGTGACGCTTAACGCACCAGAAACCAATATAAAGAACATAAAATCTGGAACAGTGAATGCTACCGTGTAAGCATCAATGCCACTTGGGTATGTATCATAATAAAGAGAATTCAAAAGCCTGTCGCGGACCAATCCGAGTATGCTAGAAATTAGCGAGCTTGCCGCAAGTAGTGTAGCGGCAAGCTGCAAAGATGCTTTACGATTTGGCTTCGATAGGATTTTTTTTATGCTTTGCATATTCTTTTAGTACAAACGCGCTTCCTTCGGTAGTTTAGTTCCGTCTAAAATATTGGCTACTGTTTTTTCTTCAAGGGTTTCTTCTTTTATTAGACTCTTAGCTAGCTTGTCTAAGAATGAACGGTTTGATAAGAGTACAGACTCGGCTCGTCCGGCAGCTTCTTTAATAAGCACGGCTACCTCTTCGTCGATTTTCTTCGCGGTGTCATCGCTGTATGGTCGCTCATGAGTCATGCGATCAAATACCATTCCGCCATTATCTTCATGGAATACTTGGTCGCGTAGTTTTGTTCCCATTCCCTGTTCAATCACCATATCGCGTGCAATTTCAGTTGCCTTACGTAGATCGGAACCTGCACCGGTTGTAATTCGATCTTCACCATATACAATTTTTTCTGCAATTCGACCGCCAAGGGCTCGAGCTAGAACATCTTTAAATTCTATAACGCTGGTATAGCTTTTGTCTTCAGGAGGCAAGAACCATGTTACTCCGCCTGTACCGCCGCGAGGAATAATAGTAACCTTGTGAACAGGGTCGCTGTCTGGAAGTACATGTCCTACAATTGCGTGACCTGCCTCGTGATAAGCAGTCAATTCTTTTTCTTTATCATTCATAATTTTTGCTTTTCGTTCTGGGCCAATTGCAACTTTTTCAAAAGCTTCAACAACATCTTTATTGCTGATTTTTTTAGCATTTCGGCTAGCTGCAATAATTGCAGATTCGTTAGCAATGTTTGCAAGGTCTGCACCAGAAGATCCTGCTGTTTTTGCAGCAAGTGATCCAATATCAACTGTATCGTCCATAGGTTTTTTCTTGAAGTGAACATTTAATATAGCTTCACGGTCTTTTCTCTCTGGCAACATAATGTTAATTCTTCGATCAAAACGTCCTGGTCGTAGTAAGGCAGGATCAAGTACGTCAGAACGGTTAGTTGCAGCTAATACAATTACGTTTGCACCCTTTTCAAAACCATCCATCTCAACAAGAATCTGGTTTAGTGTTTGCTCACGTTCATCGTGGCCACCACCCATTCCGCTGCCGCGCCTGCGTCCGACTGCGTCGATTTCGTCAATGAAAATAATTGCTGGAGCATTTTTCTTTGCCTTCAAGAATAAATCACGAACTCGTGATGCTCCAACTCCTACAAACATTTCAACAAATTCTGATCCTGAGATAGAAAAGAATGGTGCATTTGCTTCACCAGCCACAGCACGGGCTAGTAATGTTTTACCAGTTCCGGGACTACCGACTAACAATACGCCTGTTGGGATTTTAGCTCCAAGTGATTCGTATTTTTTTGGATTCTTCAAAAAGTCTACGACTTCTTTCAAGTCATCTTTTGCACTTTGGTTACCTGCGATGTCGTCAAAAACAACTTTTTGTTTGTCTTGACCGTAGAGTTTCGCTTTTGATTTACCAAATCCCATTGCCTGGTTGTTTTGACCCTGAGCTTGCTTCATCATAAATGTGAAGAATGCAATTATTATGATTGTTGGTAGCAAGATTGAAGCTACACTCCAAACAGCATCACCGGTAGTTGAAGGTGGCGTTACGTTTACTTCAACTGAGGCATCTTTATTTAATCCCTGATCATATATACTTCCATCTTGCTTGGTTGAATGTTCAGTAGCAGCATTACCATCTTTAGCTGTTACCTTAACTTCATTTCCCTGGAGATCAATCTTCTTTATCTCACCATTATTTGCCCTTTTAATAACATCTGAGATTGCAACTTCTTTAAGATTTGACACTGGAGATAAGGCTGCATATACAGAAAGTCCAAATAAAATAATTATTGTCCAAAATATAGTTAGTTTAGCTATTTTTGTAGGTTTTTTGCCGGGTTTCGGTAGTGATGGTTTTTGCATTTATATTTCCTATTTATCAAGTCTTATTATTTTAGCATTCTTACAGTGAATTTACGAGATGAAAAGTCGATATCTACACCCGCACCGGCCTCATATTTCTTGCCGTGTTTTGAGGTTTTGATTGCATGAATCATGCGTCTTGCCTGAGGCCTAGTTAGCTTGCCTTCTGTTAATTTTCTAATTAACTCAAGGGCAGAGGGCTCATCGATATGAGTTATAAAATACCTACTATCGATATTATCTTCGTGCGCTAGTATACTTTTTACTTCCCTGTCAATTAGATTTT
>Ga0114964_10001902_pt1 | contig 15025 bp, 13 predicted proteins | sample C_131016_MF_Meta_FD_92638 | JGI IMG/M metagenome (GOLD analysis project Ga0114964, IMG submission 92638) | Freshwater microbial communities from Lake Croche, Canada to study carbon cycling - C_131016_MF_MetaG | ecosystem: Environmental > Aquatic > Freshwater > Lake | place: Lake Croche, Canada... | reverse complement strand
CGAGACGCGTTGCGAGGCCTCCAAAATGCCCAGGCCCAAGCTGTCCACGAGATTGCGCAAGGCCTGGTCCAGCGTCAAGGTGGAGCCGGCCAGCGTGCCGTCCTCAAGCCGCACGCCGCCCATGCATTTGTAGACGGTGTGCTGCCCCAATTGGTAGGGGCCATCGGGCATGCCGGTGGCGGCCGTGGAGTCGCTGACACAGTAGAGGCAGGGCACTGCGCGCAAAGCCACCCGGATGGCCCCCGGGTGCACATGGATGAGGTCCGGAATAATTTCGGCGTACTGGGCGTGCGCCAAAGCCGCGCCGACCATGCCTGGGGCACGGTGGTGCAGGCCGGTCATGGCATTGAACAAATGCGTAAACCCACTGGCGCCACGGGCCAAGGCCTGCACGCCGTCCTCATAGGTCCCGCTGGTGTGACCGATCTGTACGCGCATGCCCTGGGCACACAAGGCGTCGATCAGGTCCATATTGCCCGGCACCTCGGGTGCCAAGGTGATCAGCCGGATGGGTGCCAATTGGCTGAGCTGCTGCAGCTCAGCCGCAGCCAAAGGACGGGCAAATGCGGGCTGGGCGCCCAGCTTGTCTTCGTTGATATAAGGGCCTTCGAGGTGCACGCCCAAGATGTAAGCGCCGTCCTGCGGCAGGTCGCCACTGACGTCCTGAATGCCTTGAAGCGCTTGCGCTATGTCGGACAGCGGCGCGGTCATGGTGGTCGCCAGCAGCGCGGTGGTGCCGTGTTCGGCGTGGACTTGGCAGATCCTTCGGGCGGCATCGCCCCCTTGCATGATGTCGCGCCCGCCGCCACCGTGCACATGCAGGTCGATAAAGCCGGGAAGTACCAGCGCCAGGCCCGAGTCGCGGGCCTGGGACTCGCTAACGGGCACACCCTCAATATGCGCAATCCGCCCCTCAGGCGTGCATATAGCGCTGCCCTGCACAAAGCCAGAGGGCGTGAGGATGTTGCCGCTGATCGTTTGCAATGGAAATTCCTAGGAAAAGTACAAGCTTAGCATTCCCCATGGGTTTGGCGGCGGCCGCTTATTGTTGGCAGCGCAGGGGTATTTTCTTTACACGCTGGATATTAAAATTATTTAAATTAATTGGGATGAATATTCCACCTTTGACCCATATCAATTCGAATTGTCGGGGCCGAGGGTGAAATGCACTCAGTCCCCATTTATGGCATTTTCAGATTGTTCTATGGGCTTAAGGCAGTCATTTAGTACAAGGAACATTTATGAAAACAGCTCAACTCAAGATGCTCGCGGTCAGTGCCGCAGTCGTCGCCACCGCCGCCGTGTCGGGCCTTGCCTTCGCGGCAAAAGGCTTTAGCGTCACACCCGAGCAAGAGGCGACGGTCAAGATCGGTATGACGGTAGCCGAAGTGCGCGCTGCAATTGGCCGCCCGGCGCACAGCCTGAAGTTTCGCAAATCGCCCGGCGGAACCTGGATTTATGACGTGAATGAAATCAATATCCCCGCGACCCATACCGTGTTTTATGTGGATTTTGGGCCCGATTTACGCGTAGCGTCCACCAGCGAACGTCTGGAAACCTATGACACGGAATTTTGATAATTAAGCGCTGCAAACAAGAATAATGATGCGCCGGGTCTATCTTTGGGCAGGCAGCCTGCTGCTGGGCTGCGCGGTAGGCTATTTGGTGTACCAATGGCTTATCGGTCCCAGGGTGTATCTGGAGCCCGTGGGCGAGGGCACTCTGGTGCATACCATTGTGGCCAGCGGCCATGTGCAAACAGAGCACCGTATTAACCTGGGTGCGCAGATTACCGGAACGGTCAGCAAAGTGCTGGCCCAGGAAGGACAAAGCGTGAAGCGGGGGCAGTTATTGCTGGCGCTTGACAGCGCGGAACTGGGCGCCAGCGTCGCCCAGGCGCGCGCGGCTGAGCAACTGGCGGGCAGTAATCTGCGTATGGTGCAGGAAGTCAAAGCGCCGCTGGCCAAGCAGGCTTTGGCCCAGGCCGAGATCAATTTGTTGAGCGCGCAAAGGGCGGTGGCCCGCGCGCAAGCGCTTTTTGCGCAAGGCTTCTATGGCGGCGCCACCAATGAGGACGCGCAGCGGGCCTTGGAGATCGCCCAATCCCAGCGCAGCATCGCCAGCCACCAATGGGCCAGCGTGCAGCCTGGCGGCAGCGAAGCTGCCAGCGCACAAGCGGCCCTGGTGCAGGCACAGGCGGCGCTGCAGACGCAGTTGGCGCGCTTTCGCTACAGCCAAATCCTGGCGCCCCAAGCGGCTGTGGTGATGGCCCGCAACGTAGAGGAGGGCGACGGCGTGGTGCCCGGCAAGGTCTTGATGGTCTTGTCGCCCTTGGGTTCCACCCAGCTGATTTTGCAAATTGACGAAAAGAATTTGAAGTGGCTGCGCGTGGGGCAGAGCGCCACCGCCTCGGCCGATGCTTTTCCGGAGCGTAAATTTGCCGCCAAAGTGGCCTTTATCCACCCCGCGGTAGACGCCCAGCGCGGCGCCATTGAGGTGCGTCTCGATGTGTCAGAGCCCGTGGACCTGCTCAAGCAGGACATGACGGTGTCGGTCGATATCGAGGTGGCACGGCGCCCGCAGGCGGTGCTGCTGGCGCAGACGGCCATCCATGATTTTGATTCTGTAGCCCCTTGGGCACTGGTCGTGCGTGATGGAAAAGCCGTGCGCCAAAGCCTGACCTTGGGCTTGGTCAGTCAAGGCAAAGTCCAGGTGCTGGCGGGCCTGCAAGCTGGCGAGATGGTCATTCCCAGCGCGCAAACGGGCGTACACGAGGGCGGGCGCATCCGGCAGGCGCAGCCATGAAACCCCAGAACTGGCTGCCTTTTGAAGCGCTTGTGGCCCTGCGGTTTTTGCGCGAGGGGCGGATTCAAACCTTGTTTATTGTGGTGGGCATCGCCATTGGGGTAGCTGTCATTATTTTTATGTCTGCTTTGCTGACCGGTTTGCAGGCCAATTTTGTGAACCGGGTGCTGACCGGCCAGGCTCACATTCAGTTGCTTGCGGCCAAGAACCGGGTATCGCCGCTGGGCACGACTACTGATTGGCCCCACGATGCCTTGGAGGCAGCCACGGTGCAGATACCGCTGCAGCGCGCCCAAGGCATCGACCAGTGGCAAAGTGTGATGGAACAGCTCCAGCAGATGCCCGAGGTCAAGGTCGTCTCGCCTGCCGTTCTGGGCTCGGCCTTGATCACGCGCGGAGAGGCCAGTCGCTCGGTATCGGTGGTGGGCATGCTGCCGCAGCGGTATTTCCGCATCATCCCCTTGCGCGACAAAATGGTGCAGGGCTCGGCCGAGGTGGGTAGCGACACGATATTGATCGGCACTGAATTGGCGGCTGACCTGGGCGTGGCGTTAGGTGACCCGCTGCGCGTGTCCACCGTGAACGGTACCGTGCTCACGCTGAAGGTTTTAGGCATTTTTGACCTGGGTAACAAGGGCGCCAATAGCCGCAACGCATTTATGACCATGCGCACCGCGCAAAGCATGTTTGGCTTGAGCGGTGGTGCCTCGATTCTGGATGTCACCCTGACCGATATTTACGCTGCCGAGCGCATCGCCCAGCAAATTCAAAGCCACACCGGTTTGCAAGCCGATAGCTGGATGAAAACCAATGAGCAGTTTTTCACCGCCGTGCGCGCACAGACCACGGCCAATACTGCGATTCGCTTTTTTGTAGGCCTGTCGGTGGGCTTTGGCATCGCCAGCGTGCTCGTGGTGTCGGTGGTGCAGCGCTCGCGTGAGATTGGCATCTTGCGCGCCATGGGCGTGCGCCGGGTGCAGATCATGCGGGTGTTTTTGCTGCAAGGTGGGCTTTTGGGCCTGGGCGGCGCGCTGATGGGGGCGCTCATCGGCGCGCTGGCGATGGTCGTGTGGCAGCGCGTCATGCGCAATGCCGATGGCAGCATCATGTTTGCGATGGTGATGGATACCGCATTGTTCGTGCAGTCCCTGGTTTTGGCGAGTTTGACCGGCCTGCTTTCGGCATTGGCGCCTGCGCTGCGGGCTGCACGTTTGGATCCTGTCGTGGCGATCCGCACCTAGGGTGATCTTGGCCGTGACCGCGCAAAGCAACACGCCCGTCGCCCAGCCCATTTTGGAGTTGCAGGGTCTACGTAAGTCCTTCAATGTTGGCGCGGACAATGAGACCGAGGTCTTGCACGGCATTGATTTGAAGCTGTATCCGGGCGACTTTTGCGCCGTCATCGGCCCCTCGGGTTCTGGCAAGAGCACTTTGCTCAATATTGTGGGCTTGCTGGACCGGCCCAGCAGCGGCAGTTTGTGGATAGACGGCATGCAGACCACCGCACTCAACGACGCCAAGTTAACGCAGCTGCGTGGGCACCGCATAGGCTTTGTGTTTCAGTACCACCACTTGCTCAGTGCCTTTAGCGCATTGGAAAACGTGATGATGCCGCTCTATGCCGACCGCGGTTTTCGTGATGCACAGATGCGCGAGCGGGCGGCCGGTCTGCTCGATAGCGTCGGTATGTCGCCCTGGCTGCATGCGCCCGCCAACCGGCTCTCGGGGGGGCAGCAGCAGCGGGTGGCCGTCGCCCGCGCATTGGCCATGCGCCCCGGGCTGATCCTGGCCGACGAGCCCACCGGTAATTTGGACACCCACAGTGCTGACGGGGTGTTTGCGCTCTTTCGCAAGGTGTGCAAAGAGCAATCGACAGCGGTGCTTTTTGTCACCCACAACCCTTTGCTCTCTGCCCGATGTGAGCGCACGATTGAAGTGGTGGACGGGAAAATCAAGGACGGGGGTTTTCCCTAGGGAAATTTTTCAGGAAATTACTTTAATCCTCAACTATTCAAGCTGAAATTACCCTATTCTCCGGCCTAGGCTATCAACGAGGAGTGGGGATGAAAATCGTGTGTATCGGCGGCGGTCCGGCGGGTTTGTACTTTGCACTGCTGATGAAAAAACTCGGTCCGCAGCATGAGATTCGGGTGGTCGAGCGCAACAAGCCCTATGACACTTTCGGCTGGGGCATTGTGTTTTCAGACCAGACCATGGAGGCGATGCAGCGCTGGGACCCGGAGTCGGCCGGCCACATCAAGCAGGCCTTTAACCACTGGGATGACATCGAGTTGCACTTCAAAGAGCGGGTTATCCGCTCGGGCGGCCACGGTTTTGTGGGCATTGGGCGCAAGAAGTTGCTCAATATTTTGCAAGCGCGCTGCGAGGCGCTGGGTGTGGAACTGGTCTTTGAGCACGATGCAGGCTCGGACCTGGACTATCCCGAGGCCGATCTGATCATCGCCAGCGACGGCCTCAACTCCAAAGTGCGCACGCGCTTGGCGCAGGTATTTCAGCCCGATATCGTGACGCGGCCCAACCGCTACATTTGGCTAGGCACCAACAAGCCATACGACGCCTTCACCTTTTTGTTCGAAAAGACGGAGCACGGCTGGGTGCAGGCGCATATTTATAAGTTTGACGAAAACACCTCGACCTTCATCGTCGAATGCCCCGAGGAGGTCTGGCGGGCCCATGGGCTGGACCAAGCGGACCAGGAGCAGTCCATAGCGTTTTGCGAAAAAGTATTCGCCAAGAACTTGCAGGGCGCCAAGCTCATGACCAATGCGCGCCATTTGCGCGGATCGGCCTGGCTTAATTTCCAGCGCGTGACATGCAAGCACTGGTCGCACTTCAACGGAAACAGCCACGTGGTGCTGATGGGCGATGCTGTGCACACAGCCCACTTTGCCATCGGCTCAGGCACCAAACTAGCTCTGGAAGACGCCATCGAGCTGGTGCGCCAGTTCACCGAGCGGGGCGATAGGGCAGAGTGCATTGCGACGGTGCTGGAGCAATACCAAGGCCTGCGCGCGGTCGATGTGCTGCGCCTGCAAAACGCCGCCTGGAACGCCATGGAGTGGTTCGAGGTCTGTGGTCAGCGCTACTGCGATCCTTTAGAGCCCGAGCAATTCATGTACTCCATGCTGACCCGCAGCCAGCGGATCAGCCATGAAAACCTGCGCTTGCGGGATGCCCGTTGGCTGCAGGACTATGAGCGCTGGTTTGCCAAGGGTAGCGCGGTGTCGGATGGACGCCCGCCCATGTTTACGCCCTTTAGCCTGCGCTCTGTGACCCTGAAAAACCGGGTGGTGGTCTCGCCCATGGCGCAATACCAGTGTCTGGACGGGCGGGTGGCCGACTACCACCTGGTGCATTTGGGCGCCCGTGCCCTGGGCGGCGCGGCCATGGTCATGGCCGAGATGACCTGTACCAGCGCCGATGCCCGCATCACCCCCGGCTGCCCGGGCCTGTGGACCGATGCGCAGATGCACGACTGGGCGCGCATCGTGGCCTGGGTGCACCAGCACTCGGATGCCAAAATCGCCATGCAAATCGGCCATGCCGGTGCCAAAGGCAGCACGTGCGTGCCTTGGCAGGGCGGCGGCATGGACCAGCCGCTGCCCACAGACAACTGGCCCCTGGTGGCGGCCTCGGCCAAGCCCTACCTGGACGGCGGGCCCTTGCCCCGCGCTATGGACCGCGCCGACATGGACCGCGTCAGGGCCGACTTTGTGGCCTCCACGCTGCGCGCCGCCCAGGCCGGCTTTGATTGGCTGGAATTGCACTGCGCGCACGGCTATTTGCTCTCGGGATTCATTTCGCCATTGAGCAATCAACGCACCGACGACTATGGTGGCAGTTTGGAAAACCGCTTGCGCTACCCGCTGGAGGTTTTTGCTGCGGTGCGGGCGGCTTGGCCGGCGCACTTGCCCATGTCGGTGCGGATCTCGGCGCACGACTGGGTGCAAGGCGGCATCACACCGGCTGACGCGGTCCTTATCGCGCGGGCTTTCAAGGCAGCGGGAGCGGATATGCTGGACTGCTCCAGCGGCCAAGTCAGCCCGCACCAGCGGCCAAGCTACGGCCGCATGTACCAGACGCCGTTTTCCGACCGGATTCGGCAAGAAGCCCAAATCGCGACCATGGCGGTGGGCGCCATCAGCGAGGCCGACCATGTCAACAGCGTGATCGCCGCAGGCCGCGCCGATTTGTGCGCCATTGGCCGGCCGCACCTGGCCAATCCCGCCTGGACTTTGACCGAGGCAGCGCGTATTGGCTACCCCGGTTTGGCCTGGCCGCAGTCTTATGAGGCGGGTAAACCGCAATTGGAGGCCGGCTTTGCCCGCGAGCGTTCTTTGCAGGCCCAAAGTGCGGCCAGCCAGGAGCGTGTCGCATGAACGCGCGCCAAAGCACCGATATGGAGCAGCGCGCGCATGCTGACCACCATGCCTCTTTGCGCCTGTGGCTGCGTCTGCTCTCGTGTACCACACGCATTGAGGACACCATTCGCCAGCGCCTGCGCGAGCAATTTGGTATCACCTTGCCGCGCTTTGACCTGATAGCCCAACTGGAGCGAGAGCCCGACGGCCTGACCATGGGCGAAGTTTCGCGCCGCATGATGGTGACCGGCGGAAACGTCACCACCATCGTCGACCAACTCGAGCGCGAGCATTTGGTGCAGCGCAGCGCCGTGCCAGGCGACAGGCGCGCTTACCACCTGACACTGACCGAGGCCGGGCGCGAGGCCTTTGCCACCATGGCCCAAGCCCACGAGGCCTGGGTGCTCGAACTGATGTCCCCGCTATCAGCCAAGGAGCAAACCCAGCTGGGCACGCTGCTTGGCACCCTCAAAACCGCCCAGGCGCCCGTGGCGCCCCAACGCCCATCCCAGGAGAAACCATGAGCACCACCTACCTGCCCGGCAAGCCCCAGCAACTTCCGGGGCACAATGTTTCACTGCAAAACCATCGTACAAAGCACTTTAAGTTCAGCGTCCAAGATACCGTCGCTACTATTAGTTTGAACCGACCGGAGCGCAAAAACCCGCTTTCCTTGGAGTCCTATGCCGAGTTGCGCGACTTGTTTCGGACCATGGCCTACGCCAGCGATGTGCACGCCATTGTGCTCACCGGCGAGGGCGGTAATTTTTGCTCGGGCGGCGATGTGCATGAAATCATCGGCCCGCTCACCACCCTGGATATGCCCGGCCTACTGACCTTCACCCGCATGACGGGTGATCTGGTCAAGGCCATGCGCGCCTGCCCGCAGCCCATCATTGCCGCGATTGACGGCATTTGCGCCGGCGCCGGGGCTTTGTTGGCCCTGGCCTCGGACATGCGCTTTGGCACGGCGCGTAGCAAAACCTATTTTTTGTTCAATAAGGTCGGTCTGGCCGGCTGCGACATGGGCGCCTGTGCGCTTTTGCCCCGCATGATCGGGCAGGGCCGCGCCAGCGAATTGCTGTTTAGCGGCCGGGGTCTGGGCGGCGAGGAGGCTGAGCGCTGGGGTTTTTACAACCGCGTCTGCACGCCCGAGGCGCTGGCTGCCGACGCCCAGGCCATGGCGGCGCAACTGGCCGGTGGGCCTACTTTTGCCAACGCCATGACCAAGAAAATGCTCCAGCAGGAGTGGAATATGGGCGTTGATGAAGCCATCGAGGCCGAGGCCCAGGCGCAGGCCATCTGCATGGCCACCAATGACTTTCACCGGGCCTACCACGCCTTTGTCGCCAAGCAAACACCCGTGTTTGAGGGGAATTAGCCATGTCCCCAACGCGTACAGATTTTGTGCAGTGGCCGTTTTTTGACGCCAAGCACCGCCCCTTCAAGGCCGAACTCGATGCCTGGTGCGCAGCGCACTTGGCCGACCAGGAGCCTACGGAAGATCGCGCAGCGGTCGACGCCCGCTGCATTACCTTGGTGCGGCGACTCGGGCAGGGCGGCTGGTTGGCACATGCCGTGGCAGGCACGGCGCACGGCGGCAAGGAAGCGCAGATCGACACCCGCTGCTTATGCCTTTTGCGCGAAACGCTGGCCTACCACGAAGGCCTGGCCGACTTCGCTTTTGCCATGCAGGGCCTGGGCAGCGGCGCCATCAGCTTGCTGGGAACGGCGGCGCAACAAGCGCAGTACTTGCCGGGCGTGGTGCGCGGCGAGCGCATTGCCGCCTTTGCGCTGAGTGAGCCCGAGGCCGGCTCAGATGTGGCCGCCATGCAGTGCAGCGCCACTGCGCTAGGGCAGGGCTACGAATTGAACGGGCGCAAAACCTGGATCTCCAACGGCGGAATCGCCGATTTTTACCTTGTCTTTGCACGGACCGGCGAGGCGCCCGGCGCGCGCGGGATTTCCGCCTTTATTGTTGATGCCACAAGCCCCGGTCTGGAGATCGAAGAGCGCATCGACGTGATGGCGCCCCACCCATTAGCCACTTTGCGTTTTGACCGGGTGCAAGTGCACGAGACGGCGCGCATCGGTGCCGCAGGCGCTGGCTTCAAGGTGGCGATGGCGACCTTGGACGTATTTCGTACCTCGGTGGCCGCCGCCGCGCTGGGCTTTGCACGCCGGGCGTTGGATGAGTCCTTGGCCTGGGCGAAGCAGCGAAAAATGTTCGGTCAAAGTCTGGCAGACTTTCAAATCACCCAAAGCAAACTCGCCGAGATGGCCACTTTGCTGGACGCTGCCGCTTTGCTGACCTACCGTGCCGCGTGGCTGCGCGACCAGGGGCAGGGCGTTACCCGCGAAGCGGCCATGGCCAAGATGAACGCCACTGAGAGCGCGCAGCGCATCATCGACATGGCGGTGCAAATGCATGGCGGCATGGGCGTCAAAAAAGGGGTGGTGGTGGAGTCCTTGTACCGCGAGATTCGCGCGCTGCGCATTTACGAAGGCGCCACCGAAGTGCAACAACTGATCATTGGGCGCGACCTGCTCAAGGGCTAAGCACCATGCGCGACTGGAACCTCCTTCTGCCCAGCGGCCACGCCGACAGCTTTGCGCGAGACCACCTTCCTCCGGCCGATCAATGGCCTGTCTTTGATATTGCCGGCGCAGCGTTGGACTACCCCGATTGGATCAATTGCGGCCAGGAATTAGTAGACCGCCATGTGCAGGCGGGCAAGGGCGAGCGCATCGCTATCCGGGGCATGGCCCCCGGGCCCGACGCTCCGGTGACCGTGGCCTGGACCTACGGCCAGTTGATGCAGCAGTGCCACCGCATTGCCCAGGTCTTGACGGTAGATATGGGCTTGGTGCCCGGAAACCGCATCCTGTTGCGCGGGGCCAATACGCCGATGATGGCCGCCTGCTTTCTGGCTGCCTGGCAGGCCGGTCTGGTGGTGGTGCCGACGATGCCTATGTTGCGCGCGGCGGAGTTATCCGTCGTCATTGAAAAAGCCCAGATCTGCGCGGCTTTGTGCGACGCCGCTTTGCTCGAGGAGTTGCACCACTGCATGGCGCCAGAGCATGTGCATTACCAGCCGGTGTTGCGTACCATCATGCCCTTTCGCAGCCTGGCGGCCGATGCTTTGGAGGCGCGGATGCAGGTTCACAGCGGCCCCTATCAGCCAGAGCGCACCAGCCGCGACGATGTCTGCCTGATTGCCTTTACCAGTGGCACGACCGGCAAACCCAAAGGAACCATGCACTTTCACCGCGATGTGCTGGCCATGTGCGACCTTTTCCCGCGCTCGGTGTTGCAGATGGGCCCTGAGGACGTGGTGTGCGGAACGCCTCCGTTGGCATTTACCTTCGGGCTGGGCGGGCTGCTGACATTTGCGCTTCGCCATGGTGCCAGCACGGTGCTGCTGGAGCGCCATACGGCCGAGTCTTTGCTGCAAGCCATTGAAACGTATGGGGCCACGCAGTGTTACACCGCGCCCACCATGTACCGCCAAATGGCCGCCTTGCTGCCCCACTACGACGTTTCGCGCCTACAGTACCCGGTAAGCGCGGGCGAGGCGCTGCCGCCGGCCACCCGGGTCGCCTGGACAGCGGCAGGAGGTCCTGAGATTTGCGACGGCATTGGTGGCACCGAAGTAATTCACATCTATATTGCCAGTGCGGGCGCCCAGGTACGTGAGGGCACGATAGGAAAAGTCGTGGATGGTTACACCGCGCAGGTGGTCGATGCGGCGATGCAGCCTGTGCCCCCGGGCACGCCCGGGCGTTTGGCGGTCCGCGGACCGACGGGCTGCCGCTATTTGCAAGACCCACGTCAAAATGAGTATGTGGTGCAAGGCTGGAATTTGCCGGGCGATACTTTCGTTATGGATGCCGATGGCTATTTCCGTTATTGCGCGCGCAATGACGACATGATTATTTCGGCGGGCTACAACATTGCCGGGCCCGAGGTGGAGGGTGTTTTGTTGCAGCACACCGCCGTGATGGAGTGTGCTGTGGTCGGTATGCCCGATACAGAGCGGGGTCAGATTGTGCAAGCCTTTGTCGTACTCAAGACGGGCCACCGCCGAGATGCTGCACTGGTACTGGCGCTGCAAGAGTATGTCAAAAGCAGTATTGCGCCTTTTAAGTACCCACGCAAAATAGTATTTATGGACGCGCTGCCCCGCACTGAAACGGGAAAACTTCAACGTTACAAATTGCGCCAATGGGCAAACTAGGAAGCTTTATGTTCCAAACATTACAACCACCCGGCTGGGCGCCTGCTAAAGGTTATGCCAACGGTATTTCCACGCGGGGCCGAATGGTCTTTGTGGCCGGCATGATCGGCTGGAATGCCCAATGCCAATTTGAAACCGATGATTTTGTACAGCAGTGCCGCCAAAGCTTGCGCAATATTTTGCAAACCCTGGCCTGTGCCGATGCGGGGCCGCAGCATGTGGTTCGAATGACCTGGTATGTCATCGATAAGAAAGAATACCTTCGGCGCAGTCGCGAGTTGGGGCAGGCATACCAAGAAATCATGGGGCGCAATTACCCCGTGATGACGCTGGTCCAGGTCAGCGCCTTGTTGGAAGATCGCGCGCAGGTGGAGATCGAGGCCACGGCCGTCGTGCCTGATTGAGGCGCTGACGCGCCTAGGCGACACCCTGCGCACGGTACGCGTGTGGATTGGCGCTATATTGGAAAGCAATCTAGCTTCCCACATTCAATTGAGGCGCGTTATCCATGGAATTTTCAGAACTGATCAAGGCCCGAAAAAGTATTCGTGGTTACCAGCAAAAACCGGTTGCGCGCGAAACCATCGAGGAAATTATTGAAATAGCCAAATGGGCGCCCTCGTCGATGAATACCCAGCCTTGGTATGTCCATGTGCTGACTGGAGAGCCGCTGGACCGGATTCGCAAGGGCAATACCGACAATATGATGAGCGGCGTGCCACCCAAAAGAGATTTTCCGATGAAGGAGTCTTACGAGGGTATACACCGGCAACGCCAAATCGATATTGCTGTTCAGCTGTTTGATGTGATGGGCATTGCCCGCGACGACAAGGTGCGGCGCACCGATTGGGTCATGCGCGGCTTTCGCCAATTTGATGCGCCCGTGTCTCTGGTGCTGACCTACGACAAATACCTGGAGCCTGCGGCCATCAGCCAGTTTGATTTAGGCGCTATTTCGCACGCCATCGTGCTAGCCGCCTGGGAGCGGGGATTGGGCTGCGTGATTAACGGGCAGGGCATTATGCAATCGGCGGTGGTGCGCGAGCATGCCGGCATTGCGGACGATCAAAACATCATGATTTGTATTGCCATGGGTTACCCCGATGAATCCTTTGTCGCCAATTCGGTCAAATCGGTGCGCGAGGACAATGACAAATTTGTACGTTATGTGGGGTTTTAGGTCTTTGCGCCATCATTAACCTGGCCTGCCATCGACCCGTATGCGGCCAAACCAGTTGCCGTAACGGATCGACCAGCCTACACACACGCTCGTCCAAGCGGCAACCGCCAGCAGGGTGAGTGCCACGCTCTGGCTGGGCCAGATGGCTGCGCTCACCCGAAGCACGACGGCGGTGTGCAGTAGCCAATGTAAAAACCAAACCGGCCCATCCGCAGCCACCGCGCGGCCGCTGTGCCCGCTGCTAACGCGGGTAACCATGGCCAGCAGAGTTCCGCCAAAATACCCCATGGTCAGGGCATGGGTGGGCGCCAGGCCCAAAGAGTCGTTTCCCTCGGTGAGCGCCATCATGGCGTGGGAGATGGCCGCCAGACCCAGGGCCAGACCCAGCCACACAAAGCCGGTATGCAGCATCGCCAAAAGGCGAATTTTCATGCTTTGGACTAAGCCCCAGCGCACCGCCACCCACAAAAGCAGCAGCGAGGCACCCGCTTCACTGCCGGCCTGCGCCCAGCGCAGTTCATTGGGAAAGGGCCACATCCATATCTCTCCTAAAGCCAGGGGCGCCTGAAGCCAGAGCATTCCAAGCAAGCCACCAAGCAGCCAGAACGGCCGCCATGCCGCGACAAAGTGCAACGCATTGGCGCTAAAAAACGGCAACATACGGTGCGACACCACTGAAAACATGGTTGCAATAAAGCACCACAAGGCGATCTGAACGGCACTTCGGATCCACAGGGCATCATTGAGGGCTAAACCCAAGGCGGCGAGCCATAGGGTCAGGGCACCCACGGTGCAGGCCAATGCCACCAGTACCGCGTGAACCCGGTCCGGGGCGCGACTGCGCCACACCATGCGGTTAAAGAAAAAGCACAGGGTGCTCCAGGCGCCGGCCACGACCGCGACGCCTGCGGCACTGAGCAGGTGATGGAGATGAAAACCGGCCAAAGTGAGCGCCCAACCCCAAACCATCAGCGCCACGGGTAGCACCAATATGCGCGCCGGCACATCGGGTGCATCTAGCCATCGAGGCCCGGCCGTGAACATAAAGCCCACAAAGAACAGGGGCATAAAGCCAAAGGTCATCAGCAGGGAGTGCGCCGTTGGCGGAGCGACCGTCCAGTGGGGCACCCATGCGAGGGAACGCCCTAGCAATACCGCCGCCCACCACAGAGCGCTGCCCGATAACACCAGGGACGCTGCAAAAAATGCAAGCCTATGTGGCGCAGCTAACAACCAAGACAGCTGCCAAGGCGATTGGTGCGTGCGTGTCGGGCGCGCGCCCAAGGGACTCGTAAATACCGGGGAAATCGTGGACAAGAGCAAAGGTTGGGGCGTTGGCATACAAGTTGGGGCTTCAAGGACCACTGAGCGACGATGGGATGGATTCTTTAAAAGGCCATAAGTACTGTCCAATGATGGGGGTATGCGGCAGTTTTGATCGGGCCATTATGGTAGGGCGAGCTCGCTCGGAATACGCCCGCTCAGCGCTCAGCGCACCTTTGTTGATTTAAATCAACCGAGCCGCTATCGGGGATCTGCCCCAGCCTTTCATGGAGCCACGAATGCGGCCAAACCATGATCTAGCGCATAGATGTGCTCTTCGCTTAGCCCTAGGCTGCAGTTTCCAATTACCTAGGAAACTGCTATGCATATTCTCGTTGCTGTCGACGGCTCACGCAGCGCTTTACGCGCCACCCACTATGCCGCGCAATTAGCGCAGGCTTTGCGTGAAAAGTCCCAAATAACCCTTATTTCCGTTCACGATGACACCGGGTTTAAACACCTCAGAAAGTTCACTCCCAAAGGTGCGCTGGCAGATTATTTGCGCGAACTGAGCGATAAAGACCTTAAGGCGTCGCGCAAGTATTTGGACAAACTTGAATTAGCCCACGACATGATTATCAAAACCGGCCATGTGGCTGAAGAAATCGTGAATGCTGCTAAGGCAGGAAAATTCGATTTAATTGTGATGGGGGCTAAAGGCCGCTCTGCCTTTGGTGACTTGCTGTTAGGCTCGGTTTCCCTACGGGTTGCAAGTACCAGCAAAGTGGCAGTGGCTTTGGTGAAGTAGAGGGCGACACCGTGCCACAAACTTTGGGCCAGGGCCGTCCGAATCATCAGTGGGGTTTGATTGCGCTGATTCGGCGCTCACGCCCTATTAATTTGATTACCGGTCCGATTATTTACAGCGTCATTTTCCCGCTGCTCTTGCTTGACGCCTTTGTATGGGTATACCAATATACCTGCTTCCCGGTTTACAAGATCGGGCGCATTGACCGGGCGCAGTTCATCCTATTTGATCGACAGGCCTTGCACTACCTGGACTGGGTATCCAAGTTTCACTGTACTTATTGCGCGTACGCCGTCGGGGTGGCGGCATTTAGCACGGCCGTTATCAGCGCAACGGAGGCCTACTTTTG
>Ga0114964_10001901_pt1 | contig 15047 bp, 14 predicted proteins | sample C_131016_MF_Meta_FD_92638 | JGI IMG/M metagenome (GOLD analysis project Ga0114964, IMG submission 92638) | Freshwater microbial communities from Lake Croche, Canada to study carbon cycling - C_131016_MF_MetaG | ecosystem: Environmental > Aquatic > Freshwater > Lake | place: Lake Croche, Canada... | reverse complement strand
TTTTTTTACGACGCCAGCGCGGTGATTAAGACGCCATCGCCCTCAAGCGATAGCGTGACCCTCATCCCAGCCGCTTTTGCTATCAGGCCCGTATAATAGGGTTGAATGGCATGCGCGTCGATGGATCCGGTATCGCTCTCGCCGCGCAAAAGCCCCTCAACATGGGCAGGGATACGGGCACTTGGGCCTATTGTTTTAATGAAGAACTGCCCTTGTTCGGCGTTGATTTCGATTTTGGCCGATACAACGCCACCGCGTGGGATCGTCGATGTCGCCGTCATCAACAAATTTAAGAGCAATTTGACTTGGTTCTTCGGCAAGAGGACGCGCGGTGCATCCATTTCAAGTTTAATACGGTCGTCCTCGATAAAGCCTTTGGCGATCGTCCCTGCATCGCCAAGATCGATGGCGGCACCCGCGGAACCGCCAGCGCCGAATGCAATTCGGGCAAATTGGAGTCGGGCTGACGCCTGCTTTGCGCTTTTCCGGATCAAATCCTGCGCAAATTCGCGCATGGATTCATCTTTCTCATCCTCTAAGACTTCAAGGCCGTTGACGATGGCGCCGACCGGGCTGATGACGTCATGGCAAACGCGGCTGCACAACAAGGCAGCCAGTTCGAGTGGTTCAAGGGTAACCATTGGCATGATCTTAAGCTTTCCAGTGTAAAGGTAAAACGAAATCGTCCTGGGTCGGCGCGGCCGCATTTACGCGAATCGGCACAAAGTCTATGGTTTGCATATCCAAAACCATAGATTGATTTTGGTAACGGAAGGTTACGATCATGCGGTTAATGACACGCTTATCGGGCCTTAATAAACGTATGAGGGGTTTACCATGACGAAATGGCATATTTTTCTGGCAGCTTCTCTTGCGAGCTTGCTTACTTTAGCGCCCGCAATGGCGCAAAATAAGCCTGTTCCGGCCAAGCCACTCGGTTCATCCGCCAATGAAACACCCAGCACGTTCAAAACGGACGATCTGGTCAAATCCGGTCATGTGTTCTTCGGCTCGGTTTCGCAGGGCTTAGCCTCTGTTATCGAGGCCGCTGTTCAGCGTTGGGGACAGCCGAATGGCTATGTCTTGGGCCAGGAAGCATCAGGTGCCTTCTTTGGCGGCCTTCGTTACGGCGAGGGCAAGCTTTACACGAAAAACGCAGGCGATCGAGCTGTATTCTGGCAGGGACCGTCGATTGGCTTTGACGTCGGCGGCGAAGGCGCACGGACCATGATGTTGGTTTATAATCTTCCCTCGACCGAGGCGATCTATCGCCGGTTTGGTGGCGTGGACGGTTCGGCCTATTTTATTGGTGGCTTTAACGCGACGGCGCTTGCTTCAGAAAATATCGTATTGGTGCCGATCAGTTCTGGCGTCGGTGCCCGTCTCGGTGTGAATATGGGCTATCTGAAATTCACGAAAGAAGCGACGTGGAACCCCTTCTAAAGGGTTCCACGTTAAAAGAATTTACGCCTGATCGAGACCGGCTAAAAGATCCGCGATTAAATCATCGGGATGCTCGAGGCCGATCGACAGGCGGACCAACCCATCGCCCACGCCCATTTCCGCACGCTCTGCCGGCGTAAAGCGTTGATGGGTTGTTGTGGCAGGATGGGTGATTAAGCTCTTGGCATCGCCCAGATTGTTAGAAATGCGAATGAGCCTTAACGCATTGAGGCATTTGAAAGCCGCCTCTTTGCCGGCCTTTAATTCAAACGCAATCAGGGTCGAGCCACCGGTCATCTGCTTTTTGATGATATCGGCTTGGGGATGATCGGCGCGGCCGCAATATATCAGTCGCGACAGTTTCGGATGACCCGCGATCGCATCGGCCACCGTTCCTGCACTGCGGGTCTGGCGTTCAACGCGAACGGCCAGCGTTTCAAGCCCCTTCAGCATCACCCACGCATTAAAGGGCGACAAAGCTGGTCCGGTCTGCCGCAACGGCGTTTTGACATGATCATTGATGAATTGGGTGGAGGCCAAAATGACACCTCCCAAGCAACGACCCTGTCCGTCAATGTGCTTTGTCGCAGAATAAACGACGCAATCTGCGCCCAATTCCAACGGCTTTTGCTGCATCGGTGTGGCGAACACATTGTCGACCGTTAATTTCGCGCCATGCGCGTGGGCAATTTTGGCAACCGCTGCAATGTCGATAATTTCAAGCGTCGGGTTCGACGGACTTTCGAGGAAGAAGACTTTGGTGTTGGGGCGGGCGGCCTTTTCCCACGCGGTCAGATCGGTTCCATCGACGAGGGTCGTCTCGACACCAAAGCGGGGAAGCCACTCCTCAATCACGTAACGACAAGAGCCAAACAGAGCCCTCGCGGCGACCACATGATCGCCCGCTTTGACTTGCCCCATCAGAGCCGCTGTAACTGCCGCCATGCCAGTAGCTGTTGCGCGAGCAGCTTCCGCCCCCTCCAAGGATGCCATCCGCGCTTCAAACATGGCAACCGTTGGATTGGAAAATCGGGCATAGATATAGCCCGGAATCTCGTCCTTAAAACGCGACTCGCATTCTTCTGCCGACGTGTAGACATGGCCTTGGGTCAGAAAAAGCGCTTCTGACGTCTCGCCAAACTCGGAACGGATCGTGCCATCGTGCACGAGGCGGGTTTCAAGGTGAAGGCGCGGCGGTTGAATGGTCATTAGGCGGCTCCGAAAGGGGAATTTCACGTCCTTATACCGAAACAACCTGTTCGCCAAGCCGGAAATTCGTACTTTATATCGAAATTTTGACCATTGGGGGCGGCTTTTTGAAAACGATGTTTATTTTACATAAAATTATTGTAATAAAAATTAATTACAAAAAAATTTGGAAATTATGTTTATTGACGTTTCTATCTGTGATAAAAACCATTCAACAATGAACTCCCGCCTTTTTCAAGGTTTAAAGCACGATGAGCAAAGCACCGTCCCTGCCCGCAATTTTGATGGCCAATGACCTTTTAAGCGGCGACGTCGTGTTTCTCGGCCCGAAGCAATGGGAAAAGAGCCACCGCAAGGCTTTAATCGCGCATCACATCGGCGAGGCTGAAAGCTTGCTCGCCAGGGCAGCGGTGGATTTTAAAACGAACCAGATCGTCGATCCTTATTTGGTTCACGTCACGATCACGGCCAATAGCGAACCCGTTCCAGTGCATTACCGCGAGAAAATGCGAACCCTTGGGCCGACTACGCGGCTCGACCTTGGCAAGCAAGCAGAGGCATAATCCATGTATCGTTATGATGAATTTGACCGGACTTTTGTAAACGAGCGGGTCGCCGAGTTTCGGTCTCAGGTCGAACGTCGCCTCGATGGCTCGTTATCGGACGATGAATTCAAGCCGCTCCGGTTGATGAACGGTCTTTATCTCCAGTTGCACGCTTATATGCTGCGGGTGGCCATTCCTTATGGCACGCTCTCGGCCCGCCAGATGCGTCAACTCGCGCTGATCGCGGACAAGTGGGACAAGGGTTATGGCCACTTTACAACCCGCCAAAATATACAGTTCAATTGGCCTAAATTATCCGATGTTCCGGCGATGCTGGATGCGCTTGCAGAAGTAGAAATGCATGCCATCCAAACGTCCGGCAATTGCATCCGCAATGTGACGGCTGACCAGTTTTCCGGTGTCGCCTTTGATGAAGTTGAAGACCCACGCCCAACCGCAGAATTGCTGCGTCAGTGGTCGTCTCTCCATCCCGAATTCACCTTTCTACCGCGCAAATTCAAAATTGCCGTAACAGGCGCAACGCATGACCGTGCGGCGATCAAAGCCCACGACATCGGTCTGCGTGTTTTACGCCATCCCGATACGCATGAAGTTGGCTATCAGGTAAGCGTTGGCGGCGGCTTGGGTCGCACGCCGCTGATTGGAAAAACCATTCGGGAATTCTTGCCCCGTAACGATCTTTTACCTTATCTCGAAGCCTTGATGCGGGTTTATAATTCCGAAGGTCGCCGCGATAACAAATATAAAGCGCGGGTAAAAATCCTTGTCCATGAGACCGGCATCGAGGAAATCCGTAAAGCGGTGGAGGACGAGTTTGCAGCGCTGGATGGTGCATCCGTTGCGGCCGATCCGAACGAGTTGGAACGGATCGCCGCCTATTTCGCACCGCCAGCTTACGAGAAACTGCCGTCCGTAAGTCTTTCGCTCCAACAGGCGATGCAGAACAACGCGGCTTTCGCGCGGTTTGTTGAAACCAATGGTTTCAAGCACAAAGCGCCGGGTTATCGGGCCATTACGGTTTCGCTCAAACCCATTGGTGGTGCGCCGGGCGATGCTACCTCGGACGAGATGCGGGCCTTGGCCGATGCATCCGACCAATTCAGCCTCGGTGAATTACGCGTCACGCATTTGCAGAATATTGTACTGCCTTATGTGAAAGATGACGATCTTTTCGCGCTCTGGTCATTCCTGACGGAGCATCGGCTGGCTACCGCCAATATTGGGCTGATCACCGATATTGTCGCTTGTCCTGGTATGGATTATTGCGCCCTGGCCACGACCCGATCGATACCCATTGCGCAAGCCATCGCTTTGAAGTTTGCCGATCCCGATCGCCAAAAAATCATCGGCGAATTGGGTATTAAAATTTCCGGCTGTATCAATGCGTGTGGTCATCACCACATCGGCACTATCGGTATTCTCGGCCTCGAAAAATTTGGCGAAGAAAGCTACCAGATCACGCTTGGCGGCGACGCAACAGAAACGGCCACGATAGGCGAGCGTCTCGGCCCGGGGGTCACGGCGGACGAGGTTCCCGAAACCATCGAACGCCTTGTCGATATTTATCTGGCCGAGCGAAACGCCGATGAGCGGTTCATCGATACCTATCGCCGCGTCGGATTAGACCGTTTTAAGGGAGCGATCCATGCCACTGATGCGTAATGACAGCTTTGTCGAAAACAGCTACCGCCTGATTGCGGACGACGAAGCCATTCCTGCCTCGGGTGATATTCTCGTGCCGCTTGCCCGTCTCGAAGAAGCTGAAGGCCGTTTGACATCGAGCCAAGGCAGGTTGGGCATCCATGTCCCCAATACCGTTAAACCCGCGAGCCTGACGCCATTATTCAACGAGGTGGCACTGATTTCCGTTGCCTTTCCGGCGTTCAACGATGGGCGTGGTTTCTCGATTGCGCGTCGTCTGCGCCGGAACGGGTTTAACGGCACGTTACGGGCAACGGGCCCGTTGATCGCCGATCAATATGCCTATGCAAAAGCATGTGGCTTTGATGAGATTGATTTGCCAGAGGGTTTGGCCGCACGGCAAGGCGATGATCAATGGAAAAAGGGCGCATCCGCGATAAGCCTCTCTTATCAACGCGGCTATGCTCGTTCCTCATCCATCCTTGATCGCCGGAGAGCGGCGCACTAGAACACAATCATGTCACGCAAACCGACCGAGACCAGCATAGCCCGCATCCAGCCGCTCGCGCGGCTACCGGTGTTCTTTGCGCTCGAAGGTCGGCGTGTTGTGATCGCCGGTGGATCGGAGGCCGCTGCTTGGAAAGCCGAGCTATTGGCTGCTGCAGGTGCGCGCGTCGAACTTTATGCGGAGCATCCCTCTGACGAACTGCTCACCGTGCTCGCGTCGCTGGCGAGTGAAAGAATTGAGCTTCACCGTAGGCCTTGGTCATATGACATTCTCCAAGGCGCGGCACTTGCCATTCTTGCGAGCGAAAATGATGCCGAAGCGCAGGCCTTCCGGTGTTCCGCCCAAGCCGTTGGCGTCCCCTGCAACGTGGTCGATCGCCCCGCGTTCTGCGATTTTTCCTTTGGCGGCATCGTCAACCGTTCGCCGCTCATCATTGGCATCTCGACGGATGGTGCGGCACCCGTGTTTGGCCAGGCCATTCGCGCCAAAATTGAGGCCATGTTACCGCAAGGGTTGACGCGTTGGGCGGAAGCTGCGCGACAATGGCGGCCTTCTGTGCAAGCCTTGAAACTTTCCCTCCAGCGCCGCCGTGCGTTTTGGGAGCGGTTCACGGAACTTGCGCTCGCCAATCCCAACGATACGCCGAATGAAGCGGAGCGCGATGCGTTGTTGGCCAAAAGCGAGCAGGATGCCAACTCGCCCGAACGCGGCTCTGCTGTGCTGGTTGGCGCGGGCCCCGGCGATCCTGAACTCTTGACCCTCAAGGCGGTTCGGGCGCTGCAATCGGCTGATATTATTCTGTATGACGATCTTGTTTCCCGCGCGGTGCTTGATTTCGCTCGGCGTGAAGCCAAAACCATGCTGGTCGGTAAGACCGGCCATGGCCCATCCTGTAAACAAGAAGATATCAACCGGCTGATGGTAAGTTTTGCCCAGCAAGGCAAGCGCGTGGTGCGGCTCAAAAGCGGTGACCCGATGGTTTTTGGTCGTGCAACCGAAGAACTTGAGGCTTGCCGCTTAGCCGGTATTCCAATCGAGGTCATTCCCGGCATTACAACGGCGCAGGGCGTCGCAAGCAGAATCGGCCGTTCTTTAACCCATCGGGCGATTGCACGTCGCGTCCAGTTTCTCACGGGGCACGACACGTCAGGTAAACTGCCGAACGATGTGGATTGGTCGGCGGTTGCCGATCAGAATGCAACAACCGTTGTTTATATGCCCGCCAAAACCTTCCGGGCGCTTGCTGGCGAAGCCTTAAAACATGGACTTCCGCCGGATGTTCCGGCCATTGCGGTTTACAATGCCACTCGCACCGATGAACTTGTGCTTGAAGCCACGATTTCATCCCTTGCCGACCGGATGGAAGCGAGCGGTGGAACGGGGCCGGTAATTGTGCTCATCGGCAAAGCGATGGAGGGGGCCGAGGCCAACTGGCTTAGCCTTTGGGGCAAGGCCGAACGGGAACCTGATCCATCTCAGCTAAAAATAGCAACCCGCTAAACATTACGCCCGCCGCCACTCGGCGAGCCCGATACCTCCCAACACCAGAGTCAGTGCCACCGCGTGGAAGGCATGGAACGCTTCGCCTAACACCAGAATGGCAATGATGGGCCCGAAAATCGGCACCAGATTGGTGAAGACAGAGGCACGGCTTGGACCGATCAAATCAACCGCACGCAAAAAGAAGAGTTGGGCCAAAAGCGACGGCCCGATGGTGATGAACGCGAGAAGTTCCATTCCGCGGATCGTCGGCCATTGGGTGTCACCGCTGGCGATTTCCCAGCCAATCAAGGGAACGGAAGCGATAAACGCCGCTACCGCCAAAATCGCAAAAAAGCCAATGCCAGAAACTTTAGGACGATTGCGAAGGGTGAGGGTGAAAACCGCGTAAAGTAAGCAAGCGACAATGAGCCAAACATCGCCAACGTTGAACGACAGGCTCATCAGGGTATCCCAGTCGCCTTTTGAGGCAACCGTCATGACACCTGCAAGCGTCAGAAGAATGCCGCATGCACCCAACAACGTAATCCGCGTGCGGTGAAAAGCAAGGGCACCGATAAGTGTAAAAATCGGCAAAGAGCCTTGCAAAATGGTCATGTTCACGCCGCTCGTATGGTGAGCGGCGAGATAAAACAGCGCGTTAAAAGCCGTAAACCCAAATACCCCGCCAAACGCCACAAGCCAGAGATGCTGCTTCAGCACCTGCCAATCTTTAGCAATTTGCTGATGGAAAAAGGTAAAAAGCAAGGCAGAGGCCAAAAGCCAACGCATCGAGACAATGACCATCGGCGAGATTTCACCAATCGCCAAACGGCCTGCAATGCCATTCGCGCTCCACATCAGCGTGGTGAGAATAAGCAGCAAATAAGGATTAGAGCCAAGCTTGACCAAAAGCGCAGAAATTTTCATGGAGCGTGTTTTGGACTGGTTTGAGGTGGCGAGCAAGGGGGCAAATTTAAGCGTTCCAGCAGCCCTGACCTCGTGCTATGCCATCTGCTATCGGTCCACCCAAGCTTGAGCCATGCGAAATGTCACTCAGATTTCTTGTCATTGAAGGCAACACCGAAGGTCCGCGCGAGCGGCATCGGGCTACCTATGGTAAAACCTATGCGGAGTCCTATGGTGCCGTTCTGCAAGGCATTGAAAAGGATGCGATTTACGATATTGCGCTGCCTGCTGATGAGGGGGCGAATACGCCCGATTCGGCGGGGCTTGAAGGCTATGACGGGATTTTCCTGACCGGTTCGGCACTCAATGCCTATCACGCAACGCCTGAAATTTTACGGCAAGTGGATTTGATGCGGGCGGCGTTTAAATCGCGGACGCCGGTTTTTGGCTCCTGCTGGGGCTTGCAAATGGGGGCGATGGCGTCAGGCGGGGATGTTCAGCCCAACCCGATGGGGCGCGAGGTTGGGTTTGCCCGTCGTATCGTTAAAACGGAGGCTGGTCAGACGCATGCACTGCTTGCGGGTCGCCCGCAATCTTGGGACTCTCCAGCTATTCACCTCGATGTCGTGGCGACATTGCCAGGTGATGTTACCGTTTTGGCAAAAAACAGCCTAACGCCGGTACAAGCTGCCGAAATTCGACAGGATGGCGGCGTCTTTTGGGGTGTTCAGTATCATCCCGAATTTAGCCTGATCGAGCTCGGCGCTATCTTGGGTCGATACAAGCCAACGCTTTTGGCTGAGGGCTTTCTGCGTTCTGAAGAAGAACACACGACCTATGTCAGCGAATTATGCGCCATGGGCGAAGACCCGACCCGCCTTGATCTTGCTTGGAAGCATGGCATTGATGCGGAAATTTTAGAGGAAGATAAAAGGCTGACCGAGATCCGCAATTTTATCGAGCATCGTGTGAAGCCTGCCAAATCCTTGCGCGGGCGGGCTTAACTCAATCCGAAGATTTCCCCTGCGCTTTCATCCAAAGGAATTTCCCTTTTTAAAAAAATGCTTTATCAGTCTGCCGCAAGCCTCGGCCCTCCGACTTGTCGGAGGACCGGGGCTTTTTTAATGTCGAGAGGATAGTCGCATGGGTAACGTTGTCGTGGTTGGCGCCCAATGGGGTGACGAAGGCAAAGGCAAGCTGGTGGATTGGCTTTCCGAGCAGGCCGATACGGTTGTTCGCTTTCAAGGTGGCCATAATGCCGGCCATACACTCGTCATCGGTGAGAACGTTTACAAGCTTTCGCTTCTTCCGTCGGGCGTTGTGCGCCCCGGCAAACTGGGCATCATCGGCAATGGCGTGGTGCTGGACCCTTATGCACTCGCCGCCGAGATTGACAGGCTGGCCAAGCAAGGCGTGACGATCACCCGCGATAATCTCCGCGTAGCCGAAAATGCAGCGCTTATTTTATCCGTGCACCGTGAATTGGACGGTCTCCGTGAATCCGGCCCGGTCGGCACAACAATTGGCACCACCAAACGCGGGATTGGCCCGGCCTATGAAGATAAAGTAGGCCGTCGTGCGATCCGTCTCATGGACCTTGCCGAACCGGACACGTTACCTTCGCGGGTCGAACGCCTATTGTTGCACCACAACACGCTGCGCCGTGGAGCCGGATTGCCGGAATTTGAAGCCGCCGCCATCCTCAAGGAATTACTCGATATCGCCCCGCGCGTTCTGCCCTTTATGGATGTGGTTTGGCGGTTGATGGATGACGAGCGCCGAGCGGGCAAGCGTATCCTGTTTGAAGGCGCGCAAGGCGCCTTGCTCGATGTCGACCACGGCACCTACCCTTATGTTACCTCGTCCAATACTGTCGCTGGCCAAGCGGCGACCGGATCGGGTGTTGGGCCGGGTCAAGTTGGCTACGTACTTGGCATCGCCAAAGCCTATACAACGCGGGTGGGCGAAGGCCCCTTCCCGACCGAATTGCATGACGAGACGGGCGAGCGCATCGGCGTTCGTGGCCATGAATTTGGCACTGTTACGGGCCGCAAGCGCCGGTGCGGCTGGTTTGACGCGGTGTTGGTCCGTCAAACCGTTCGGACATCGGGTATTCATGGCATCGCGCTTACCAAGCTCGACATCCTGGACGGGTTTGATGAAATCAAGATTTGCACGGGCTATATGTTAGACGGAAAAGAAATTGACTACCTCCCCGCGAGCCAATCGCAACAAGCCCGCGTCGAGGCGGTTTATGAGACGTTTCAAGGCTGGGAAGGCTTAACGGGCGGCGCGCGTTCGTGGAAAGATTTGCCAGCCCAAGCGATCAAATATGTCCGCCGAATTGAAGAACTCATTGGCACGCCAGTGGCTTTAGTCTCGACAAGTCCGGAGCGGGATGACACAATCCTCGTTCAGAACCCTTTTGAGGCTTAACGCTCTGAGCCATTCATCGTGAATACGGCTTAATGGTCGATTATTACGAGCTCATATCACCCACGATCGAGCCGCTGGCCAGTGCCACGCCGGACGAACGCAAGGTGGTCTATGACCGGTTGGTCACAATGCTGGACCAGCAATTGCGGGCGGCTGATCCGCCCCGAAGCGACAAGGATATTTTAAAGGAGCGGATTAATCTTGAAGCGGCTATTCGCCGCGTCGAGAGGCGGCTGACCGGCAACCGAAAACCCGACACAACCGGCCTCTCTAAGCCACCAATATCGTTGGGCCGATCCGATACGCCACCCGTTGAAATGCCGCCATCGGTGGCGCGGCGGCTCCCCATTGCCAAGGAACGCTTGCTGTCAAGCAAGCAGGAATCCGCTCCCGTCAGGCCGGATGAAACGATCGAACAGAAGCCAGATCCTCATCCGCCGGAAGCCGATCCGGCGCGGGCTGCGTTGCCCTCGCTACCGGTTGTCGCCGAACACGCAACTCTCGAAATTTCAGGGCAATCCCTACCCCTTCCCGAAACGGCTGATCCTTCGTCTGCACCAAACCCAATTGACGAAACAATTTCCGTCAATCCCATCGCGACCGGGCAGGGTTTATCGGAACCTTTCCGACCCTTCGACCATCAACGCGCGGATGGACCCATTGGCAGTCCCGCACCTGAAATTCCGGCAAGCGACCCATTACCCATCCAGCCGGCAGAATTCGATCCCGCTTTGGAAACGCTGTCAGTGGATCGAACCGATATCGGGGAAGCTCTCCCGGAAAAGTCCGTCGATTTAAGGCCAAGCGTTCCTTCTGCCGGCGTTGGCAGGCCGTTCGGGGCTTCGCTAACGCAGCAAACCAAAGGCTTATGGCTCCGCATCGGGATTTTAGCCCTCGTCGTTTTGGCCCTTGCGTCCGTTATTGGCGGTGTTGCCGAATATCTCGCCCAACGGAGTGCCGAAACCGCGGTTAATCGCACTCAAGGCCCAGCACCTGACACGGCAACAACCCAAAATAAAATTACCGACCGGCTACCTGTTGCCACCGATCTGCCAACGCCAAACGGAACAGCCGGATCCGGAATGCAAACCGCTAAAGGCGCATCGCAAGCAACAGATGGGAATGATCCCGACATTTTGATTCAGCGCGCGATCTTGCTCGAAGAACCGCCGGGTGGGTTGGGCGATCCCAAACGAACTGTCGGACGCGTCAGTTGGAAGCTCGAAACCATCCGCTCAACCTTGGCTAATACGTCCGATATCGGCGCGCGCGCCACGATTGATTTAGTGGATGCAGGGCTATCCGCCAGTGTCGTGTTTCGCCGTAACCGTGATCCAAGTTCGGCCAACACCCATCTGATTGAAATTACCATGACGCCAACGGCTGATAATCCCAATGGCAAAGTGCGCGACATCAGTGCGCCCGAATTGCGGGTCGATGAAAAAACCCGTGGCACGAGCCTCGCCGGTATTGCCGTTCCCGTAGCGGACAACGTCTTTTTGATCGGTCTCAACGGATTACCGGCCGACATGCAACGTAATATTGATCTTCTTCGCAACCGGAGTTGGTTTCTCCTACCTCTTCGCTATTCGAACGGCAAACGCGCTTTGCTGCTGTTTGAAAAAGGCAAACCCGGCGAGCGCGTCTTCGAGGACGCGATGCAAACCTGGCAATAAGACGCCAACCTTTTCAGCGAGCGGGCAGCGCCATCGAAGCAGCTGCGAGCGCAGGAAGGGCTTCCCGCACCTGCATCTGCTCGCGTACGGCTTCTTGAACCTTCTCGAAGGCACGGACTTCGATTTGGCGGACCCGTTCGCGTGAAACGTTAAATTCTTCGGACAATGCCTCAAGCGTTACGGGTTCCTCCGCCAAACGACGCGCCTCGAAAATGCGCCGCTCGCGGGGGTTGAGAACCATCAGCGCACCTTGCAGAGCAGAATGCCGCCAAGAGGATTCCTGATCATCCGCCAAAATCGTCTCTTGGCTCGGTGCATCGTCAACCAACCAGTCTTGCCACTCACCGTCGCCATCTCCGTCTGCGCGCAGCGGCGAATTGAGGGAAGAGTCCCCCCCCAACCGGCGGTTCATTTCAACGACTTCGCGTTCTTCAACGCCCAATTTGGTCGCGATGATTTTAACCTGATCGGGCCGCATATCGCCCTCACCCAGCGCCAAAATCTGGCTCTTGGCTTTGCGAAGATTGAAGAACAGTTTCTTTTGGTTGGCCGTCGTGCCCATTTTGACGAGCGACCAGGAGCGCAAAATATATTCCTGAATGGCGGCCTTGATCCACCACATCGCATAAGTCGCGAGCCGGAACCCTTTATCGGGCTCAAACCGCTTGACCGCCTGCATCAGGCCAACATTGCCCTCCGAAATGACTTCGCCAATCGGCAAGCCATAACCGCGATAACCCATTGCAATCTTGGCAACCAGGCGGAGATGCGACGTTACAAGCCGATGCGCCGCTTCGGCATCATCGTGCTCGCGCCAGCGCTTGGCCAACATAAATTCTTCTTGAGGTTGCAGCATGGGAAAGCGACGAATCTCGGCCAAATAGCGCGAGAGACCACCTTCCGCAGACATTATTGGCATCGTCGATGCAGCCATATCATCCTCCGTTACGAAATCGGGGCCAGAACGATCCGTCAGATCACTGCCGGCCAAGCTCCCGTCGTGTTACATATAGTGCGCAAGAAAATGACCGAAAGAGGGCAAACGCGAAATTTACCTTGCACCGGTGCAAACGGTTAACGTTCGATTATTTCAACGCATCCAGTAATACGTTGAAATCCTCAGGCAGATCGCTTTCAAAAAGCAACTCCTCTTTTGAACGCGGATGGAGGAACCCTAGTTCCTTCGCGTGAAGCGCTTGACGCGGAAAAGATTCAACAGCGGCCTGCGCTTTCGCCTCCAACCGAGTTGCCTTTGTCCGCATTCCTGAACCATAGACGGGGTCGCCAAGCAATGCGTGCCCGATATGCGCCATATGGACGCGAATCTGATGGGTGCGGCCGGTTTCCAGCCGGCACGTTACGCGAGCTGCAATCGGCGCTCCTTCACGATCGTTAAACGTTTCCTCGACCGTGAAATGCGTAATCGCTTCGCGGCCTTTGCCCGGCTTGACGACCGCCATCCTCTCGCGATGCGTGTTCGACCGATCGATCGGAGCGTCAATCACCCCGTGGGCGCGCGACGGTACACCCCAAACCAAGGCCGAATAAGCGCGTTGCAAGGGGCCGGTTCGCCCGTGATCAGCGAATTGATCGGCAAGCCGCTTATGGGCAAAATCATTTTTGGCGACCACCAGTAGTCCGGACGTATCCTTGTCCAAGCGATGGACAATGCCCGGGCGTTTAACGCCCCCAATGCCCGACAGGCTGTCACCGCAATGGGCAATCAGGGCGTTGACGAGCGTGCCCGTTTCGTGCCCGGAAGCCGGATGAACCACCAAGCCTGCAGGCTTATCGATCACCAACAGATCTTCATCCTCATAGATGACCGTCAACGGGATAGGCTCACCTGCTGGCTCCGGCGGAGCTGCTTCAGGCAACACAATCGCCACACGCGACCCAACGGTGACCTTAACACCCGGATCGCTCGCTGTTTTATCGCCGATCCGGACATGCCCCTCGAGTACGAGCGCCTTCAACCGGGTCCGCGAATGTTCCGGCAATCGCCGAGCCAAAAATCGGTCAAGTCGTTCCCCAGCCTCTTCCTCGGCAACGACAAGCGGACCATCAGCTGTCGCGGCTACCTGATCCCGATCGTCCGTTTCGCCGGTGGGCGCTATGATCTCTTCAACAAACATTTTATTTTTACGCATGATGAGCCCCTTAGCACACCGCATAGATTCTGCGCGAACCAAATCGTCATGCGCGAACCCACACTACCCTCGCAACGTTTGACGCGCCGTCAGGCGACCGCTATACGGGGTTGGTCCGCTTCAAGCGCTTAACGCTCCTATCGTCTAGTGGCCCAGGACGTCGCCCTCTCACGGCGAAAACAGGGGTTCGACTCCCCTTGGGAGCGCCAATGATTTCAATGGGTTAGCGGTTAACCGAAAGATACGAAATTCAATTGATCCAAAGATGGACGCAATATCCAAATCTTTTGTTGCTAATTCAATCGATCATTCGGATCTTAAAACCCTATAAACTTTCTCCGACTTCTTTGCCTTTACGAGGTCGGCGTCCATTATCCGAAGCAAAACGTGAAACGCTGCCTGCGACGAAAAATTTTATAAGCCTATCGTTATACTACGCTTTTAATGGAAACAACCGGCATCCCAATGGAGCTGCGGCTTGCGGTCGTCTCTCGTTTTGCTACACTCGACTTAATCGCCATTATCACGGATCTCATGCTGCGGCTTGCGGTCGTCTCTCGTTTTGCTACAATCGGTCAGGATGACCCCGCCGTGTTCCCAACGCTGCGGCTTGCGGTCGTCTCTCGTTTTGCTACAATGATGCAGCTCCGAAAAGCTGCACTGTAGATGCTGCGGCTTGCGGTCGTCTCTCGTTTTGCTACACTCAACATCTCGCGTTGTTCCGACTTCGCCATGCTGCGGCTTGCGGTCGTCTCTCGTTTTGCTACACTTGCGTCTTTGCCTATGCTGAAAGTAAGCATGCTGCGGATTGCGGTCGTCTCTCGTTTTGCTACACTACGAACCCCATGCGTAGATGGACAGCAGGAGCTGCGGCTTGCGGTCGTCTCTCGTTTTGCTACACTCCGGAAAGCCATTCGCCTGTCGCGCCGATAGCTGCGGCTTGCGGTCGTCTCTCGTTTTGCTACACTAAACCGTGGCGGGAACTGTAATACCGCCTGGCTGCGGCTTGCGGTCGTCTCTCGTTTTGCTA
>Ga0114964_10001895_pt1 | contig 15105 bp, 18 predicted proteins | sample C_131016_MF_Meta_FD_92638 | JGI IMG/M metagenome (GOLD analysis project Ga0114964, IMG submission 92638) | Freshwater microbial communities from Lake Croche, Canada to study carbon cycling - C_131016_MF_MetaG | ecosystem: Environmental > Aquatic > Freshwater > Lake | place: Lake Croche, Canada... | reverse complement strand
TGGGAGGTCGATCCGCAGGAATTTAGCAAGCCGCCCAAAGGCGCCGACCATTACGTGCTGGACACCCCTGCGGGCCTGTCTGGGCGTCAGCTCAAAGACGTGATGAAGTGGGCAGACAAAATTTTGGTGCCTCTGCAAGCCAGTATTTTTGATATTTACGCCACCCGCAGCTTTTTGGACGAGCTGGCCCAAAGCCGCCACGCCGAGAGCGTGCAAGTGGGCATCGTCGGCATGCGCGTGGACGAGCGCACGTTGGCCGCCGACCAACTGAGCGCCTTTGTCCAGTCTTTGGATTTGCCCACGGTCGGCATTTTGCGCGACACCCAAAACTACGTCCAGGTGGCCGCCAATGGCTTGACCGTATTCGATGTGCACACCGCGCGCATGGAGCGCGACTTGGAGCAGTGGAAATCGATTGCCAAATGGCTCAAGCACTAAACCCCAATTCCCGCGAGACAAACTCATGAAAAATTTCGAGACTTTGCAAGAGCTTGCCGCCCTGGCCGGCCAAGCCGTGTCCACCAGCGACTGGGTGGTCGTCACGCAAGAGCACATCAACCAATTTGCCCAGTCCACGGGCGACCACCAGTGGATCCATGTGGACGTCGAGCGCGCCAAGGCCGGGCCGTTTGGCGCGCCGATTGCGCATGGGTTTTTGACTTTGTCGCTTATCCCCACGTTCTTTGCCTCGGCCGTGCATATTGCCCAGGTGCGCATGGGCGTTAATTACGGGCTCAACCGGGTGCGTTTCATGGGCCCGGTGCCCGTCAATAGCCGCCTGCGCGCCAGCATCAAGCTACTCCAAGCCGAGCCGATCGACAACGACGGCATGCAGTTCACCTGGGAGGTCACCACCGAGCGCGAGGGCGTGGCCAAGCCGGTGTGTATTGCCGAGTCGATTTCGCGCCTGTACCCCTAAGTCTGCACAAACCCGAGCTGGCGCCAGGCCTCAAACACCGTTACCGCCACGGCATTGGACAGGTTCAGGCTGCGCTGGCCGTCGCGCATGGGAAGCTTCAGGCATTGCGCTGGCGCAAACTGCGCTCGAATGGCCGGCGGCAGGCCCTGGGTTTCTGAGCCAAAAACCAGGCAATCGCCCGGCCTAAAGCGCACCGCATAGGGACTTTGCGTGCCGCGCGTAGTCAATGCAAACATACGTTCGGGCGCAACCGGCACGCTCGCCAAAAAGTCGGCCCACCGGGCGTGCAATTGCACGCTGGCGTACTCGTGGTAGTCCAGGCCGGCGCGGCGCATGTGTTTATCGTCCATGGAAAAACCCAGTGGGGCGATCAGGTGCAAAGTGCAGCCGGTGTTGGCGGCCAGGCGGATGACATTGCCGGTGTTGGGCGGAATTTCGGGGTGGACCAGAACGATATGCAGCATCCCCTGATTGTCGCGTGGCATCGGGTAAGCAGGCCTAGGTGTCTTCCTCGGCCCGGGCAAATACCAGCGCGGTGAGGTGGCGCACCCCGGCCTGGCGCAGGGGCGCTGCCGCAGCGCGCAGCGAGGCGCCGCTGGTCATGACGTCGTCCACCAGCACCACGCGCCGACCTTGCAGGCGCGTTTGGCACAGCGGGTCTATTGCAAAAGCCTGCGCCACATTAGAGAGGCGCTCGCGCCGGGGCAGCCCGCTTTGGGCGGGCGTATCGCGCAGGCGCAGCAGCCAATTTGCCTGAGCTTTGTGCGGTGCCAAAGCCTTGGCCAGCAGCCAGGCCTGGTTGTAGCCGCGACCTTGCATGCGTTGGCGCGATAGCGGCATAGGCAGCACCAAGTCCGCCGCCTCCAGGGCGGGCTCAACCCAGGGCGCGCTGCGCATGAGCAATGCCAAGCTGCGGGCCCAAGCCGGGTTTTCGTGGAACTTGAAGTCCTGTACCACCCGCGCCCAGGGGTAGCCATAACTCACGGCGGCCAGCGCCGCGTCCCACGGCTCCGGGTTTTGGAGACAGGCGTGGCACAGTACGCCGCCGGGCGTGGACAAAGCGCAGCGCGGACAACGCGGCAGGGGCTGGGCAAAAAAAGCGACGCAGGCCTCGCACAAGGGCGTGCTCGGCCAGGCGTGACAGACCGCACATTGACTCGGCAGGCGCCGCACCAAGGCGCGCAGCAAGGGCGCAAACATGCTGCCAATATACTTGTCCGGCGCGCTTTGCTCCAGGCTTTTATGCCAGTGCGCCACGCAAATTTCCCCCATGAACACCCAACGCCCGCCTACCATCGACCCATCGGCCGCCGACCGCTGGGCTGCCCTGGCCGGCAGTGCCTCTGAAGGCGGTGCAGCCACGACCTCACCTTGGCTGCACGAAGAGGTGGCCCGGCGCATGGAAGAGCGCTTGCAGTGGATCGTCAAAGAGCCGCGCCATTGGCTGCACTGGCAGGCGCTGCGCGGCGGTTTGCAGGGCCACCAGTTGCTGCGCAAGCGCTACCCGCAAGCGCTGTGCTACCTGCTCCAAGACCCGCCTGCCACGGAACCGGCGCTGCGCCAGGCGCTTGCGCAGCCCTGGTGGTCGCCCGTCCGCTGGAAGAACCCGCCGCGTCTGTACGCCCCGCCCGAGCCGGTCGATTTGCTCTGGGCCAATATGGCCTTGCACATGTCGGCCGATCCGCAGGCTTTGATCAATCGTTGGTATGAATTGCTGCAAACCGATGGATTTTTGATGTTTTCTTGCCTGGGGCCAGATACTTTGGCGGAAATTCGCGCCCTGTACACCCGAGAGGGCTGGGGCGCGCCGGCCCACGAGTTCACCGATATGCACGACTGGGGCGACATGCTGGTGCAGGCTGGCTTTGCAGAGCCGGTCATGGACATGGAGCGCATAACGCTCAACTTTTCCTCCCCGGAGACGCTGTTGGCCGAGCTGCGTACGCTGGGCCGCAATTTGCACCCCCAGCGCTTTGCGGGCCTGCGAGGGCGTGCCTGGCGCCTGGCGCTCAACGAGGTGCTGGCACGGACCCAGGCGGACCCGAGTAGTCCTGGGCGTCTGCGTCTGCACTTTGAAATCATCTACGGCCATGCCTTTAAGCCGCCGCCGCGCATCCCGCTCCAAGCGCAGACTACTATTTCGCTGGACCAGATGCGAGGCAGCTTGCGTCAGCGCAGCCCACCCTGAGCGCCCGCTAAGTGTTGCAAGGCACTACGCCGGTGAGGGCTTGCACTTAGGCCCGCTGGGGTTGATCGGCTACAATCAGACGCTTTAATTGTTCTAATTTCCACCCCTGCGCAGACCCGAATTGGGGCGTTGCGTGAAGCTTCTTAAGTAGCGTGAACCCCTACCACCCTCGTCAATCAAGCGTCCAAGAGCCCCGTTTGGAATGGGTTTTGCGCCGCACTTCCCCGGTTACACCGGCGCAAATGCTGGTGTTGTTTGGATGCTTAAGTCTGGTTTCGCTCTGTGTCGGCCTGTTTTTTTGGCTACAGGGCGCGCTGCTGGTGCTGCCGTTTGCGGTTTTGGAGATTTTGGTAGTCGGTATCTGTTTTCTGGTTTTCTCCAAGCATGTGCTGGACCAGGAACGCATCGTGGTCGACGCCATGCAGGTGGTGGTCGAGCATGAGCAGGGTGGCGTTCGCGAGCGTGCACAGTTCCGCCGGGAATGGGTCCGGATTGAGCCCCAGGGCGGCGAGCACTCTTTGATCGCGGTTTCCGGCCAAGGGAAGACGGTTCAGGTAGGGCGTTATGTGCGCCCGGAGTCGCGCGAGGCACTGGCCCATGCATTGCGCAGGGCAGTGCGGTTGGCCTGAGCCGGTTTTTTGCGGCGAGACACGTTATTTTGCAAACTTTGAGGCATTGAAAGTGAAAACGATGAAGAGCATTTGGAACAAATTGGCTTCACTGTTGGCGACAGCAGGTTTGTGGCTGGGTCTGGGCGCACCAAGCTGGGCGCAAGCGGTTCACGACCTTCCCGGCGGCCCGTCGGTGCTGCAGCTCAACCTCCCGCCAGCGGTTACCGCCATAGCGCGTGAGCAGCAATGGCTGCATTGGTACATGCTGATCATCTGCGTGGTTATTTTTGTGGCCGTTTTCGCTGTGATGTTTTATTCCATTTGGAAGCACCGCAAGTCCAAAGGGCACCAGCCCGCTAGCTTTCATGACTCAGTCACCGTGGAGATTATTTGGACAGTGGTCCCCTTCATCATCGTGATTTTGATGGCGCTGCCGGCAACCAAAGTCGTCGTCGCCATGAAGGACACCAGCAACGCTGACCTGACGATTAAAGCCACCGGCATGCAGTGGAAATGGGGTTATGACTACCTCAAAGGTGAAGGTGAAGGCATTGGCTTCCTCTCCACCCTGGATGCCGACCAGCGCGAAATGTCCAATAACGGCGGTCCCAAGAAGGGCGAGACCGTGGACGATTACCTGTTCAAAGTCGACAACCCGTTGGTGGTGCCGGTGGATAAAAAGGTTCGCATCATCACCACCGCCAATGACGTGATTCACGCCTTCGCCGTGCCCGCTTTCGGTATCAAGCAAGACGCGATTCCTGGTTTTGTGCGCGATACCTGGTTCCGCGCCGAAAAAGTCGGCGACTACCATGGTCAGTGCCAGGAACTGTGCGGCAAAGAGCATGCGTACATGCCTATTCACGTGAAAGTGCTCTCCGCTGAGGACTACAGCAAGTGGGTCGAGGAACAGAAGAAGAAAATGGCGGCCTTGGCTGATGACCCCTCTAAAGTGTGGACCTTGGCCGAAATCACCCAACGTGGCGAAAAAGTCTACGCCCAAAATTGCGTGGCTTGCCACCAGGCCCATGGCAAAGGCGGCGGTGCAATCAAGCCCTTGGACGGCGCCGCGGTGGTGCTCGATGCTGACAAGACTAAACAAATCAAGGTCTTGCTCAACGGCCAAAACAACGGCGCGATGCCCTCTTGGAAAGCGCTGAGCGATACCGACATCGCCGCTGTGGTCAGCTTTACGAAGAACCACTGGTCCAATAAGACGGCCCAGTTGGTGCAGCCGGCTGATGTGGCGGCCCTGCGCAAATAAGCGCGGCCCCGATAGATCACCTATTGAAGTATTGAGAAGGAAATCCGTATGAGCGCAGTTTTAGACCACCATGATCACGCCCATGACGATCACCACGAGCATGCGCCCACCGGCTGGCGTCGTTGGGTCTACGCGACCAACCACAAGGACATCGGCACCTTGTATTTGTTGTTCAGCTTTACGATGTTCATCATCGGAGGCATATTGGCGCTCCTGATCCGCGCTGAGTTGTTCCAGCCCGGTTTGCAAATCGTGAATCCTGAGCTGTTCAATTCATTGACTACTATGCACGGCCTGATCATGGTATTTGGTGCCATCATGCCTGGCTTTGTCGGCTTTGCGAACTGGATGATCCCCTTGCAAATTGGCGCGGCTGATATGGCTTTTGCCCGAATGAACAACTTCAGCTTCTGGCTGCTGATTCCTGCGGGCGCGATGCTGGCGGGTTCCTTCTTCATGCCGGGCGGCGCGCCTGCAGCCGGTTGGACGCTGTATGCTCCCCTGACGCTGCAGCAAGGCCCCAGCATGGACGCCGGTATTTTTGCGATGCACATTTTGGGCGCCTCCTCGATCATGGGCTCGATCAATATCATCGTGACGATTCTCAATATGCGCGCACCGGGCATGACGCTCATGAAGATGCCGATGTTTGCTTGGACTTGGCTCATCACCGCCTATTTGCTGATCGCCGTGATGCCGGTGTTGGCGGGCGCTATCACCATGACGCTGACCGATCGGCACTTTGGCACCAGTTTCTTTAACCCCGCCGGCGGCGGTGACCCGGTCCTGTACCAGCACATTTTCTGGTTCTTCGGGCACCCTGAGGTGTACATCATGATCTTGCCGGCTTTTGGCATCATCAGCCAAATCGTCCCGGCGTTTGCACGTAAGCGCCTGTTTGGCTACACCTCCATGGTGTACGCGACCTCGTCGATTGCGATTTTGTCCTTCATCGTGTGGGCACACCACATGTTCACCACCGGTATGCCGGTCACTGGGCAACTGTTCTTCATGTACGCCACCATGCTGATTGCCGTTCCTACTGCGGTGAAGGTGTTTAACTGGATCGCTACCATGTGGCAAGGCTCCATGACGTTTGAGACGCCGATGCTGTTTGCGGTCGGCTTTATCTTTGTGTTCACGATGGGCGGTTTTACGGGCCTGATTCTGGCAATGGCGCCTATCGATATCCAATTGCAAGACACCTACTACGTCGTGGCCCACTTCCACTATGTGCTGGTGGCAGGCTCCTTGTACGCCATGTTTGCAGGTTACTACTATTGGTCGCCCAAGTGGACCGGTGTCATGTACAACGAAACGCGCGGCAAGGTCCACTTCTGGTGGTCGCTGATTGCGTTTAACGTGACCTTCTTCCCCATGCACTTCTTGGGGCTGGCGGGTATGCCACGTCGCTATGCCGACTACCCCATGCAGTTCGCGGACTTCAATGCCGTGGCCAGCGTCGGTGGTTTTGCATTTGGTTTGGCCCAGGTGTACTTCTTCCTCTTCGTCGTGCTTCCCACAATGCGCGGCCATGGCGAAAAAGCACCCCAGCGCCCCTGGGAAGCAGCAGAAGGCCTGGAGTGGGAAGTTCCCTCGCCCGCGCCTTTCCACACCTTTGAGACACCGCCCAAGCTGAACGTGGCTGCCAACAAGGTTATTGCGTAAGCACTATGACGCCTGAACAAAAGAAGTCCAACCTGCGCCTGGGCCTGAGCCTGGCGTCAGTGGCCGTGGTGTTTTTTGTAGGTTTCATCATCAAAATGGTCGTGTTAGGTCACTAAGACTGCGATGAACCTGAGTCACCCCAACGCGCAGATGTTTGGCAAATTGGCTGTGGTTGCCGCAACCATGTTTGCTTTTGGCTATGCGTTGGTGCCGATTTACAAGACGATTTGTGAGATGACGGGGGTCAATATTCTGGCCCTCGGTGAGCAGACAGTGCCTGGCGAGCGCGCCAGTGTGACGTCAAACACCCAGGTTGATTTGTCGCGTACGGTGACGGTGGAGTTTGACGCCAACACCGGCGGCCCCTGGCATTTCAAGCCTGAGCATCGCTCGGTGCAAGTGCACCCGGGCGAGCTCACCACGGTAATGTACGAGTTTCAAAACACCCAGAACCGCCGCATGTCTGCGCAGGCGTTTCCCAGCTATGCGCCCCAGCAAGCGGCAGCGCATTTCAATAAGCTGGAATGTTTTTGCTTTAACCAGTACACCTTGAGCCCGGGCGAGAAAAAATCCTGGCCGGTGGTATTTGTGATTGATTCAAAGTTGTCTAAAGATGTCAAGACGATTACTTTGTCTTACACGTTTTTTGAAGTCGGCGGGCAGACCCCGCCCGCGCCTGTGGCGGCCACGTCCTCGCCCAAGGCGGGCGCATGAGCACCTCGCCCGAAGCCAACGGGGTTGTGGCCAAACCTACGCTAGTGGGAAGCCTCAAGGCGGTGGCATGGTCATTTATTGGAATTCGCAGCCGCGCTGGCTTTCAAGAGGACGCACTGAAGGTCAACCCATTGCACGTGTTGCTGGCGGGTATTTTGGGTGTATTGGTTTTGGTGGTGAGCTTGATTGGGCTGGCCACCTGGGTTGTTGGTAAGTGAGCGCGCATCAGCGTGACGATATTGAATTGTTATTTGGCAAACTGGAGCTGAAATGAGTAGCACTGCACACGGCGAAAAACCGTATTATTTTGTTCCACACCCTTCGCGGCATCCGGCCATGGCCTCACTGGCTTTGTTCTTTGTGATTCTGGGCGCTGGGCAATGGGTTAACGACGTCCAATGGGGCAAGTATTCCCTGGCATTTGGAATGTTGTTTCTTTTCTATGTGCTGTTTCAGTGGTTCGGCGAGGCCATCGGCGAAAGCGAAGGCGGTCAATACAGCAGAAAAATTGATTTGTCGTTCCGTTGGAGCATGAGCTGGTTCATTTTTTCGGAAGTCATGTTCTTTGGTGCTTTTTTCAGCGCTTTGTGGTGGGCACGTTCGCATTCGGTGCCGGCACTCGGCAGTCTGGACAATGCGATTTTGTGGCCCGACTTTAAGGCCGTCTGGCCCACCTTGGCGGCCGGTGCGACGACTTCGCCTGCCGGGATTGTGGAGCCTTTCACGACCATGGGGCCGTTTTGGTTGCCCACGATCAACACGGCGCTGCTGCTCAGCTCCGGCCTGACACTGACAATCGCCCACCACGCGCTGGTGGACGGCAACCGCAGCAAAACTATCAGCTTCATGTGGCTTACGGTGCTATTGGGCATCACCTTCCTGTGTGTCCAGGCTTATGAGTACCACCATGCGTATACCGAGTACAACCTGAAGCTGAGTTCAGGGATGTACGGCTCGACCTTCTTTATGTTGACCGGTTTCCATGGGTTTCACGTCTTTGTCGGCATGCTGATGCTTTTGTTTATCACTTTGCGACTGCAAAAAGGACATTTCAAACCTGAAAGCCATTTTGGTTTTGAGGGCGCTGCCTGGTACTGGCATTTCGTGGACGTGGTGTGGCTCGGGTTGTACTTCTTGGTGTATTGGATGTAATTGCCCAGTGCGCAAAGAAAAAAGGCACCGCAAGGTGCCTTTTTCATTGTCTCGGACAATCGCTTTGCGCTTCAAGCGCCTGGGGGAATGCCGGTTGGCTGAATCCAGCCCGCTTTCCATGACAATAAAAGACAGGCAAATAGAAAGATGGATATCCCAACCCGTGCGCCCAGTGCCCGCGCCATGCGCCGAGATTTTGTAGGGCCGCCTTCGCCGCCGCGCAGCATGAAAAACAGGGCCGCCGCCAAGCAGGCCAAAATGGCCAGAAAACCAAGACTTACTAAATAGCTCATGCCAAGGATTATCTTGTGAATACTGGCCGAAAACGCTTGCTTAGCACCTTGGCTGCCGTATTTTTCGCAGCATTGGGCCTGGGTTTGGGCAACTGGCAGCTCAACCGTGCGTCGCAGAAAGAGGCCTTGCAATCGGCAATGCGGGCCCAGGCGGACAAAGCGCCCATGGACAATGCGCAAGTGCGTGCATTGGCTGCCGCCGGACACATGAACACGATCAACGTACTCTACCATCCGGTCCAGCTACATGGGCGCTGGATGCCCGAGTACACGGTTTACCTGGATAACCGGCAAATGCAGGCCCAGGTGGGCTTTTTTGTCGTTACCCCATTGCGTATGCAGCCCGAGGGCTTGGTGATCATGGTGCAGCGGGGATGGGTGGGGCGCAACTTTACGCACCGCGAGGAGCTGCCAGTCATTGAAACGCCTGCGGGAGAGGTGGAGATTAACGGTGACATTGCCCTTGCGCCCTCCAAGCTATATGAGCCCGGTCAGACGGGCTCCGGGGTGATACGGCAAAATCTGGATTTGGATCAGTACCGCGCTCAAACCGGTCTGCCGCTAGAGGCGTTCACGGTGCGCGAGTTGGGCGCACCATCACAGGGTTTGCGCAGGCAGTGGTCGCAGATCAACTTCGGGATCGAGAAGCACTACGGCTATGCATTCCAGTGGTTCGCACTGTCGGCATTGATCGTCGCGCTGTACGTGTGGTTTGAGTTTTTCCGCCGGCCTTCGGCACCCTCCCAGGACAATGCACCTCATGGCACCCAGTGACCCCTCTCAAGACCATCTGCTCGGGCTGACCGTGCACAGCATGCCCGCGCCGCAGGATCTGGATCCGTCGGTTACCCGCAGCGGGCGCTGGAAGATGCTCATGGTCTTGCTCTTGTGCGCTGCGCCAGTGGTGGCCTCTTACGTCACCTACTACTTTGTGCGCCCGCAGGCGAGGCAAAACTTTGGGACCTTGATAGACCCGCAGCGGCCTTTGCCCGATATGCCAGTGCGCGACCTGACTGGCGCGAGCAGCAATTTGCGCGCGCTCAAGGGCCAGTGGCTGCTCATCAGCGTGGCGGGCGGCGCCTGCGACGCTTTGTGCCAAAAACATCTGTATTTGCAACGCCAATTGCGCGAAGGCCTGGGCAAGGAAAAAGATCGGCTCGATTGGGTCTGGCTTGTCAGCGATGAGGCGCCCGTAACGGCGGCATTGACGCCCGCGCTGGCCAGCGCAACCGTCCTTCGTCTGCCCGAGTCCCAACTGCAAACCTGGCTGCAAGCAGATGGTGCACTGCCCTTGCAAAGCCATTTGTACTTGGTCGACCCGCTGGGCAACTGGATGATGCGATTCCCCCCGGGAACCGACCTCGACCAGGCACCCAAAATCAAGCGCGACTTAGAGCGCCTGCTGCGCGCCTCTGCCTTCTGGGACACCGCGGGCCGTTAAGCCCCTTAGTTGCACAGCGCCATGCAAACCCCGCTTTGGAACCTTTCACCGGTAGGCAGCGTGCTGCTGGTCGGTATGGCTGTGGCAGCGCTTCCCCTGCTGGCCCTGTTGCGTCATGGCCGTGCGGGCAGTTCAGGCGCGCTGGTTTCTGCGCTGACGCTGACCACCTTGTTTTTGACCTTTGATTTGGTGCTCTTTGGCGCCTTTACCCGCCTGACCGACAGCGGTCTGGGTTGCCCCGATTGGCCGGGTTGCTATGGCCAAGCCAGCCCGCTGGGTGCGCACGATGCCATCACGCAGGCCGTGCAGCGGATGCCCGAGGGCCCCGTCACTCACAGCAAAGCCTGGATCGAGATGGTGCACCGGTACCTGGCCACAGGCGTGGGCTTTTTGATACTGGTGCTCGCCTTTGCTGCGTGGCGTGCGCACCGCCAGGCCCGAAGCGGGCAGGGCGGCCTCGTACCGCATCCGGCCTGGGCAGGCGCTAGCTTGGTGTGGGTTTGTGTTCAAGGATTGTTCGGCGCCTTGACGGTCACGATGAAGTTGTTTCCTGCCATTGTTAGTTTGCATTTGCTTGGCGGTTACACCCTGCTGGCGCTGTTGACGGTGCAGGCTGCACAGTGGGGGCGCCTGCGCACTGCGACGCCTGTGCAAGCGTTGCCCCTACGCGCGAACATAGTGCTCTTTTGTGCATTGCTGCTGGTGCTGGTGCAGGCCGCTTGTGGCGCGTGGGTGAGCACCAATTACGCCGTTCTGGCATGCATGGAGTTCCCGACCTGCCAAGGCAGTTATTGGCCAACAATGGATTTTGCGGGTGGTTTTTCGCTGTGGCGCCCATTGGGCCTCCAAGCGGACGGCAGCCCCATCAGTTTTGCGGCACTGACAGCGATTCACATGGTGCACCGCTGGGGTGCAGGTTTGCTCACCGTGGCCTTGATCGCGGTAGTCTGGTATTTGCGCGCGCTCCCCGGGCTGAGGACGGCACGGCGCGTGCTGGCGCTTTTGCTGCTTGTGCAACTGGCCACGGGCTTGTCCAATGTCGTGCTGGGCTGGCCGCTGGCCGGAGCCGTGCTACACACTGGCGGCGCTGGCGCTATGGTCGTCACCCTGGTCTGGATGCTGGTGCATGGACAGGCCCAATCCTCTTTGCATCTGCCCGCGCACACAACCCTGAGAGAAGCGACGTGAACCAAGAAGCCATTCCCGCCTCCCTGTTGCCCACGATGTCGGTGGTGCGCCAGTTCCACGCGCTGACCAAACCGCGCGTCATACAGCTTATTGTTTTTTGCGCGCTGATCGGCATGGTGTTGGCAGTGCCCGGCATGCCCAGCTTGGCGCAGGTCGGGCTGGCAGCGATCGCTTGTCTGGGCATCTGGCTGGTTTCGGCGGCAGCAGCGGCCTTCAATTGCATCGTCGAGCAACACATTGACGCCAAGATGAAGCGCACCGCCTGGCGTCCCACCGCGCGCGGGCAGCTGAGCAATTTGCAGACCCTGGTTTTTTCCGCGCTCTTGTGCGCGGCAGGCTCGGCCATCTTGTTCCTCTGGGTGAATCCACTGACCATGTGGCTCACTTTTGCCACGTTTGTCGGCTATGCCGTGATTTATACCGTGATCCTCAAGCCGCTCACGCCGCAAAATATTGTGATCGGTGGCGCCTCCGGCGCCATGCCGCCGGTGCTCGGTTGGGCTGCCATGACGGGCGATGTCGGCCCTGAGGCGCTGATTTTGTTTTTGATTATTTTTCTGTGGACGCCGCCACATTTTTGGGCCCTGGCGCTTTACCGCGTCGAGGACTACCGCAAATCGGGCCTGCCCATGCTGCCTGTTACCCATGGCAGTGAATTTACCCGCCTGCAAATCCTGCTCTATACCGGCGTGCTGTTTGCTGCCTGCCTGCTGCCATTTGTGTACGGCATGAGCTCGTGGCTGTATCTGCTGACAGCCATCGTGCTGAGTATTTGGTTTTGCGCTTATGCCTGGCGCTTGCTGCGCAATTATTCGGACGCTTTGGCGCGGACCACCTTCCGGTTTTCCTTGATCCACTTGAGCGCATTGTTTGCCGCTTTGCTCTTGGACCATTACCTTTTATGACTATGCGGCAAATTCAAACCCCGAATGCCACGCCCGCGCGGCGCCGCGTTTTGCAGCTTTTGGGCGCTGCAGGCGCCCTGCTGCTGGCCGGCTGCGGGCAGAACAAGCCGCATTTCAATTCGGTGGACATCACCGGCGCTGATTACGGCAAAGGGTTCGCAATCACAGACCACAACGGCCAGCAGCGCGCGCTGGGCGATTTTGCAGGCAAGGTGGTGGTGCTGTTTTTTGGCTACACGCAGTGTCCCGACGTCTGCCCCAGCACCATGCTAGAGTTGGTGGAAGTCAAAAAGCTCTTGGGCGCTGACGGCGGACGGCTGCAAGCCCTGTTTGTCACCCTGGACCCTGAGCGCGACACGCCCGAGTTGCTCAAGGCCTATATGACCAACTTTGACCCGATGTTTGTTGCCTTGCGGCCTACGCCCGAACAACTGCCGGTTTTGGCCAAAGAGTTCAAAATTTATTTCAAAAAAGTGCCAGGCGCAGGCGCCAACAACTACACGCTAGACCATTCGGCCGGCAGCTATGTATTTGATACCCAAGGGCATTTGCGCTTGTTTACCCGCTATGGCAGCGGTGCGGCGGTGCTGGCCGCCGATTTGGCGCAGCTCATGCGCTAGCGCGCACCGTGCCCGCCGGGTGGCAGGCTCTGGTGGCTTAGGCGTACTGGGCCAGCGCAGTTTTCATTTTTTTCATGGCCGCCACTTCGATTTGGCGGATGCGTTCGGCGCTGACGCCGTATTCGGCGGCCAAATCGTGCAGCGTCATGCCGCCGCTGTTGTCGTCATTGACCTTGAGCCAGCGCTCCTCCACGATGCGCCGGCTGCGCGGGTCGAGCACCTCTAGCGCGCTGGCAATGCCGTCCGAGGCCAGCACATCGCGCCGGTGCGCTTCGATCATGGCCAGGGGCTCGTGCTTGCTGTCGGTCAGGTAAGAGATCGGGCCGTACACCTCTTCGCCGTCGTCCGATGCCATGGGGTCGAGCATCACGTCGCCGCCCGAGAGCCGCGTCTCCATTTCCAGCACGTCATGCGCGTCCACATGCAGTTCATCGGCCATCGCCCGCACCTGCGCCGGGCTGAGCGTGTCGCGGTGCGTGGCCAGGTCGGCGGCCGCGTCTTCGGATTTGAAGCGCTGCTTCATGGAGCGCAGATTAAAAAACAGCTTGCGCTGGGCCTTGGTCGTGGCGACCTTGACCATGCGCCAGTTCTTCAGGATGTATTCGTGGATTTCGGCCTTGATCCAGTGCAGCGCGTAGCTCACCAGACGCACGCCCTGGTCCGGATCAAAGCGCTTGACCGCTTTCATCAGGCCGACATTGCCTTCTTGGATCAGGTCGCCATGGGGCAGGCCATAACCGAGGTACTGTCGCGCTACAGACACGACCAAGCGCAGGTGGGAGAGCACTAGCTTCCCGGCCGCTTCCAGGTCGTTGTCGTTTTTGTACTGACGGGCAAACAGCTGCTCTTCTTCCAGCGTGAGCATGGGCAGGCGATTGGCCGCCGAGATGTAGGCATCCAGGTTGCCAAGCGGGGGCACCAAAGACCAGGGGTTGGCCGGGGCCAGGGCGGTTTTCGAAGCGATTGCAAGTGACATGGTGGAACTCCTTGGGTCCGATGGCGCAATATTAGCACTCAACGTACGAGAGTGCTAACGCGCATGTGCGTTTTCCCTCTGGCATACGCAGCGCGTATAGTCTGCCCATGACTGAATTCGCCCAAATGTTGCAACAAAGCAACGGGAATGCCTGGTGGTTCCTTCCCAGCGCCATCGCCTTGGGGGCGTTGCACGGCTTGGAGCCGGGCCACTCTAAGACCATGATGGCTGCCTTCATCATCGCCGTGCGGGGCACCGTCGGGCAGGCGGTGCTGCTGGGCTTGTCGGCCACCTTGTCGCACACCGCCGTGGTATGGGCGGTGGCTATGGGCGGCTTGTATTTCGGCGATCGGTGGGATCTGGCGCAAAGCGGGTCCTGGCTGCAGTTGATTTCTGCTGTCTTGATCGCTGCCACCGCGCTGTGGATGGCGCAGCGCACTTGGCGCCAGGCGCACCCGCACCACCATCACCATCACCATCACCATGGGAACGACCATGATCATGGTCACGATCATGACCACCATCACCACCACGATGACGACGCACCGATGGACGACCATGCCCGCGCCCATGCCCAAGAAATTCGGGAGCGCTTCCACGACGGACAGGCCAGCACCGGCCAAATTGTGGTTTTTGGCCTGACCGGCGGACTGATTCCGTGCCCGGCGTCCATTACCGTTTTGCTTTTATGTCTGCAACTCAAGCAGGTGGCATTGGGCGCGACCTTGGTGATGGGTTTTAGCGTGGGCTTGGCGCTGACCATGGTGGCCTCGGGCGTGCTGGCTGCGTGGAGCGTGCGGCAGGTGCAAGCGCGCTGGTCCGGATGGGGCCATTGGACTGGGCGGGCGCCTTATCTCTCTAGTGCTTTGATGCTGGTGCTGGCCGCCTCCATGGCTTGGGACGCCTGGCGTGGCTGGGGTGTGCCGCTGCACTAAGGCCGCTTACTTTCTATGGCCTCTGATCATTCGCCGCTTGGCGATGCGTCGCCCGCGATGGCGCTTGCCGACATCGCGATGCTCTTGGTCGTGGTGGTCGTTTGGGGGCTGAACTTTGCCGCCATCAAAGTAGGCGTCGCCGGTATGCCGCCGCTCTTGCTGGGGGCATTGCGCTTTGCACTGGCAGCCTTTCCGGCGGTACTTTTCTTTCGTCGGCCGGTCGTTCCGCTG
>Ga0114964_10001894_pt1 | contig 15106 bp, 16 predicted proteins | sample C_131016_MF_Meta_FD_92638 | JGI IMG/M metagenome (GOLD analysis project Ga0114964, IMG submission 92638) | Freshwater microbial communities from Lake Croche, Canada to study carbon cycling - C_131016_MF_MetaG | ecosystem: Environmental > Aquatic > Freshwater > Lake | place: Lake Croche, Canada... | reverse complement strand
TCGGCAGGGCAGCGGATGGCCACTGGTGGCGATGACGGCCATCGGCATCCTCGGCGTCACCGCCGCCACCATGTTCGTCATCAAGGCCGGCGGCGCGGCGACGACAGCCGATCCCAACAGTCCCCCACCACCCCGAACCGTCGTCGCCACGATCGCGCCGAACACCGCTAAGCCCAACACCACCGCGCCGAACACCGCGCACGCGGCCTCGGAGGTGCCGGTGCGGTTGGAGTCGAACGGAATCGCGACGGCCGCGGTGGATCTGCGGCGGATCGTCTACACCATCGCCGGCAACCAGCGTCCCGACGATCCGGTCACCGTGGTCTACGCCGACCAGACCGGTGAGTTGCATACCGACACCAACGTCACGCTGCCGTGGACCATGACCGTCACCCCGGACGTACCGGTGAACTATGTGACAGCCAATAGCAAAGGCAGCCAACTCAATTGCTGGATCACCGACGCCGCCGGCACGACGGTGGCCTCCGACACCCGGTTCGCCGTCAGCACCACCTGCAACCGTTAGCGCCGAGCTAGGCGCCTTGTCAGGCCAGGCCCAGCTGACGCATGCGCTCATCGTGGGTGCGCTGCAGCCGATCGAAGAAATCGGTGAGCTGCCCCAGACCACCGCCGACCACCACCAGATCCACCAACTCGTCATGATCAGCGAGCACGTACTGCGCCTGTGTGATGGCCTCGCCCAGCAGCCGACGCGACCACAGTGCGAGCCGGCTGCGCTGGCGCGGACTCGCCGTCACGGCCGCACGCACATCGGCGACGACGAACTGCGAATGACCGGTCTCAGCCAGCACGGCGCGGACGACGTCGGCCACTTCGTCCGGCAGGGATCCCGCGATGGCCAGATACAGATCGGCCGCCATGGCGTCGCCGACGTAGGTCTTGACCAACGCCTCCAGCCAGGTGCTGGGCATCGTCAGCCGGTGGTACTGCTCCAGTGCCGGCGCGTAGCGCGTCATCGCCGCCGGCACGTCCACCCCGCGTGCCTCCAGGGTGTCGCACACCAGGTCGAAGTGACCCATCTCGGCGGCGGCCATCCGGGCCATATTGATGCGGCCACGCAGGTCGGGCGCCATCCGGGCCTCATCGGTGAGCCGGTAGAACGCGGCTAATTCGCCATAGGCGAGTAGGAGGAACAACTCGGTGACACCCGGGTGGTCGGCGGGAACCGTCGGCGGTGAAACGCGCTGAGTCGCTTCCATGGGGCCACTGTAACCCCGCCGCTGATCGGTTCGCAGGCCCGGAGCAGGTAGGATGGGCCACGGTAATGTGCGTGCACGCTGTCGGCCCGCCCCCAAGGCAGGGCCAACCATTTCCGAAAGTCTTCACCTCGTGCGCGCGTGACACAGCATGAGGAATGACAACGGAAGGCCACGAGCCGCTACATGACAATGCCCACTGAGGAAATGTCGACTGAGGAAATGTCGATAGATCACACTTCTGCGACCCAACAACCAGCCCCCGACGAAAAACCCCCGATGCGCTTCGCCGATCTTGGCGTCCGCGAGGAGATCGTCCGCGCACTCGCCGAGCAGGGCATCGAGAACGCGTTCGCGATACAGGAGCTCACCCTTCCGCTGGCATTGGCCGGCGATGATCTCATCGGCCAGGCACGCACCGGCATGGGCAAGACCTTCGCCTTCGGTGTGCCACTGCTGCACAGCATCACCACCGCGGCTGCCGCAGACCGTCCGCTCGACGGGACCCCGCGCGCGCTGATCGTGGTGCCCACCCGTGAGTTGTGCATCCAGGTCCACGACGACCTGTCCGGTGCGGCCAAGTACCTGACCGCCGATGGCGGTCGCAAGCTCAGCGTCATCTCGATCTACGGGGGTCGCCCGTATGAGTCGCAGATCGAGTCGCTGCAGTCCGGTGCCGACGTCGTCGTCGGAACACCGGGTCGACTGCTCGACCTCGCCCAGCAGGGCCACCTGCAGCTCGGCGGGCTGTCGGTGCTGGTGCTCGACGAGGCCGACGAGATGCTCGATCTGGGCTTCCTGCCCGATATCGAACGCATCCTGCGTCAGATTCCCGCGCAGCGCCAGGCGATGCTGTTCTCGGCCACCATGCCGGACCCGATCATTACCCTGGCGCGGACGTTCATGACCCAGCCCACCCACATCCGCGCCGAAGGCGTGCAGGGTTCGGCCACCCACGACAGCACCGAGCAGTTCGTCTACCGCGCCCACGCGCTGGACAAGGTCGAGATGGTCAGCCGCATCCTGCAGGCGCAGGGCCGCGGCGCGACGATGATCTTCAGCCGCACCAAGCGCACCGCGCAGAAGGTGGCCGACGAACTTGCCGAACGCGGCTTCAAGGTCGGCGCCGTGCACGGCGACCTCGGCCAGATCGCGCGCGAGAAGGCACTCAAGGCGTTCCGCACCGGTGAGGTCGACGTGCTGGTCGCCACCGATGTCGCCGCCCGCGGTATCGACATCGACGACGTGACCCACGTGATCAACTACCAGATCCCCGAGGACGAGCAGGCCTACGTGCACCGCATCGGCCGCACCGGCCGGGCCGGCAAGACCGGTGTCGCCGTGACCCTGGTCGACTGGGACGAACTCGAGCGCTGGTCGATGATCAACACCGCACTCAAGCTTGACCGCCCGGATCCGGCCGAGACCTACTCGAACTCGCCGCACTTCTACGAAGAACTCGGCATCCCTGCCGACGCCGTCGGCACCATCGGCGGTGCTCGCAAGTCGAGCAGCCCCCGACCGAGCCGGGGCGATACCCGGGGTGAGACCCGGGTGAGCTCCACCGACCGGGCGCGCTCCGGCGACGACGGCGCATCGCGGCCGAGTCGCAACCGGTCACGGCAGCGCACCCGCAGCGGTGAGAATTCCAGTGGTCACGTCGAGAATTCGGCTGCTGCAACGGCTTCCGCGAGCCCGGAGTCGGCCGGCGAGGGTGCCGCGCGGCGTCGGCGTCGTCGCCGTCCGCGCAACGCGGCCGGAGCCAGCGCGACCCCGAACTAAGCCTTGATTGCACCGGAGCGCCGCACCCGAAGTGATCTGATCGTCGCCGCGGCGATAGCGACGGCAGTCGCGGTATTCATCGCGATGTTCTGGTGGCGCAGCTCGACCCGAGCCACCATCAGCCACCCGGCCGCCGAGCCCGCGGCCGCCGCCGTCGCGCCCGACGCGGTTCCCACCGCACTGGCGCAGCGCTGGACGGCCACCAGCGCCCGCACCCTGTCCCCCATCGTGGTGAGCAACACCGTGGTCACCGGCGACGAGCGCACCGTCGCGGGCCTGGACCCGCAGACCGGAAACCAGCGCTGGGTCTACGCCCGTGACACCGATCTGTGCGGGGTGTCCTATGTCTACGAACTGGCCGTGGCGGTGTACCCCGACTCGCGTGGTTGCGGCCAGGTCAGCGGTATCAAAGCCGGCACGGGTCAGCGCGGCCCGACCCGAACCAGTTACGCCGACAACCAGGTGGTGCTGACCTCCGACGGCAGCGCGGTGCTCTCGGCCGGACCGACCCGCCTCGAGCTGTGGCGTTCGGATCTGGTGCGAATGCTGTCCTACGGCGAACTCGATGCCAGGGTCAAACCCATCCACCAGGCGGTGGGCACGGGTTGCACGCTGATGTCGGCGGCCGGAAGTGACACCGCGGTCTCGGTACTCGAGGCCTGCCGCGACACCAAGGACCTGCGACTGACGCTGCTCAAACCGGCCAAGGAGGAGGACGAACCGGATACCAAGCACATCGCGCTGGCTGGTCTGGCCGTCGACTCCGATGCCCGGGTGCTGGCAGTGTCGGGCACCAACACCGCGGTATTCCTGCCGACGCCCCGGCCGACAGTCGTCGTCTACGACGACACCGGCAGCAGAGTCTCCGAAACGCCGCTGCGCTCGGGTGTCGCGGTGACTGGCGCAGCACCGGCGGTCACCCGGGCCGGCGACGTCATCACCTGGTGGACCGGAACGTCGGTCATGGTGTTCGACAAGAAACTCGGCTACCGCTACACCCTCGACGCGGTCGATCCGCTGGGGCCGGCCACCATGATGGCCGGCAAACTACTCGTTCCCGTCGCCGACGGTCTGGGTGTCTACGACCCGGCCGACGGCGCCCGAGAACGCGTGATCACGCTCTCCCACCCGGACGGTAACGGCCCGGTGCTACCCGCCGTCAGCGGATCGATGGTGATCGAACAGCGCGGATCCGCGATGGCCGGGTTCGGGCCCAGCTAGGCCGGCGCTAATCCTCGGGTGTAAATGTCGGCAGCGCCCTACCGGACTTCCAGTACTTCAGCAGCGACGCAGCCAGCTCGCGATATGCGCTGGCGCCCTTGTTCTTTCGGCCGGACATCACCGAGGCGCCGGATGCGCTGGCTTCGGCAAAACGCACCGTGCGCGGGATCGGCGGGGCCAGCACCGGCAGGTCGTAGCGGTCGGCGATATCGAGGAGGACGTCGCGGCTATGGGTGGTACGCGCGTCATAGAGGGTTGGCAGCGCACCGAGTAACTGAAGGTTCGCGTTGGTGATCTGCTGTACATCGGTGACCGTCCGCAGGAACTGACCGACGCCGCGGTGCGCCAACGTTTCACACTGCAACGGCACGATCACATCGTCGGCGGCGGTCAGGCCGTTGAGCGTGAGCACACCCAGTGACGGCGGGCAGTCGATGATCACCACATCGAAGTCCTCATCAATCTTCGCCAGCGCGCGTTTGAGTGCGTACTCCCGCCCGGCTCGCATCAGCAGCATGGCCTCGGCGCCGGCCAGATCGATATTGGCCGGCAGCAGCGTCATGCCCTCGGGAGTCGTGACCAGAGCGGTGCTGGGCTCGACGTCACCGAGTAACACCTCGTGCACCGACACCGGCAGCTTGTCCGGATCGGTGCCCAGCGAGAAGGTCAGGCAGCCCTGCGGATCGAGGTCCACGAGCAGCACCCGTTTACCCGCTTCGGTGAATGCCGCACCCAGTGAGGCGACCGTGGTCGTCTTGGCCACCCCGCCCTTCTGGTTGGCCACCGCCAATACCCGGGTCACGCTGACCATCCTTACAGGTTCGGGCACAATCGGTGAGTGTGAGCGTCGGCAATCATCGGTTGGTCCTGTTTCGGCACGGCGAGACCGAGTGGTCGCGGACTCGACAACACACCAGCCACACCGATATCGACCTGATCGACGACGGCCGTGAACAGGCCCGACTGGCCGCAACCACCCTGGAACACCTCGGCCTGGACAACCCGATGGTGATCAGCAGCCCGCGCAAACGAGCACTGGTCACCGCGGAACTGGCCGGGCTGACCGTCGACGAGGTCTCACCGCTGCTGGCCGAGTGGGACTACGGCGACTATGAAGGCCTGACCACCCACGAAATCCGCACCACGACACCCGGCTGGCTGCTGTGGACCTACGGCTGCCCTAACGGGGAGAGCGTCGATCAGGTCAGCATGCGCGCCGACCAGGCGGTCGCCTACGCACTGGACCATATGCCCGACCGCGACGTGATTTTTGTCAGCCACGGCCACTTCTCCCGAGCGGTCGTGACCCGCTGGGTCGAGCAGCCGTTGCGCGAAGGTGCGCGTTACGGATTCGGCACGGCCTCGGTGGCGGTCTGCGGATTCGAATACGGCCTGCGCCAACTCTCCGGGCTGGGTTTGACCGCCCACCGCGTCCCGGTCACCGGAACGTGACGACTGCGCCGTCCTTCGTACTGAGCGGTCCTGCCGGAAACCTTGTCGCACAAGGAATCAGGACAGGATTCGATGATATCGACTCGGCAGCCGCGGCCTTGCGCGACGGTACTGCTGACGTGATCGTCGGCGCACTGCCGTTCGACGTCCGCGGCCCGGCCGCGCTGCTGGAACCGGTGTCCGTGGGCACCGCACTGCCGCCATGGCCGGCCGGGCCGATGCCCACGGTGCAGATCGTCGAGACCCTGCCCGAACCGGACGTACACCGCACCAGGATCGCCGCGGCGTTACTGCACCTGCGCGATGACGACAACCCTTTGCAGAAGGTGGTTCTGGCGCGCGCGCTACGACTGGCTGCCGATGGCCGACTGGATCCGCTGATGATCCTGCACCGACTCATCGATGCCGACGCACACGCCACCGCCTACCTCACCGACCTGTCACCCGCGGGGCTCACCGGAGCCACTCTGGTGGGAGCAAGCCCTGAACTTCTGGTCGCCCGACTCGGGGCGACGCTGACCTGCCACCCGTTCGCCGGGTCGGCGCCGCGCTCCGCCGATCCGGACACCGACGCGGCCAACGGCGCCGCACTGGCCGGCTCCGCCAAGGATCGCCATGAGCACCAACTCGTGATCGACACCATGCGGGCCGCCCTCGAACCACTGTGCAGCCACCTCGAGGTCGCGACGCAGCCACAACTGAGTCGAACAGCCACCGTGTGGCATCTGAGCACGCCGATCAGCGGGACATTGCGCGATACATCAACCACTGCACTGGATCTCGCACTGGCCCTGCACCCGACGCCTGCGGTCGGTGGCGTTCCCACCGCTGCCGCGATCGACCTGATCGCCGAACTTGAAGGAAACCGCGGGTTCTATGCGGGTGCGGTCGGCTGGTGCGATTCGGCCGGCGACGGCCGCTGGGTGGTGGCAATCCGCGGCGCGCAACTCTCCGCCGACCGGCGCAGCGCCGTGGCACAGGCCGGCGGGGGCATCGTCGCCGAGTCTGATGCGCAGGATGAACTCACCGAGACCACCACGAAGTTCCGAACCATCCTTGCGGCGTTGGGAGCCGATCAGTGACAGCACATATCCGTCCGGCGCAACCCGGCGACGAGTCGGCGATCGTTGCAATGATCTACGGACTTGCGGAATTCGAAGACGCGGTCGAGCAGTGCACTGTGACCGAAAGCCAGATCACCGCAGCACTTTTTGGCCCCGAACCATCCGCGTCCTGTCATCTCGCGGAGGTCGACGGCGAACCGGCTGCGGTCGCGGTATGGTTCCGCAACTTCTCCACCTGGGACGGCTCGGCGGGAATCTACCTGGAAGACCTGTTCGTCCGGGAGGAGTTCCGCCGCCTCGGGCTGGGCCGCGCGCTATTGGCGACCCTGGCACAGCAGTGCGTCGAGCACGGCTACAGCCGGCTGAGTTGGGCTGTGCTGGATTGGAACTCACCCGCGATCGCGCTGTACGACGCGGTAGGCGGGAAACAGATGTCGGAGTGGATCACCTATCGAGTGTCTGGTTCGGAACTGTCGGCACTAGCTGGATCAGCACCCGAATAGGACAGCCAGCGCAGGGTGGCCGGGCTGAACAGCAGACCCAGCGCGGCCAGGGCCACCGCGGCGATCGGCACACCGTAGAGCCACCGGTGCGAACCGACACCCACGTACCAGGTCACCGGCAGGATCAGCAGTTGGGTGAACACCGCGATACCGCGACCCCAACGCCGGCCGGTCCACAGCGCCCAGGCCGCAGCCGCCACGATGGCACCGAGGATGCCGAACCATGCTGCATTGCCGAACCCGTTGACAACCTGCCGGTCAGCTCCGGTAAGTCCGCGCACCACGAAGACCGCCGCGGCGATGAGACCCGCCGCGCCTTGAAGACCGACCAGCACCGCGGCCGCACGCACTGTCGCCGGAGAAACCGAACTTGAGGTAAAGCCCACCGCCCGAGCCTAAAGGTGCCGATAGTCTCAACGCTCGTGCGCGCCGTGCTGATCGTGAACCCGAACGCCACGTCGACGACCCCGGCCGGCCGCGACCTGTTGGCCCACGCCCTCGAGAGCCGGGTGACACTCGTCGTCGCCCACACCGACCACCGCGGTCACGCCATCGAGATCGCTGAGGCCGCCAAACGCGACGGCACCGATGTGATCATCGTGCACGGCGGCGACGGCACGGTGAACGAGGTGGTTAACGGCCTGCTGGGCGCACCGGGTCCGGACCGCCCGGCGCCCGGCGATCTGCCTGCCGTCGCGGTGGTGCCCGGCGGCTCGGCCAATGTCTTCGCCCGTGCACTGGGCATCAGCCCGGACCCCACCGAGGCCACCAACCAACTGATCGACCTGCTCGGCGCGCACCGGCGGGGCCAGGGATGGCGACGGATCGGGCTGATGGACTGCGGCGAGCGCTGGGCCGTGTTCACCGCCGGCATGGGCGTGGACGGCGACGTGGTGGCCGCCGTGGAGGCCCAGCGGGCCAAGGGCCGCAAGGTCACCGCGGGTCGCTACATCCGGATCGCGGTTCGCGAGATGCTGGGCAGCGCACGGTCCGAACCCCTGCTCACGCTGCACCTGCCCGACCGGGAGCCGATCGAGGGCGTGCACTTCACATTCGTGTCCAACGCCAGCCCCTGGACCTATGCCAACCGTCGGCCGGTGTGGACCAATCCGGAGACCACCTTCGAGGGCGGTCTGGGCGTTTTCGCCGTCACCACCATGAACGTGATCGCCAACCTGCTGGTGGTCCGCCGGATGCTGGCCGCGGACGCCGCCATCAAGGGCCGTCACCTGATCCGGGAAGACGACCTGGCGTGGGTGCGGATCACCTCGACCGAACCGATCGCCTGCCAGGTGGACGGGGATTTCCTCGGTATGCGCGACGCGATGACCTTCACCTCGGTGCCGGAGGCCTTGGCGGTCGTCGCCCCACCCCGCAAAAAAGCTGCTGAACTGTGAAAACGTGCCAAAACGGGCCGCAGCCGCGAGTATTGTAGTACAACGGACGCAGGCTCGGGTAATCCACCCCTCGGAGTGAGATTGCCCACGGTTGAACGGAGATCTCTTGACAACCGTCGAGCCTGTGACAGCATCGTTAGTAACAGTGCAACAACAATTGTGTGTGCACGCGTTAACGGCTCACGAGCAACGGGTGTATTCCCGTAGCCTGCCGCACACATGGAAACGATAAAAGGAGTGACGAGACATGGATTGGCGCCACAACGCGGTCTGTCGGGACGAGGATCCGGAACTGTTCTTCCCGGTCGGGAACAGCGGACCGGCCCTGGCCCAGATCGCTGACGCGAAACTCGTCTGCAACCGGTGCCCGGTGACCACCGAGTGCCTGACCTGGGCGCTGGATTCCGGGCAGGATGCGGGCGTCTGGGGCGCGATGAGCGAGGACGAACGTCGCGCGCTCAAGCGTCGTAACGCGCGCACCAGGGCTCGCACCGGCGTCTGAAACGTCAACGGTTTGCACTGCGGCCCCGGCTCCTGCCGGGGCCGCAGTCATTTCGGTAGCTAGTCGCCGGTCCGGGACTCCGGGTGCGCGCCCCGGCCGGCCCGCCTGCCGATCGGCACCCGCACGACTACGTCCGTGCCACCACTGGGGCGCGGTCGCATTTCCAACGAGCCGTCGAGCTCGGCCGACATCAGAGTCCGCACGATTTGCAAACCCAACCGATCCGACGCCTCGAGGGTGAACTCGACCGGCAGGCCGCGGCCGTCGTCGCCGACGACGATATCGAGCCACCGCGCCGAACGCTCCGCGCGAATCACAATGCGGCCGCGCCCGTCCGTTGGATCGAATGCATGCTCGATGGCGTTCTGCACCAACTCGGTGACGACCATGATCAGTGCGGTGGCGCGGTCGGCGTCGAGAACACCCATCGTGCCCTCGCGGATGATCCGGATCGGACTGTCAACCCGTGCAACGTCATTCATGATCGGCAGGATCCGGTCGATCACCTCGTCGAGATTGACCTCCTCGTCAACCGACATCGACAATGCCTCGTGTATCTGGGCGATAGCGGCCACGCGTCGCACCGACTCGGTAAGCGCATCCCGCGCTTCGGCGTTGGTGGTTCGGCGGGCCTGCAGTCGCAGCAGTGCCGCCACGGTCTGCAGGTTGTTCTTCACCCGATGGTGGATCTCGCGGATCGTCGCATCCTTGGATAACAGCGCGCGGTCGCGTCGCTTGACCTCGGTGACGTCGCGGATCAGTACGGCCGCACCGGCCGATGCGCCGCCGACCACCAGCGGCAGGGTGCGCAGCAGCACGGTCGCACCGCCCGCATCGACCTCGAGGCGCATGCTGGAACCGCCGGCTAGTGCGGCGCCGATGTGGTCGGCGAGTTCGCGGGCTTCAAATACATCGGAGATCAGCGGCAGGGTGATCGCCACGAGGTCGTGGCCCTCCAACTCGGCGGTCAGGCCCATTCGGTGATAGGCCGACAGTGCGTTGGGGCTGGCATAGGCCACCACTCCGGCGACATCGAGGCGGATGAAGCCGTCGCCGACGCGGGGACTCGACCGCGACATGGCCAGGTCGCCGACGTTGGGGAAGCTGCCCTCAGACACCATGTGCACCAGATGCTCGGCGCAATCCAGATAGGCCTTCTCCAGCCGAGAGGAGGTGCGTCGGCCGTCACGCGCGGTTTGGCGGGTCAGCAGTGCCACCACATCGCCGCGGTAGCGCACCGGTACCGCTCCGAGCAGACCCTCCTCGGCCACCGCGGTGCCGACGGCGTCGGTGATCAACAGGGTGGACGCGGTGGTGGGCCGACACTGCGCCACGCAGACCACCATGCCGTCATCGCGGCGAACCCACATCAGATAATCGCCGAAGGACAAATCGGCCAGCAGTTGCCACTCGCCCACCACGGCGTGCAGGTGGTCGACGGCGGCGCCGGGAAGGATCGTGTGCTCGGCGAGCAGGTCCCCGAGGGTTGACATGGATCGCCGGTAGTCGAAGCCGCGGGATCAGTCGATGACGGCGATGAGGTCACCGGCCTGGATCACGTCACCCACCGCGACGCTGACCTCGGTGACGGTTCCGCCGACTTCGGCCAGCACTGGAATCTCCATTTTCATCGACTCCAGAAGCACCAGAATGTCGCCGGCACCGATCTGATCGCCTTTGCTGACCACGACCTCCAGCACACTGGCGACGATCTCCGCGCGCACATCCTCGGCCATGCCTCAATAGAACCACACCACCGGGTGTCGAGAAGGCGATGGCGCCGTGAGAGAATTGACGAACGCGTCGGCTGGCATACCGCCGACCAATCCCGATCAGACCCCGCGGAGGAACATCATGGCCAAGCGTGGCCGCAAGAAGCGTGACCGCAAGCACAGCAAGGCCAATCACGGAAATCGGCCCAACGCCTAGCGGGTAACCACCTCGCGTGCGCTAGTCCCGGCGGATTATCGTCGTGCGGCTGATCTGCACCCGCACCCGTTCCACCAGGTACCCGGGTGCCTTTTCCCCACCGCATTTCGTAGCGATGACCGCCTTGATGCGTTCTTCAACGCCGTAGTGGCGCAGGCATGCGGGGCACGCATCGAGGTGTTGTTGCAGTCGGTCGCGGGTGTCGTCGGTGCATTCACCGTCGAGCAGCGTCCAGACCTCCGCTATCACTAGCGCGCAATCGGTGTCTCGATCGTCACCGCCCATCACGACACCTCCTCGGTGATGTCGGGCTGTTGACCGCGCAGAAAACCGCGTTCGGTGGCGACGTCGGCGAGCAGGGCGCGTAGTTGCCGCCGGCCCCGGTGCAGGCGGGACATCACGGTCCCGATCGGAGTTTCCATGATCTCGGCGATCTCCTTGTAGGGCATTCCCTCGACGTCGGCCAGGTAGACCGCGAGCCGGAAGTCCTCGGGCAACGTCTGCAGCGCCTCTTTGATCTCGGTGTCGGGAAGCAACTCCAGCGCCTCGACTTCCGCAGAACGCAACCCCGTCGAGGTGTGTTCGGCATGGGCGGCCAGCTGCCAGTCGTGGATCTCCTCGGTGGGGTACTCCGCCGGCGAGCGCTGCTTCTTGCGATAGCTGTTGATATAGGTATTTGTCAGGATGCGGTACAGCCACGCCTTGAGGTTGGTGCCCTCCCGGAACGACCGGAACCCCGCGTACGCCTTGACCATGGTCTCCTGCAGGAGGTCCTCGGCGTCGGTGGGATTGCGGGTCATCCGCATCGCGCCACCGTAGAGCTGATCCATCAGTGGGATCGCGTCGCGTTCGAAGCGCGCCGTCAGCTCGGCGTCGGACTCCCGTTCGACGACGTCGATGTCACTCATCGTCGTAGAGTCCCACATCGGGCACGGGGCAAGCGGCACCGGGGGCTCCCTTCACTACCGATTGTCTCTGTTGCCCATAACGACCGGAACCGCGGCAATATTTCCCGCCCGCGGAGCCGCCACCAGAACCACACCCGTAATCTTTCGCGCATGGCAACTTTCTCCGGCACGACCATGTTCATTTCCGGCGCCAGTCGCGGCATCGGCCTGGCGATCGCCAAGCGGGTGGCCGCCGACGGCGCCAACATCGCACTGGTGGCCAAGACCACTGAGCCGCACCCCAAGCTGCCCGGCACCATCTACACCGCCGCCAAAGAAATCGAGGACGCCGGCGGACATGCGCTGCCGATCGTCGGTGACGTCCGCGACGGCGACTCGGTGGCCGCCGCGGTGGCCGCGTGCGTCGAGCAGTTCGGCGGAATCGACATCTGCGTCAACAACGCCAGCGCGATCAACCTCGGCGGCATCGAGGACGTGCCGCTCAAGCGCTTCGATCTGATGAACGGCATCCAGATCCGCGGCACCTACGCGGTGTCCCAGGCTTGCATTCCGCATATGAAGGGACGCGCGAACCCGCACATCCTCACCCTGTCGCCGCCGATTCGGATGGAGCCCAAGTGGCTGACACCGACGCCGTACATGATGGCCAAGTACGGAATGACGTTGTGCGCGTTGGGAATCGCCGAGGAGATGCGTGCCCACGGCATCGCCTCAAACACCCTGTGGCCACGCACCATGGTCGCCACCGCGGCGGTGCAGAACCTGCTCGGCGGCGACGAGTCCATGAAACGCTCGCGCAAGCCGGAGGTGTACTCCGACTCCGCCTACGTGATCCTGAGCCGACCCGCCCGCGAGTACACCGGCCACAGCCTGCTGTGCGAGGACGTGCTGCTCGAGTCCGGTGTCACCGACCTGTCGGTCTATGACTGCATTCCGGGTTCGGACCTCGGCGTGGATTTCTGGGTGGACGGCGCCAACCCGCCGGGGTACACGCAGCCCTAGGCCGCGACGTCCTAGCCCCCGACGCCGTAACTCAGCCCTTACGGCCGATCCGACGCCAGCCGTGCGCAGCGAAGGCCCGCATGGCCGCCAGCGCAAACAAGCCCTGCCGCTTCGGCGACGAGTACCACAGCAGCTCTGATTTCTGGGTGGGCAGGCGCGGCGACGTGATGGCCTGCTGGCGACAGAACTTGAGGATCCCGTTCGGTCCGCCGGCCCGGTAGCCCAAACCGGACTCCTTCCACCCGCCCATCGGCAGCGCGAAGGCGAACACGTTGGTCATCGCGTCGTTGACATTGACCGCACCGCACTCCAGCCGACGCGCCACCCGCTCGCCGCGCTTGACATCGCCGGTCCACACCGTGGCCGACAGGCCATACACCGAATCGTTGGCCAACCGGACAGCCTCGTCCTCGTCGGCGACCTTGATCACCGGCAGGGTGGGTCCGAAGGTCTCTTCGGCGATGCAGGGCATGTCGTGGGTGACGTCGGTCAGCACGGTGGGCTGAAAGAATGTGCCCTGCCCGGTGGGCTTACCGCCGGTGAGTACCTTCGCGCCCGCAGCGACAGATTCCGCGATGTGGCGCTCGACGATATCGCGCTGCGCTCCAGTGGCCATGGCGCCGATGTCGTAGGTGTAATCCCGGCCGGGCTCCTGGCCCTGCTTGACGCTGCGGACCTTGGCCGCGAGTTTGGCGACGAACTCGTCGTAGATGGGGGCCTCGACGTAGACCCGTTCGGTGGATACGCACACCTGGCCGGAGTTGAACAGCGCACCCCAGGTGATGCCGTTGGCGGCACGATCCAGATCGGCGTCGGCCAGCACGATGGCCGGGTCCTTACCGCCGAGTTCCAGGCTGACCGGGATGAGTCGCTCGGCGCAGGCCACCGCGACTTTCCTGCCGGTGGCGGTGGACCCGGTGAACTGCAGGTAGTCGACGTTGTCGATGAGGGCGGCCCCGGTGGCGCCATACCCGGTGGCCAGGCCGAGCACCGGCGGGGCGCCGATCTCAGTCCAGCCGCGAACGAACTCCACGCCCGACAGCGGAGTCACCTCGGAGGGCTTGAGTAGCACCGCGCACCCGGCGGCCAGGGCCGGCGGGATGTCCAGGCCGGGCATGGCGAACGGGAAGTTCCACGGTGTGATCACTCCCACCAGAGGCTGGGGACGGTAGGCGGTGGTGAACTTCTTGACCTTGAACAGCGGGCTGTGCGCCGAGGGGTTCTTGTCGGCAAGGAACGCTTCGGCGTTGCCGGACCAGTAGTTGATGCCATCGGCGACGAGCGTCGGCTCGATGTTGGCGTCCCAGTGCGACTTCCCGGTCTCCGACATCAGCACCTCGGTGATGTGGTCTTTGTTGTCGAGGATCCACTCCTGCCACTTCAGCATCCACTTGCGGCGGCCCTGCGGGCCGATGGCCTCCCACTCGGGCTGGAACAGTCGCAGTTCGCGTGCCTTGGCGGCGACCGTCTCGGCGTCGTCGATGGGCACCGTGCCGGCGAGCGCCCCAGTCGCGGGGTTGAGCACCGTGATGGTGTCGGCCTTGGGTTCCACAGCGGTCATGGCAGGTTCCTCTCGCTAAGTACTGCTCTGATGATAATCACCTCGGGTTGGCGTAATAGCCGGCCTCACACCGGTTCGAGTAGTTCCGCGGAGTTGTTGGCGACGCGATTGACCAACGTCGAGACCTCCCTGATCGCGATTCCGCTGATATCCGGTTGCGCGAGGAGGAGATCCTGGGGCGCGGAGTCGTCGGGGTTCAGCCAGCGGTCCCAGTTGTTCTCGTCGAGCATCAGCGGCATTCGGTCGTGAACCTCGGCCAGTTCTCCGACCGCGCTGGTGGTGACGATCGTGCAGCTCAGCACCGACGCAGCAGTCTCATTCGGCCGCCACGCCGACCATAGACCGGCCACCAGAATCGGGGCGCCATCCCGCCGGGACATATAAAAGGGTGTCTTGGGACCGGGGTCGGGACTCGGCATCCACTCGTAGTAGCCGTCCATCGGTACCAGGCATCGCTGGGCGCGGGCACTCGCCCGGAACGCCGGCGACGAGGTCAGGGTCTCGGCGCGCGCGTTGATCAACAGTGACTTCGCTTTCGGCCGGCCATCGGCGTCGGCCTTGACCCACG
>Ga0114964_10001891_pt1 | contig 15110 bp, 12 predicted proteins | sample C_131016_MF_Meta_FD_92638 | JGI IMG/M metagenome (GOLD analysis project Ga0114964, IMG submission 92638) | Freshwater microbial communities from Lake Croche, Canada to study carbon cycling - C_131016_MF_MetaG | ecosystem: Environmental > Aquatic > Freshwater > Lake | place: Lake Croche, Canada... | reverse complement strand
TGCAATGGCAAGACATTGCGTATGCCGGCGGCCAGGCCCGTATCGAGTACCAATGGCTAGGCGCCACCGATGCGCCCGGCCCGGTCATAGTTTTTTTGCATGAAGGCTTGGGGTCATTGGCCCTGTGGAAGGGCTTTCCCGCGCTGCTTTGCCAGCGCCTTGGGTGCCGAGGCTTGGTCTATTCGCGCCCTGGCTACGGGAAATCGCAAGAATTGGGGCATCCAAAGTCGTGGCGGGTCGACTTTATGCATCAGCAGGCCTATGAAGTACTGCCGGCCTTACTCAAAGCTTTAAAGTTAGACGAGCCAACGGTTTTGATGGGCCATAGCGATGGCGCGTCCATTGCGCTTTTGTATGCCGCCCGCTATCCGCAGCAGGTGGCGGCGGCGGTGGTGTTGGCACCGCATTTGTTTGTGGAGACCAAAACCCTTGCCGCCATTACGGCATTACAAGCCGACGCGTTACGCCTTGCCTTGTTGGCGCGACTTGGGCCCTACCACTTTGACGCGGAATCAGTTTTTAGGCATTGGAGCCAAGCCTGGCTGGCACCCGATTTCGTGCATTGGTCAATTACTGACACAATCGCGACTCTAGGCTGTCCGGTTTTGGCAGTGCAGGGATTAGACGATGAATACGGCACGCTGGCGCATATTCAGACGCTGGCCCGGCACCATGCAGGGACCGAGCTCTTAACCTTCGACGCATGCGGCCATCTGCCGCACCGCGATCAAGCAGAGCCTCTAATCGCAGCAGTATTTAAATTTTTGCAACACCTATAAGGAGACATCGCATGCTTGGCAAATTCAATTCCCTGGTCCGTTGGACCGGCGCCACTTTGGCCGTGACTGCTTTGAGCGCCAGCTTGGCTAGCGCGCAAACCACCGGCAAACTCAAGGTGGGTTTTATGCTGCCTTATACCGGTACCTTTGCTTCTTTGGGCACGGCGATTGAAAACGGATTTCGTCAGCATGTCACCGAGCTGGGCGGAAAAATAGCCGGTCGCGAGGTGGAGTACTTCAAAGTGGACGATGAGTCCGAGCCTTCCAAAGCTACCGACAACGTTAACAAATTGATCAAGCGCGATCAGGTTGACGTGCTGATCGGTACCGTCCATTCTGGCGTGGCCATGGCCATGGCCAAGGCCGCCAAAGAAAGCGGCACTTTGCTGATCGTGCCTAACGCGGGTGCCGACGCAGTAACCGGCGCGATGTGCGCCCCCAATATTTTCCGCAGCTCCTTCTCCAACTGGCAACCGGGCTATGCCATGGGCGAAGTGATGGCGAAAAAAGGCATCAAAAAAGTAGTCACCATTACCTGGAAATACGCCGCGGGTGATGAGTCGGTCAAAGGCTTTAAAGAAAGCTTTGAAAAAGGCGGTGGTACCGTGGTGAAAGAGTTGAGCCTGCCCTTCCCCAACGTGGAATTCCAAGGCTTGCTGACCGAAATCGCAGCGACCAAACCTGACGCAGTGTTTACCTTCTTTGCCGGTGGCGGCGCAGTCAAATTCGTGAAGGACTATGCGGCTGCGGGCCTCAAAGGCACGATTCCTTTGTATGGATCGGGCTTTTTGACCGATGGCAACCTCGATGCCGAAGGTGCCGCGGCTGATGGTTTATTCACCGCCTTGCATTACGCCGACAGTCTCAACACCAAGCGCGACAACGCGTTCCGCCTGAACTACGCCAAGACCTTCAGAATGCAACCCGATGTATACGCTGTGCAAGGCTATGACGCCGCGCAAATGCTGGCCATTGGCCTGAACGCCACCAAGGGCGACGCCACCAAGGCGGCCGACATTTCTGCCGCTTTACGCAAAGCCACGATCGACAGCCCGCGCGGTTCTTTCACCATTTCCGCGTCGCACAACCCTGTGCAAGACTTTTACCTGCGCCAAGCCAGCGCCAAGGAAAAGGAAAACAAAGTGGTGGGCATGGCCAGTACCAAACTAGCTGACCCGGGCCGCGGCTGCAAGATGTAATTTTTTCAGGGCATGACGCTGGGGGCTTGCGCCCCGCCGCCGCGTGCGGTGGGGCCGGCCCTTTACTTGTATGGACCTCACCACCTTTCTCATCCAGTGCCTCAATGCGCTGCAGTACGGCTTGCTGCTGTTTTTGGTGGCCTCCGGTCTGACGCTCATCTTCGGCATCATGGGCGTTATCAACTTGGCCCATGGCAGTTTTTACATGATTGGCGCTTACATGGCTTTTGCCTTGGCGCCTTTTGTCGCGGCTACGGTGGGCGGCGGTTTTTTCACCACCTTGCTACTGGGTTTGTTGGTAGCAGTAGCGCTAGGCTACTTTCTGGAGTGGGCGTTTTACAGCTTTTTGTATACCCGCGAGCATTTGCAACAAGTGCTGATGACTTACGGCCTGATTTTGGTCTTCGAGGAATTGCGCAGCCTGCTGGTCGGTGACGATGTGCATGGCGTTCAAGCGCCCGATTTTTTGTCCGGCAGCATCCCGCTGGGCGACATGATGGTGTACCCGGTCTATCGTCTGTTTATCTCGGGCGTGTGCCTTTTGCTGGCGTTGGGCATGTACTTTGTATTTGCTAAAACCCGGCTGGGCATGATGATCCGCGCGGGGAGCACCAACCGCGAAATGGTGCAGTCCCTGGGCATTGACATCAAGTTTTTGTACCGCGTGGTGTTTGCCGCCGGGGTGGCGATTGCGGTGTTGGCCGGCATGGTGGCCGCGCCGGTGTCCTCGGTCTATCCGGGCATGGGGAGCCTGGTGCTGATTATTTGTTTTGTGGTGGTGGTGATCGGCGGTATTGGTTCCATTCGCGGGGCCTTGCTGGCGTCCTTGCTCATCGGCGTGGTCGATACCTTTGGCAAAGTGCTGGTGCCCCAGGTGGCCGGCGTACTGGTCTATGTCCTGATGGCGCTCATATTGCTATGGAAGCCTGACGGCTTGTTCAAGGCTGGCTAATGCGCGCACAGCTTCCTAAATTTTTGTTTGTGCTGGCCAGCTTTGTGGCGCTGGCCGTATTCCCGCATATGGCGGGCAAGTTCGGCGTGGACTTGGCTACCAAGATCATGATTTTTTCGGTGCTGGCGCTTAGCCTGGAATTGCTGGTGGGTAAGACTGGCTTGGTCTGCTTTGGGCAGGCGGCGTTTTTCGGCATAGGAGCTTATGCCACCATACTTTTATCGCCATCCGACGGGCCAGCCTCGCTGGTGACCTTGTTGCCTCTGTGTGTGTTGCTGGCCGCAGCCTATGCCATGGTGGTGGGCGCGCTGTCCTTGCGTACCAAAGGCGTGTACTTCATCATGGTCACTCTGGCGTTTGCACAAATGGCCTATTACGTGGTGCACGATACGCCTTTGGGTGGAGGCACCGACGGCATTTACCTGATGATGAAACCGGCATGGGGCGACTGGCTGGACCTGGACAAGCCCCTGGTCATGTACCGCTTCACGCTGGCCTGCTTACTGGGCACCTTTGTATTTCTGGCCTTGTTGGGTCGCTCCCAATTTGGCCATGCCTTGGCCGGTATCCGCGTGAACGAACAGCGCATGCGCGCCACTGGCTTTTCTACCTATCCCTACAAGCTGGCGGCTTTTGTGGTGTCGGGCGGAATTGCCGGATTGGCCGGGTTTTTGTTTGCGGTGAAAGACGGTTTTGTGAACCCGGAAATGATGAGCTGGCATATCTCGGGTGAGGTGCTCATCATCATTATTTTGGGCGGCTTAGGGCATTTGCGCGGCGCACTGATAGGTGCGTTTGCATTTGCCCTGTTGCAAGAATTTTTCCGCTCCGAGGCCATCTTTGGCGAGTTTGCCAAGCATTGGCATCTGGGCTTGGGGCTCACCATCATTGCCAGCGTAGCCCTCTTGCCGCGCGGGCTGGTGGGCATACCGGCGCAGTTGCTGGGCCGCGTTCGCGCCTGGCAAGGCCGCGATGATTTGGCCCATGCGGCGCCAACCAAGGCAGCCCATGCACAGCCCTGAGATACTGCTGTGCGGTACCGGCATCAGTCGCCGCTGGGGTGGACTGACCGCCTTGGACAATGTGTCTATCGACGTTGCGCGCGGCAGCGTGCACGCCGTCATAGGCACCAATGGCGCGGGCAAGTCCACGCTGGTCAACATCCTGTCCGGCGAATTGGAAGCATCGGCGGGCACGGTGCATTTGCTCGGGCAGGATGTGAGCGCTTGGAGCCAGCCGCGTCGCGCCCGCGCCGGCCTAGGCCGCAGCTACCAGCGCAATACCATTTACCCCAGCTTCACCGTGCTAGAAAACTGCCGCCTCGCAGCGCAGGCCATGCACCAGCGGCCTTGGGCCTGGTGGCGCAGCGCTAGCGCTTGTGCCAAAACCATGCAAGCGGCGCACCACGCTGCCGCACAAGCGGGCTTGCAAGATTTGCTCGGCCGCGAAGCGGGCTTGTTGTCGCACGGGCAAAAGCGCCAACTCGAAATCGCCATGTGCTTGGCCACGCAGCCTTCGGTGCTGCTGCTGGACGAGCCCTTGGCTGGCATGGGCGCGGAAGAAACCGATCGCATGCTCGAATTGCTGACCGCGCTCAAGTCAAGTCACGCCATGCTGCTGATCGAGCATGATATGGACGCGGTATTCCGCGTGGCCGATGTGATTACCGTGCTGGTGAACGGACAACGCATTGCCTGCGGCAGCCCCGAGGCGGTACGCAACAGCCCCGAAGTGCGCGTCGCCTACTTGGGGGAGCACTGATGCAAGGCCCTATTTTGCAAGCACGTGGGATTGAGGCTTGGTACGGCTCGGGTCAGGTTTTGTATGGCGTGGATCTGGACATTGCACGCGGCCAGACCATGGGCTTGCTCGGGCGCAACGGCATGGGTAAGAGCACGCTGATTCGCACCCTGCTGGGCCATGTGACAGAGCGCAGCGGCAGCATCCGCGCTTTCGGAGTGGACGTTTCGAAAAGCCGCCCGCATGAAATGGCGCGCTTGGGTGTGGCCTATGTGCCCGAAGGCCGGGGCGTTTTCCCTAACCTTACGGTGCGCGAAAATCTGGTGATGGCCGCGCGCCCGGGCACCGACGGGCGCAGCGACTGGCCTTTTGCACGGGTCATGGACACCTTCCCCCGCCTGGCCGAGCGCCTGTCCAATCTGGGCGCCGAACTATCGGGCGGCGAGCAGCAAATGCTGTCCATAGGCCGTGCTTTGATGACGCATCCGCAACTCATCATCCTGGACGAAGCTACCGAAGGCCTGGCCCCTTTGGTCGTAGCCGAAATCTGGCGCGTGATCGAAGGCATACGCCAAAGCGGCATCGCCACCCTGATCGTGGACCGCGACTACCGCAAAGTGCTGGAACGCGCTGACACCGCGATGGTGCTACAAAAAGGCCAGGTGGTGCTGCAAGGTAGCGGCCAGGACATGTTGCGCGATCCGGCGCTGGCTGGGTTTTTGGGCGTTTAGCTTCGTACCGTTACTGACGATGCGTCAGAATGGGTGGTTGCTAATAAGTAAATGAATAATTTTTTAATATACATTTTCAAAAAAATAATCTATATCCTATACTGGGCGCGAATCTGAATTGAAGTTCTTACCTATTCAGACGTCCTGATTGCGCAAAACAGGTTTGTGGTTCAGCGTTTCTAATTTTGAAGGGGTGGTTTATGTCTGTTGCACTTCAAACTGCGCAAGAAGCCCAAACTTCGGCAGGGTATGACGGCAAATCAGTTCCGGGCAGCGCCACAGACACGTTCCACGCCAAACCTTTGCCTGTCGAATTTACCGCTTCTGGCAGCGAGTATTTCCGCATTTGGATCGTAAATTTACTGCTTACGCTGGTAACACTGGGTCTGTATTTTCCATGGGCAAAGGTGCGCCGCTTACGCTACTTCTATAGCAATACCTTGATCGATTCCCATCCACTGCATTTTCATGGCGATCCGCGACAGATGTTCAAGGGATTCCTGCTTGTGGTGGTCGGTTTTATTTTGTATTCAGTGGCGGGAAGATTTTCACCGATTGCGGCCCTGGGCGCGTTCATCATTGTCGCGCTGCTGTGGCCAGCGCTGGCCCGTTTATCCATGCGTTTTCGTATGCGAAATACCAGTTGGCGCGGGCTGCGATTTTCATTTTTGGGCAGTACCGGTGCGGCGTACGCAGCTTGGATTCCAGTGTTTATACCCAGTGCAGGCTTTTTGATTCTTGCTTTGCTTGCGCCAGAGTTACTAGACCCTGATCCCACCCGCCACGCGAGCAAAGCAATTCAAGTAACTTTTGGCGCTTTATTTTTTTGCAGCTTCGTATTTTTTCCATGGGCCTCATTCAGGCTCAAGGCGTATCAGCATCAAAATTACTGTTATGGCCGAGAGACATCCGCATTTACGGCCAAGGTCAAAGACTACTACTGGATTTCTGTTAAATCTCTAGCTGTCATATTGCTGGCATTCATAGCGCTATTGAGCGTCATTTTCATCGTGGTATTTGGCCTGCAGGGATTTCAAAAAGATTTCTCGGAATTAGCTGGTAACAGGGCTGCTGTTTTTGTCTTCACTTTCATAGGACTCATTGCGGGTTCGTTTTTCATTTCTTTGTTGCAACCGTATTTTGTGACTCGGTTTCAAAACCTGATTTGGAATAAGACACACACTCAAAGCGTTCAGTTTTCGAGTGCCTTGCCCCTATGGCCTATGTTCAAGCTCACTTTTAAAAATTGGGTTTTGATTGTGTTGACCCTGGGCTTGTATTGGCCCTTCGCGCATGTTGCGATGACGCGTCTGCGCCTGGAGGCGGTCGCACTACAGTTCAATGAAGATCCTGCTCTGTGGACCGCTGCGGCACCCCAAGCGCCAGGCACTGCAATCGGTGATCTGTCCAGCGACTTTTTTGATTTTGACATCGGGCTCTGAAAAGCTACCTGCACCCCATGGCTACAGAACTGCACGTTCATTACTTTGATGGCCGAAGTGCCCTTGCGCAACCTGTCTCAGTGCGTTTAGTTGCCGGGGTACTGCAAGTGCGCCACAGTGAATGGGCTTTGGAACTGCCTGCAACACAGGTCCAATGGCCTGAGCGAGACCGCCATGGAAGGCGTAGTGCGGTCTTGCCTAACGGAGCCCTATTGCAATGCAATGATTCGCATGCATGGGATTACTGGTACGAGTCCAGTGGCCTGCACAGTTCACCCGTCGTACGGCTACAGCAAAATTGGGCAGGGGTTGCGACGGCCATGGCAGCGCTGTTGCTCTTGCTGGGCGCCCTGTACCAATGGGGACTGCCTGCGATTGCGCGGGCCGTGGTGCCTTTTACGCCGTATTCGATTGATCAAGAATTAGGCCTTCGCATCATGCAACATTTGGACAATGGGCTTATGCAGCCCAGTGAATTACCGTTGGCGCAGCGCGAAGGCATCCGTGAGGCATTGCGCAAAGCCAGCGCTGTGCAAGGCGCTGACACGCTTCCTCTTTGGAGCGTAGAGTTTCGCAAATCCCGGATGGGTCCCAATGCGTTGGCACTGCCTGGTGGAACAATTTTTATCACCGACGATATGGTCAAACTGGTTGACGGGGATACCCGCGCCCTTACGGCGGTATTCGCGCATGAGTTAGGCCACTTACATCACCGCCACGGCATTCGCATGTTGGTTCAAGTGTCTGTTTTGGGTGTGATTGCTAGCGTTCTGTGGGGAGATTTCAGTTGGGCCTTGAACACGGTACCCGCCTGGCTGGGGCAGGCCGATTATTCGCGCGAAGTAGAACGAGAGGCCGATGCCTATGCACTTGAATTTTTGCGTACAGCTGGCATAGACCCCGGTGCAATGGTCACTATGTTTGAAAAAATACAAGTCCGGCGACAGATCGAGGCCGGCAAGACGCAGCAAACCGTCGCAGTCGAGAAAGTGGCCGCATGGCTAGGAATTGCATTCGCAAGTCATCCTGCCGACGCTGACCGCATTGCGTTTTTTCGCTCGCATTCGAATTAATCAGGGCAAGCGCAGTCAGAAGCGAGAAGTCGGTTTGCTTGCAGCTAGGCCCCAATTTTTCAGCGCTGCGCCTTCACCTTCAAGCGCCAAGCATGCAGCAGCGGCTCGGTGTAGCCGCTGGGTTGGGCCAGGCCTTTGAACACCAAATCGGTGGCGGCTTTGTAGGCTTTGGATGTTTTGAAGTGGCCGGCCATGGGTTGGTACAGCGCGTCACCCGCGTTTTGCCCGTCCACCACCGCAGCCATGCGCTCAAAAGTGGCTTGCACTTGTTTTTTGGTGACGATGCGGTGCAGCAGCCAGTTGGCAATATGCTGGCTGGAAATACGCAGCGTGGCGCGGTCTTCCATCAGGCCGACATTGTGGATGTCGGGCACTTTGGAGCAGCCAACGCCCTGATCGATCCAGCGCACCACATAGCCCAAAATGCCTTGCACATTGTTGTCTAGTTCTTGCTGTTTCTCCTTCTCGCTCCAGCCGGTGTTGGTAGCCACGGGGATGGTCAGCAAGTCGCGCAATAGGCTAGCGCGCTCTTTGCGCAAGTCCACGGTTTCCAGTTGCTTTTGCACATCGCTGACCAGTACCTGGTGGTAGTGCAGGGCGTGCAAGGTGGCGGCTGTGGGGCTGGGTACCCAAGCGGTGTTGGCACCGGCTTTGGGGTGCACGATTTTTTGCTCCACCATGGCCTTCATCAGGTCGGGCATAGCCCACATGCCTTTACCGATTTGTGCTTTTCCGCGCAGTCCGCAGGCCAGGCCGGTGAGTACATTGCTGCGCTCATAGGCAGCGATCCAGGGCGTGGCTTTCATTTCGGCTTTGCGGATCATGGGGCCGGCGTGCATCGCAGTGTGCATCTCGTCGCCGGTGCGGTCTAAAAAGCCGGTGTTGATAAAGGCCACACGGCTGCGCGCGGCGGCGATACAGGCTTGCAGGTTGACGCTGGTGCGGCGCTCTTCGTCCATGATGCCCAGTTTGACGGTGCTTTCGGGCAAGCCCAGCAAGGCTTCGACACGGCCAAACAATGCATCGGCAAAAGCCACTTCTGCCGGGCCGTGCATCTTGGGCTTGACGATATATACCGAGCCTTTGCGCGAGTTGCGCACCTGCCCAGCAGCGGCATCGGCCTGGGTGCGCTGGATGTCGTGGATGGCGATGGCGGTAGTGACCACGGCGTCCAAAATACCTTCGGGGATTTCATGCGTGCTGCCGTCCTTGGCGCTGTAGGTGATGGCCGGGTTGCTCATCAAATGGCCCACGTTGCGCACAAACAAAAGCGAGCGGCCATGCAGCACTACGGGCGTGCCGTCCGCGCCCGTGTAGATGCGGTCGGGGTTGAGGCCGCGCACAAAGCTTTTGCCGCCTTTGTTTACCGTCTCGGTGAGCGTGCCTTGCAAAATGCCCAGCCAGTTGCGGTAGGCCAGCACTTTGTCCTGGGCATCGACCACGGCGACCGAGTCTTCCAGGTCCAGGATGGTGGACAGGGCGGCTTCCATCACCACGTCATACACACCCGCTGCGTCGGTTTTGCCAATGGGGGTGTCGCGGTCAATCAGGATGTCCAGGTGCAAACCGTTGTGCTCCAACAGCACCGAAGACGGCGCTTTGGCCATACCTTGAAAGCCTTTGAACTGCGCCGGCGTGGCCAGGCTGGTGTTACTGCCGTCTTTCAGGGCCACAGCCAGTCTGCCGTTTTTCACGCTATAGGCCAGGCTGTCTTTGTGCGAGCCTTTGCGCAGCGGGGCGACTTCGTCGAGCAGTTTGCGCGCATAGGCAATGACTTTTTTGCCGCGCTTGGGGTTGTAGGGTTTGCCGCTGGGGCTGAGCTTGGTGGCGCCGCCGTCTTCAGAAATCACGTCGGTGCCGTAGAGCGCGTCATACAAGCTGCCCCAGCGTGCATTGGCGGCGTTGAGGGCGTAGCGTGCATTGAGCACCGGCACTACCAACTGCGGGCCTGCTTGAATGGCCAATTCAGCGTCCACGTTTTTCGTGACGATGCGTGACTTGGCCGGCAGTGGTGCCAAATAACCAATGTCTTTCAAGAACGTTTGGTAGGCTTTCATGTCGGCAATCGGGCCGGGATGGGCTTGGTGCCAGGTATCGATTTCGTTTTGCAAACGTTCACGCTCGGCCAGCAAGGCGGCATTCTGAGGGGCCAGATCGGCCACGATGGCGTTAAAGCCTTTCCAGAATTTGGCGGGCTTGACGCCGGTGCCGGGCAGCACTTCCGTGTCGATAAAGGTTTGCAAAACGGTGGCGACATGCAGTCGGCCGATAGTGGTGCGGGCGGTGGCCATAGGGGCTCCTTGGAAACAGACAGGGAATAGCGCGCGTAAGAAATTACACGGTGCACCACTCTATTCGATACTTTGACGCATACTATGGTGCTAAAAAGCAATCCATTAGTGACAAAAATGAATACATCCAAGCCTCTGCCCTTGTCCGGCATCCGCGTTGTCGAGTTCACCCACATGGTCATGGGGCCCACTTGCGGCATGGTGTTGGGCGATATGGGCGCCGATGTCGTGAAGGTCGAGCCGCTGGCGGGCGACAGCACGCGCAAGCTACTGGGCGTGGGCGCCGGGTTTTACCCGCTGTTCAACCGCAATAAAAAGAGTATTGCCCTGGACCTGGAAAGCGCCACGGGCCGCGAAGTGGTAGCGCGCCTGGTGGCGCGGGCCGACATCGTCAGTGAAAACTTCAAACCCGCCACCATGGAAAAGCTGGGCCTGGACTACGCCACTTTGTCAGCGCGCCATCCGCGCCTGATTTACGTCAGCCACAAAGGCTTTTTACCCGGCCCCTACGAGCACCGCACCGCCTTGGACGAAGTGGTGCAAATGATGGGCGGCCTGGCCTATATGACGGGCCGGTCTGGCGACCCGCTGCGTGCGGGCTCCAGCGTCAATGACATTATGGGTGGCGTGTTCGGTGCCATGGGCGCTATGGCCGCGCTGATGCAGCGCCAGCAAACCGGCCAGGGCCAGCAAGTCCAGGCCGCGCTGTTTGAGAACAATGTGTTTTTGGTGGCCCAGCACATGCTGCAATTTGCGGTCACCGGCCAGCCCGCCGCGCCCATGCCCGAGCGGATTTCGCCCTGGGGTATTTACGATGTGTTTAGCGTGCAGGGCGGCGCACAGATATTTTTGGCGGTGGTGGGCGATACCCAGTGGCGGGTGTTTTGCGAGGCCTTTGGCTTTGCGGACTTGTATGCCGATACGCGCATTGCGACGAATAACGACCGCGTACGCGCCCGCGCCTGGCTCATGCCTTTGCTGCGCGAACGCCTGGCCCTGCACACCCGCGAGGAATTGTCTGCCGTGTTCGAGCGCGAAGGCCTGCCCTTTGCCCTGATCACCGACCCGCAGCATTTGTTTGCCGACCCGCACTTGCTGCAAACCGGTGGCCTGGCCCCGATGACGCTGCCCGACGGGCGGGAGACCTCCGTGCCCTTGCTGCCCCTGACGCTGGACGGTGAGCGCCTGGGCCTGCGCTTAGACCCGCCGCGCCTGGGCCAGCATGGGCGGGAGGTCTTGCTGGGTGTGGGCTATAGCGATAACGAGATAAACGCCATGGTGCAAGCCGGAACCCTGGCCTTGCCGCAGGAGTAAGCCGTGGACAAGCTCAAACAAATGGAGTCCTTTGTGGCGGTGGCGCTGCGCGGTAGCTTGACGGCCGCGGCCAAGGCCGAGGGCGTAGCGCCGGCCATAGTGGGCAGACGGCTGGACGCTTTGGAGCAACGCCTGGGCGTCAAACTGCTGCTGCGTACTACCCGGCGCATGACGCTGACGCACGAGGGCACGGCTTTTTTAGAAGACTGTCAGCGCCTGCTGAGCGATTTGGGCAATGCCGAGGCCAGCGTGAGTGCTGGCGGTATCCAGGCCAGCGGCCATTTGCGCCTGACGGCACCTGCGGGCTTTGGGCGCCGCCATGTGGCGCCGCTGGTGCCCTTGTTTCGCGAACTGCACCCGGAGGTGACGGTGTCACTCAACCTGAGCGACCGGGTTACCAACCTGGCCGGCGAGGGCTTTGACTGCGCGGTACGCGTGGGCGATTTGCCCGATTCGTCCATGGTCAGCGTGCGCCTGGCCGACAACCGGCGCATATGCGTGGCCACGCCCGATTACCTTGCCCGCCATGGGCGGCCCCAGCAGCCTGCGGATTTGCAGCGTTTTGACTGCCTAACCCTTTCCAGCGACGCTTCGCAAACCCGGGGCTGGGCTTTCACCCTAGCCAAGGCAGAGGGCAATGCGGTGATTCACCTCAAGCCCAGCGGCCCGCTCGATTGCTCGGATGGCCAGGTTTTGCATGACTGGTGCCTGGGCGGTTGGGGCATTGCGTGGCGCAGCACCTGGGAGGTGGAGGCCGAGATGGCCGCCGGCCTGCTGGTGCCCGTGCTGGAAGAGTTTGCCGCCCCGCCCAACGGCATTTACGCCGTGTTCCCCGAGCGCAAACACATGGCACTGCGCCTGCGTTTGTGGATTGATTTCTTGAAATTGCACTACAGCCGCGAAGGCTTTTGGACGGCGGCGCGGCATTGAGCGCGGGTTGGGGAAGCGTGATTCCCCCTTTTATTTTCGACTTTTTTGCCTATAGCTATCAAATAGTCGCGACTTTTTGATAATATAATAAACAAAAGTCGCAATAATTTCCTATGCAACGCTATCTTGACCAGTGCGTTCAGGCCGACCTGGCCAGAAAAATGGTGTTTCTAACCGGCCCGCGCCAGGTCGGCAAAACCACCTTGTCGCGCCAATTGATATCCCAGCGCGGCGGGCAGTACCTCAATTACGACGTGGCGGCAGACCGCGCCATTATTTCGAACCAGCGCTGGAGCCCGCAGGCGCCGCTGCTGGTGCTCGACGAAGTGCACAAAATGCCCGGTTGGAAAGCTTGGCTCAAAGGCGTGTACGACGGCAAGCCCCAAGGACAACAATTACTGGTCACCGGCAGTGCGCGCATGGATACTTTTCGCCAGGGTGGCGAGTCGCTGGCCGGGCGGTTTTTTGGCTTGCGCCTGCATCCGATTTCGGTGCGCGAATGGTGCGACCATACCGGCGCAGAGCCCGAAGCAGCCTTAGCGCATTTGCTGGAGCGCGGCGGCTTTCCCGAGCCCTGCCTGGCCCCGGATGCGACCGAGGCGCAGCGCTGGCGACGCCAGTATTTCGATGGTCTGGTGCGCAACGATGTGCTGGAGTTCTCGCGTATCCAGGAGGTAGCGGCGATTCGTTTGTTCGCCGAAATGCTGCGTACCCGCGTGGGCTCGCCTTTGTCGCTGGCCAGCATCGCACGCGACCTTGCAGTATCGCCAGTCACACTCAAAAAATACCTGGCTATTTTGGAAGCCTTGTACATCGTGTTCGTCGTGCGCCCCTGGCACCACAACATCGGGCGTTCGGTCTTGCAAGCGCCCAAGGTGTATTTCTTTGATACCGGTTTGGTCGAAGGTGACGAGGGCATTCGCTTTGAAAATCTCATGGCCACCGCCTTGCTCAAGCAAGTGCAGTGGCAGCATGACGTGCGGGGACAGGAAGCGGGCTTGCACTACCTGCGCACCAAGGACGGAGCCGAGGTGGACTTTGCCATTAGCGAAGGCAAGCGCCTTACGCAATTGGTGGAATGCAAACTCTCCGACGATAAGCCGCACCGCGCCTTGCTGCGTTTTGCCAGCGAGCAGGGGCCCGTGCAAGCCGTTCAAGTAGTGCGCAATTTGCGCCATTCCTTTTTGGCGGGCGCCGTTGAGGTGGTTCAGGCCTCAGTTTATTTGCGGGGGCTGGCGACATAAAACCGCTGCGTAATCCTAGCGAGTTTGGGCGCGTAATGAATCAGGTAAACACGGTCCAGCAGCGGTGACATGCCCTGTTGATGCTCGTCAAGTTTGCCACGCAGGAATCAATTAGCGCCAAACTCCTGCCCCATCTCCCGCGCCCGCGCCTGCGCCGCCTGCATGGCGGCGATGAATGCGGGTTTGATACCGCCAGCTTCCATGGCGGTGAGTGCGGCGTAGGTTGTGCCGCCTTTGGACGTGACACGCTGGCGCAGTGTTTCGGGCGAGTCAGGCGAGGCCTTGGCCAGTTCGCCTGCACCAATGAAGGTGGCGACTGCCAATTGGTAGGCCTGCGCGGGGTCCAGCCCCATGCCGGTGCCTGCCTCGCGCATGGCTTCCATGAAATAAAACATATAAGCCGGGCCTGAGCCCGACAGCGCCGTCACGGCGTCGATCTGGTCCTCTGCGCCCACCCACATCAGCTCGCCCGTACTGCCCAAAACCTGGTTCACCAGTGCCTTGTCCGCCTCATGGACGGCGGCGCGGGCAAACAGGGCGGTGATGCCCTTGCCAATGAGCGCCGGGGTGTTGGGCATGGCGCGCACGATACGTTCGCTTCCCATCCACTGCGCGATCGTGTCGCTGCGAATCCCAGCGGCCACGCTCAGGTGCAAGGCGGCGTGGGTATGGGCTTGCGTTTGCGCGGCGGCGTCTTTGAAGGTTTGGGGCTTGACGGCCCAGACCACCAGGTCGGCGCGGCTTAAAAAGCTGCCGGCCTTGGCCTGGGCGCTAATGCCAAATTGGCTACTAAGTTTGGCGCGCGCCTCGTCAAAGGGCTCGACGACGTCGATATGGGACACAGGCCAGCCTTGCTTTAGCAAGCCACCGATGATGGCGCTGGCCATATTGCCGCCGCCTATGAATGCGATGCCTTGCTGCATGGATGGGTCCTCTGTAAGTGAAAAGGCAAGCAGAGTCTAACTACGCCCTCACGGGTGCCCCGCAGCTAGGCAGCTGTGGTTTGCCGCACCGCGTGTTCCCAGCGCTGCATCTGTTCCTGGGCTTGGGCGCGGCTGATTTGTGGCTCGAAACGGCGCTCGGCTTGCCACAGTTGGCTCAGCGATGCGGTGTCCGGGTACAGGCCGGTGGACAAGCCGGCCAGGTAGGCGGCGCCCAAGGCGGTGGTCTCGGTCACCTGCGGGCGCAGCACGCTGATGCCCAGCAAGTCGGCCTGAAACTGCATCAGCAAATCATTGACGCAGGCGCCTCCGTCCACGCGCAGTTCGGTTACGGCGGCGACCCCGGCTTGTTGCGCATCACGTGCCATGGCTTGCAAGAGTGCGGCGCTTTGGAAGGCAATGCTTTCCAAGGCCGCGCGGGCGATATGGGCCACGGTGCTGCCGCGTGTCAGGCCGGTCATGGTGCCGCGCGCT
>Ga0114964_10001890_pt1 | contig 15112 bp, 13 predicted proteins | sample C_131016_MF_Meta_FD_92638 | JGI IMG/M metagenome (GOLD analysis project Ga0114964, IMG submission 92638) | Freshwater microbial communities from Lake Croche, Canada to study carbon cycling - C_131016_MF_MetaG | ecosystem: Environmental > Aquatic > Freshwater > Lake | place: Lake Croche, Canada... | reverse complement strand
AGGAGGAAGCCGCTGAAGAGGAGGAAGCCGCTGAAGAGGAGGAAGCCGCTGAAGAGGAGGAAGCAGCTGAAGAGGAGGAAGCCGCTGAAGAGGAGGAAGCCGCGGAGGAAGAGGAGGAAACCGCGGAGGAAGAGGAAGCCGATGAGGAAGAGGAAACCGCGGAGGAAGAGGAGGAAACCGCGGAGGAAGAGGAAGTCGCCGCCGCAGCCGAAGAAGAAATTGAGGTTTCAGAAATCAAAATCAAGGGTGTAACCTATTTCACAACAAATGCCCAAAACGGCATTATTTACGCGTGCGTTGAAGACGATGTTGGCGATGAAGTTGGTATTTTCAAGAACGGGGTTGCGTTGTTTACAAACAAAAACAAGACCAAGAAATAATCAATACAACAGGAGCATTATAACAATATTATATTCTGGTTATTATATATAATATTTTTATTCACTGTATCGAAACTATGATTGAGAAGATATGTTCACCTGCCTTACTTTATTTAGGTTTCTCGATGATACAAATCACTATTGATTTATTTCAAGGTGATTACACTACATCATTATTGAAATTTATTATTATGCTTATTTTTGTCACAGTATTGAATGTACTATGTTTGAATGGATATACAAAATTGGTATGGTTTATTGTTCTTATTCCAATATTGTTATTGACATATATAAGTTCTGTTTTGTTTTATGTTTTTGGTATTAATCCTGGAAGGTCGAATGTTACTATTCATAAACCACAACCAGCACAACACGCACAACTAGGTCAACCCGGTCAACCCGGTCAACCCGGTATACAGTCACAAAAGCCCCCAGGCCAAACAAAATAAACAAATTATTATTATCGATGAATCATAAATGACATAAAAACAAATAGTGTATACTAATATATAATACACTGCTTGCTTAATATGTATTGTAAAGCTAATAATAATTATTATTGTAAATATAACCCGAATACTGTCAATAACGACTATTCGATACAAATCACACCGGGTATGATTAACACTGTATTGACACCATATTATACAGAATTTGAGAAAGAAAATAATAAAATATATTTTAGTTATGTGATGATATATGTTATTTTTCCATTGTTATATATTATATTCACAACAGGTAGTCTTAATAGTATAATGACATTATATGGTTTTGTTAAATCCGGTATTTTTGACGCAATCCAATGTGTTAAACAATTTTTAATGAATACAGTTATTTGTACGTTGCGCGTGTTTGGATTTTATACGTTTAGCACATATACCGTCGTAAAGAATGGTCGCTCTATATTCTCGTCGACATCTGAATACTTTTTTATTAAAAGCACCCGGTTCAATATTAAACGCACTGATCAAGCCAAACATAGCGTATGTAAATGGATTGATAATGAGTGTGAAATATACCGTCGCGTAAACAACGGAGAAGAACCTGAATTGACCGAAAGTCACAACGACATTTACGATTTAATAATCCATACATTCCGTGATGATATACACGCACGCGTTCATCGTGGTGATTTTAGAATATCGACTCATACTTCATTGACGAAGAATTACCGTAAATTTTGTAAATCCTACCAGATTTGTGAGACGGTTGAATTGCGCGTACCTATCGCAGATGTAAATGCCAGTAACCAGAATGGCCAGGCCCAAGGCCAAGGCCAAGAACAACTAAATGATACTAAAGACGCATCCACGACTGCTGCCACCGAAGTTATTTTTATCAATTTGAAACATCCTACCCATTTTTATGTTGAAAAGAATATCTTGTTAGATAAGAAGTTTCTACGTTGGTATTTGTATAGCAAACTTGGACGAAAAGATTTAGCAGATTATATTGGTTTGCCATATTCAAAGTATGAGGTAAACATTTATTATGAGGATTGTATGAAAGAATGCGGTATTACGGTTAAACCTGAACCACGTGTATTAGAAGCGATCGCACAGGCATCTGAAAACATTACATCTCTGGTCGAAGTTCGTAATCGCGTATTTACGGTAAATGACAGTCAACACGTTTTAATTGGAGATAGATATATTTTAAAGGTAGACACTATTTTAGGTTGTCCCGTATTTGAATCCATCGACAAAGAAGTATTTCATATCGACGACGCCCTTACGAATTATTATGAAAACTCAGTATGTTCGAATACTGACAATGACGATGACAATGACGATCACGATGACAATGACGATGACGAATCCGCCGTATCAGAATCGTTAAATGAATCGGATTCTGATTCTGATTCTGATTCTGATTCTGATTCTGATTCTGAATCCGAGACCAATACCGAGACGGTCCCTGCTACTGATACGAAGCCAACCGCAGATATTCAAGACAATGAATTTGAAATAATTGAAACGTCAACCGACTAATTCCAAATACTTCCGATAAACAGTATAAAAAAAATTGATTATATAATATACGGTGTGTATTATCCCATCCACATCATTAACAATACTTTCTTGTGAAACAACAACATCAAATACATATCAATACATTTAGACGATATATCAATGACTGACATCGATACTGCTACTCAATTTCATAAACTATCGGACAAATGGACGTTGTGGGCACATTTGCCCCACGATACAGATTGGTTGACTTCAAGTTATAAGAAGATTTACGAATTTGAAACCGCAGAGCAAGCAATCGCGCTGATTGAGATGCTCCCGCCGAAGCTCGTTATGAATTGTATGTTGTTTCTAATGCGAACAGGTATTGTCCCGATGTGGGAAGACACGCATAACAGGAATGGTGGATGTTTCTCGTATAAGGTTGCGAATAAGGAGGTCAATCAGGCGTGGAAGCAGCTTTCCTATGTTACTGTAGGAGAAACCATTTCAACAAATCTGAATGTAATTCCTTATGTCAACGGGATAACTATCTCGCCGAAGAAGAATTTCTGTATTATTAAAATCTGGATGGCGAATTGTAATTTTCAAAACGCAGGTGTTATCCGCGAATTGGAAGGAATTACAGCACACGGGTGTTTGTTCAAGAAACATACGCCTGAATATTAGCTCGCTCGCTCCTCCCTCCATCGCTCCGTCGCGTAGCGACTCTGCGATTCCGTCCCCCGCTGCTTCGCCGCTTGAATGGGGGGTAGTAGGACTCGGTGGGGGTAGTAGGACTCGGTGAGGGTAGTAGTGTTTATAACTAGTAAATAATAATGCGATTTTGATCGCTTTATTATTTTTTGTATTAGAGCGGCGACGGGGGGAGCGGAAGCAGCGGCGGAGTGAATCGCGGAGTCGCGCAGCGGACGGAGAGATTCACGGGGGAGCGAGCGGAGGACGGAATCGCAGAGTCGCTACGCGACGGAGCGATGGAGGGAGGAGCGAGCGATGGAGGGGGGGGCGTGTGGATCGACCCACCCACTATCTCTCACATACCGCACGTCACGACAATCCATTATATTTTTATTTTGATGACTTATATAGCAAGTTGAAATCTTGTCCGGAATACGAATACACTCTTCAAAGAGGAAAATAATTTCGGGGTTGTCTTCTGGTAAATCAATACATATATCTACTACGACCCTCGGGTATTTTACACCTTCGTCCGCGTCCACGAATAAATGATGATCCTTGATATAAAACCGGTATTTATCCCTATTCGCTATGATGTATGCGTCTTTTGTGTCCGGATGAATTGAAATACTATATTTGATATCATCGGGGAAATAATATAACGGAATAATGTCTTCATTGGCAGGGATAGACACGGGTATTCTGATTTGACGCAGGGTATATAGAGTATGTGGGCGAATATCGGTTACACCAGCGCCGTGCTGGGTCTGGTGCTGGTGCCTGATATTATACAATAGAAACTGATACATATCTCTTGTCGGTCCATTATCTATATCTGTATACGGTTTATTTATCAGAAAAGATATCAGACATCCAAGTAGTAGCGGACTACGAGCACGAGAATGTTTCATAAACGCCTGGAAAATACTGTCGTAGCTCATATTCAGGCACGAATAAAAGGTCGCGTCGCTGACGCCGCCGGCGGCGCTATCAAGCGCATCGGAGATTGAGAAATGCGGGACCAAATCAATATCCGCATAAACGCCCCCGTGTATGTATAATTTACACAGCCGCCATAAATCGGCCTTATACATTCCACGCGGGATATATTTGAATAATTCCGCGATATTTCGACCAAACGTCGTTTGAAGAAACGAAATACACTCGGCGTCCATACTGAAATCGATGCTGTAATCGGGGTTCAGGTCAAGCCACCGCGATGTAACAAACGACGGCAGGTTCGAATGATATGTCATATAAATGGTTTTATTGGTTTTATTCATATTCGGTACTACGACGACGACGATGACGAGGACGAATATGAATAATTATATGAATTGGGTTTATATGTATTTACGCTCCCCCGTGAATCTCTCCGTCCGCTGCGCGACTCCGCGATTCACTCCGCCGCTCGCTCCTCCCTCCATCGCTCCGTCGCGTAGCGACTCTGCGATTCCGTCCCCCGCTGCTTCGCCGCTCCAATACAAAAATAATAAAGCAGAGACAAAGTCGCATTATTATTTTTAAGGTATGAACAACCTCGCGCACCTTCTACCCGCCCACATATCGAGCGGCAACGCAGCGGGGGACGGAATCGCAGAGTCGCTACGCGACGGAGCGATGGAGGGAGGAGCGAAGGACCTGATATCGGCTGGTAGCGTAGTTATGGTGCGGCGTGCGAACGCACGGAGCACTGATGACTACGCGGAGGGGAGCGGCGACAAACACAACTTAATCGTCCCGAGTGACGCTACATAATATTTCACCACTAGCGGCATATCATTATCCAAGTACATCTCGATTTGGTTACACAGATTCGTACACTTGATGAAATACCCCAAATTTTTAAGCGAGAACTCACCTTGGATAATTTTCCCCGAATCCTTTTTGTGAAGAAACTCCATACTTCCATCCGATTCAACACGCCGCACCTCCGCAGTCGCGAACTGCCCTGAGCACCTGAATATCAGCTCATTCCCGACAGATTTAATCTCCAATTTCTCGGAAATACACGAGAGATCACGGATAATCTTCTGGAAATCGCTAGATGGGAGGTTAATCACACTAGAAAACGCGACTTGGGGCTCAACCAACTCTTCCGGATCGGGCTCAATAAGACGCAACTTCTGTGTCTTACATTGCTTGATATCACCATTCTCAAACTTCAATCCCAGATAAGATACAACTCCATCATTATAATCCTTCTTTTCAATATAAATCGTGAGTGTATCATCATTGTCGATAGAATTGATGAGTTTAAAGAGGTGAAACATATTCACACCGATAATGATTTTATCCAATGCGCATTCATATAGCTCAAAATTCACGGCTTCCAGGAACAAATGCGCCAACATCGTATGTGACTTATCCATATTGATGATACGTATACCATCCTTCTGAAATGTAATATTTGTTTCGATAAGAATTTCTTTCATCGCACACATCAATGTGCGAAAGGGGGCGATTTGGACAGTCTTTATCGTAAGAACATTATCTTGAAGCGACGGATGCGCGTGCGCGTGTGGTTGGACAATGGTATTGGCGGCGGCGGCGGCGCCCCCAGATTGTGCGTTTGAATTCATAAAACCCTTTTATACTTTAGAAAATAAAATCTTTATATCTATTTGCTGTTTTATAATAATCATAATACCCATATAATATAATACGATGATTAAAATACATCGAACTCATAAAAAAACAGTTAAGTCGTCTGCTGGTAAACGTAGTCGTCATAGATATCGAAGTTCGCGTAAAATCATACTCCACGATGACGGTGGTGGCGGTGGTGGCAACGACGGATGGCTTCGAATAACCATCCGCGGTGCGCCTTATGAACGCGGCGTTTCCCACGGTAAGCAAGTCATTGCGGCCGACCCCAACCGATTCAAGTATATGTTCTCCGTGTTCGATTTCCTCTTTAGACAAGGGTATGGTCGCGATATCGACTTTTTCTATGGATTATGCGAGGATTTCTACCACGGGATCATCAAAAAACGATTCCCGAAGATATTTAAGGAAATGTCAGGAATCGCAGCGGGGGCGAATCTCCGCGTCTGTCAAGTTATTCTCATCAACGTCTTTATGTCGCTCCCTTATTTCTACGCACATTTGCTCCGTTATATTGATACACCCAAATACCGTAAGAAATACGCCGATGTGATACGTGACGAACTTGCGATTAGAAGTGACCCCGCTGCGCTTTCCGTCCGTGCCAACCGACTCGATGAATTCAAGGACCGTTGTTCGCTCGTTATGGCAGTAGGGGATGAGTGGACCAAAGATGGCGGCATTGTTTGCGGGCATTCATCTTTTAGCAACTTCCTGGACGCACAATTTTGTAATGTCCTTCTACGAATCGAGCCGGAGGCGGGGGATGGCGTCCCGATGGTGATGCAGAGTATGCCCGGCGGGATATTTAGTATGACCGACTTCTTTGTCACAGGCGCAGGAATCATTGGGAGTGAGACGACAATACGCGGATTCAACGCATTCACTTTACGCGACCCGATTTGTTGCCGAATCCGCGAATGTATGCAATATGGACGGACGTTAGAAGACTATGCCGAGAGATTACAGAAACGGAACTCGGGGGATTATGCGTGTTCGTGGATGTTTGGGGACATCGGCGGACACGGTGGCCACGGCAGGCCCCCGCGTATTATGCGTGTCGAACTCGGATTGAATTACGTTAATGTTGAAACCACGAAGAACGGGGTGTTTCTCGGGTTTAATTCGACATATGACGAGAGAATTCGTAATATAGAATGCTCTTCATCGATGTCGGAGAAAGCAAATCACGCGACAGGGGCGGGAATGATTGACGGTGCCAGCGGGTTTCGCGACGTTTCATCAAGTATAGGCAATCGTCGCGTCCAGTTAGAGAAACTCACGGAGAAGTATCGCGGCCGGATCGATACAGACGTCGTAAAACGCATCCTCTCTGACCATTATGACAATCATTTAGGTAAAACGGCGGCGAATTCGCGGACGGTTTGTAAACACGGCTACACCGACGGGGGTGAAAGCGGCACAGGCGGTGGCGTTCCATACAAACCCGTCGGTGCGTATGATACGAAAGTGGCGGATAGTGTGTCTATTCGACGGATGTCATTTTTAGCACATTGGGGGCCGCCGTGCGGGACGCCCTTTTCGGTCCGCGAACATATGAAAAAACACCCGGAGTGGAAAGACTGGGCGGAATATTTAGCGGATTTTCCGAAGAGGGGGTGGGTTAAGGCGTGAGGGGGGAGGAGGAATTAAAATAACAGATATATGTATATAAATATCAAAATAGATAATATGGCTGAAGCTGCTGAAGCTGCTGAAGCTGATGTTGCTGATGTTACTAGTAAACTTCAAACTATGAAGACTGCGGATCATCTTGATGAACTTACTAATATTGCTCGTGAAATATTTTCCAATTATAATCCTGCGTATTTCGGTGAGCTCAGCCCCAGAACCCAAAAATTGTTTGGGATGTGGTTTAGCTCATACGATGAACCTGATCCTTCTATCATGTCTATTTTTGATGAAGATTTACAAAACTTTCTAAGAGAAAAAAAAAAAGTACAGCTTAACAAATCTCGTAACGGTGGTTCCCTTCGCCGTCGATCTACCCCAAAATCATCGCGCAAATACAAGAAATCATCCAAGCGCGTATTTAGGAAGAAATCACGTTCGACGAGGCGGCGTTGATAATGAGCCATAAATTATTCTCAATATTGAACTGAATTTAATATTTAGAATATGTATAAGAATAAGTAAAATGGTAGAAACCTTAATGACAAACACCGACTCCAAAACAGCCAAAATATTGGATAAGGCTGCGGGCCTAGTAGCAGAAGCAAAAGAACTAAATAGCGAAAACGTACAAGCAGCAGCCAATCCGACCATCTTACCCACATCCACATCCACAATAATTAATGATGGCGATAATAATAAAGCCCTATCTTCTGAACCAGAAGATACCCTGGTAACAGAAGATACCCTGGTATCAGAAGCTATACCAGTCGCCGCCGCCCCCGCCAAGTCACCAGAAATAATTGCTGCGGAAAAAGCGGTAACGGATGCCACGGACGCGTTGACCGAACTTGAAAAGAATACAGTACCTGATTCTGCTGCGATTGAAACAGCAAAAGCAACCCTTAAAACTGCTACAGATCAATTAACTGAACTTAACGCCGCCGCTCCTTCCACAGCAGCAGCAGCAGCACCCCCAGCAGCAGCAGCCATCGGCGGCCGCCGTCATTCCAAGCGCCGCCACCCTAAGAAAGGCAGCCGCAAGTCCAAGAAGGGTGGACGTTCTCGCAAGTCCAAGAAGGGCGGCCGTTCTCGCAAGAATGGCTCCAAGCATCGCAAGCATTCACGTGCGCACAAGAAGCACTAAATCGCGGTTTCATTATTCCGCGGATTCATTTGATTCCATTATTTTTCGCAATCTAGCAAAAATAATGGTATGTATGGTTAACGACGACGACTACGGGTGTGGCGGCGGGTGCGGTGGCGGGTCTTACGTCGTTTATATGTATGATTCGACCTATAACGTTGATTTTTTTTCATTTTTGTTAGTTTTTTACCTCCTATTCCTATACTCTCAAAACCGGCTCGTGTTACTCTCTGAACGTTATCTGAAATAAAAAAATTATATAGTCGATTTAACATATCTATTGATACTGTTATCCGACAACCCGGATCTATAAAACCAAGGTCATGCGGCATTGTTTCATCTGGATTAAACGGTCTAAGGTCTATAAACTCTCGTTCTCTATATCGACGACACATAAACCAGTTCATTTCACCTTGTGTTAAAGGCCGAACCCCTTCATCTAGTGGCATTATTAACCGCAACCAGTTGGGGCGTTGTGTATAATCAACACTTGGTGCCGATGTGAATCGTAAAAATTGATTTTTTGTAATACGCGGAAATAGTGTGTCTGAATCTTTCATCAAATGTTTCGATACTAAAAACCGTTTCAGTTCGTCTCTTACTGCATCCACACTATATGTCGGACATCCTTCAACTTCTGGAATAAGTTTTATCCCAACTGCTTTATAACTAGTTACTTCAGTCTTACTTAATTTTAATTGTTGGATAGGCTGAAAATATATTGGACATTCAGTCCCTACGGGAACTTCTATATACGGCATAGTATTATTCTCTAGTGAGTCAATTTGTATCTCCCACATACGATTTAAATAATCATAATTTCTCTGTAAGAGGTCAATTTGACTCATTACTATATAATAACAATAGAAATAACAATAATAAAACTATATATATTCATAGTATTAAATGTCGTCAACCGCCGCATCCGCCCCCCCCTCCCTCCCCGACACCATCGCCATTCTCTCGGAGATATGGAATACAAACGCGGCCATACCCGACAACGAGTATGTCCTTGAACGAATCCACGCGTTTGTGAAGACCCAGCTTCCGCAATCGATAAAAAACTATCAGACAGCACACGCTGAACGTGAAACACGGAAGAAATCTCTCGAACTACTGGCCGATGAAATAACGGAGACATTCCTAAATAAAACCAAATATTTCTATTGTCCGGCGTCCGAATTGTATTTCACGTATAATAATCAGGTCCGATATTCGGTAATACACGAGGATGAAATACATCACCGCATTTTATCGTTCACCTCGTCCGCACCCAGCACCTTCAGTGCTTCCGCGGACTCGGTGACTATCTCGGCGCCTGTATCGGAAGCCTATTCTGCGTCGGCCGCACCCAGCACCTTTGGTGCTTCCGCTTCCTCCGCAGGTTGTCCTAATGAGAGCACAAGCATTAGCACGAGCGGTGCGAATATAGCAAGTGCGGCTAAATACAAAATCAAGAATAAAATCATCAAAAGCATCCAATCCCGCGATATTCTCTCGTCGATTCCCGAATCCCGCACGATTCAAAATGTCATCGGGCTGCTCTACCCCGCACTCTTCCGTACTCGCGACCACGCCAAGTATTTCCTCACCATTCTCGGCGATGTTCTTCTAAAGAAATCAGCGCCGCTTATCTACTTCATCCCGCCGGCATCGAAGGAGTTCATCAAAGATCTCGGTGGTGAATGTTATGGTCTATTCGGGTCCGGTTCCAACACATTCGCAGGGGCATTCAAGTTTAAATATTATGAGCATCAGTATAAGGATTGTCGGATTGTGGATATTCACGCTCCCGCGGCGTCCTCGTCTTCTGTGTCTGGGTCCGCCTCTGTGGCGCCCCACCGCCCCACACACCTCCGTCTCTCGCATATGCCCGAATTGAAATCATCCACTATCGATTTATTCTGTGTCGCCGCGCATTATTCGCACCGATTCGGGAGTGCGGACGGTTTTTTAGAGCATCATTGTAAAACAACTGAAGTCGCGACCCACGCGTGGTTTTTTCGCGGGCGAACCGAGCAGCAAATCATCAACGAATTCGTAGACCACTCTACTGAGCCTGCGTCATCTGAAAATGGAATTACAATGCCGAATATGTTGTATTTATGGAAGTTGTATCTCGCAGATTTTCGATTGCCAAGTATGATTTTCGCGGCATCGCTGCGGTCTAAACTTGCGGAATACACCACGTCGGTGTCGGCGTCGGTGTCGGCGTCTAACGACGTATTTCCAAATCGCACAAGCCGGTATCTCCCCATCGTCAGCCAGTTTCGCCGGTTTTGGGGGGAGCAATGTTTCATAAATGACGCGGAAATAGAGTTGGAAATAGATGAACTTTCAACACTATTCAATGAATACGCCGGGGGTACCTGTGTGGCAGCCACCTCGGCATCCGATGCGACCTTGCTCGGTATTCTCCGCCATTTTTACCCCGATGTCATCATCGAAGACGATAAATATATCCTAAATGTTGGTTGTCTACTATGGGACAAGAAGGCTGAAATCAACGAATACCTAGAGCAATTTAAAAACCAATGCGTGACGCAAAATCTCTCGTTCCCTCAACCTTTATATAATGCGTATGAATACTATTGCGGGAAGTGCTACTTGGCTGAGAAGCGCCGTATTATCAGCAAACGGTATTTCGAGAAATATTTCGTCGATGAATACGCGGAATACCTGGATGAAAATGAAATGATTACGATAAAGTGGTGGGTTGCGACGCCTAAAACACCGAATTCGCCAAATTATGGATACTAACCATAACACACCTTATCATAAAAATTATAAAGAATAGTCCTAGTCTCTTTTTTGGCTTCTGGATGAAACATAAATCCGTAAACACGATCCTTTTCGAATTCAAACGCACAGGCTCGACGACGGTGGTCGCGAAACGATGTAAGCCACGCAATCTCTCGAACACCCGACGAAGCAGCTTCCGGAGTCACGACGGGTAGATCGTGGAAGTATACACGTAGTTTCTGGTTTTTGTCTTCTCCGTGAAATATATGGTCTATCGACAAATCTAACTCTACATCTTTACTACCAGACCAATAATTTTTATATTGAAGAAGACTGCCACCGTAATACAACATTAGAAACTGACATCCGTGACACAATCCAAGAATAGGCGTTTTTGGGAAGTGGAATAAGTAATACAACTCTATATCTAATTCGGGCTGATATTCGTCGGAGTGTATACGATAAACCGAACCAGGTAAAATAATACCGAGAATATCTTTTCGTTTTTTAATATCTGGATCACATTTTTTAGTGATTATATAAGGAATCTTACGTTCATTTAATGACTTACATAACATTGGAACGTGTGACGCATATCCAGTTATATTTCTTGTAACAATCAGCAACATTGTATAATGAGTATAACGAATATAACGAATATAACGAATATGAGTATAACGAATATGAGTATAACGAATATATAATAATCACGTGCGGTTATTATATAATGATACTAATTATCTCAAGATAATTTAACGCCTCTTAGGGGTCTTAACGAGACGGGTATGCTTACCAGTCTTGGCGTTGATCTTAATAGCACCGAACTTGCCCTTACGAGCGGTATAACCGTACTTACGCAGACGGTTCTCCTTCTTCGCGGTTGCGTGCTTCTTTGCGGAGACAACGCGACCGTGTTTGTTAAATATCAATTCACTCTTAACGAGACCGCCGGGAGTCTTGTAGGCGGTTCCGTGCCAAACCTGGGCGCGAGACCCCTCCAACATCTGGTATTTCTGGCCGTGCATGTGGTAGTAACCATCATCACTGCGATCACAACGTTTCACCATTTTACTAAATAAGACAATAGTCGTTATAATACATCATTAGAAAAAAAGACCGATCAAAACGGTAGGTGTTCCGTTCCGGTATATTTATTACTAAAAAGAATTGGTGATCGGCGCGCCATATCCGCCAGGAGCACCCGACCAACGACCAAACCGATTTATACTATTTACCGCATATACCTTTTTCACATTTTTCGTTTCAGTGGCTACCCGGATTAATTGCGCATAACGCATCTTCTTTGTTATATTTGTATTGTTAGTTGAAGTCGCCATTCCAGCGGTAGGGTTCGTAATTGTCGGGCATTTAAAATACGGAGTGCGAACATTTGGGTCGCTTCCATTGATAACAGTTGGTGTGCCAGATGTGTCATATTGAACGAGCGCATTATTAACGCGATATATATCACTACACGTAATACCAAACCCGGTATTTGTGCGGTAGCGTGGTGCGGACATATGAATATGAATATGAAGTATAAGTAAGATACATATATCTCGTAAAATAAAATTGAAAATGAATTAAACGTATACTCGGTATATACAATACCCGCTCTGCGTCGTTCAGTATCTTCAATGCCACCTAAATCTTCTAAATCTGCCAATGGAGCTGCTGCGGCTGCGTCCGCTGCCGAGGACCTACAAAAATACCAAAAGATGACTGACCAAGAGCATATCCTTAAAAAACCAGACACATATATTGGCACGATTGAGCCAGCGGAAACGACCGAATACGTTATGGATGTCCCCGCCGCAGTCGTCGGGTCACCAGCCACAAACAATGCGCCCGATACCGCGCCCGATACCGCGCCCGATACCGCGCCCCCGGCCGCGATGCTTACTCGCCGTCAAATCACCTACATTCCAGGATTATACAAGCTGTTTGATGAAGGGATGGTGAATATGCGTGACCATGTTGTACGTCAGGCACAGGCTGTCGCCGATAAAAAACCCGATGCGCTTCCTGTGACCACCCTCGAAGTGGAAATCGACGCAGCTGATGGAACGATTCATATGACAAATGACGGTAATGGAATCGACGTCGCCCAGCATCCCGAACACAAACTCTGGATTCCAGAGATGATTTTCGGCCATCTTCGTACATCAACCAACTACGACGAGACCAAGAAGGAGAAAATTGTTGGCGGGAAGAACGGGTTCGGTTTCAAGCTTGTCCTTATCTGGTCGGTTTGGGGGCGTGTGGAAACCGTTGATCACGTCCGCGGACTAAAATATGTACAGGAGTTCCGTAACAATTTGTCTGAGATTTCGCCGCCCGTGGTATCCAAGACCAAAGTCAAGCCATATACTCGCGTCAGTTTCCGCCCTGATTACGCCAGGTTCGGTCTCCCGGGAAACAATTTGACACCGGATATGCTCGCACTGTTCCTGAAACGCACCTACGATATCGCCGCAGTGACGGACAAGACCGTGAAAGTCAAATACAATGGGTCAATTGTCCCCGTCAGGCATTTTCAGCAGTATGTCGACTTGTATATCGGCGCGAAGGGAGGGAGCGAAGGTGGTGGAGGCGTCAAGCGCATCTACGAAAACCCTGATCCCCGCTGGGAGTATGCCGTGTGCCTGACGACCTCCGACGAGTTCGCACACATTTCATTCGTCAACGGGATTTACACGCCGAGGGGCGGAAAACACGTCGAATATATCACCAACCAAATCGTCCGCAAGTTGGCGGAGGTTATCAAGAAGAAGAAGAAGGTCGATGTCAAGCCGAATACCATCAAGGAGCAACTGATGCTTTTCCTGCGCTGTGATATTGAGAACCCGTCGTTTTCTAGTCAGACGAAAGACGAGCTGGGGACCGCTGTCGCGAATTTCGGTTCGAGCTGTAAAGTCAGTGACGAATTCATCGAGAAACTCGCGAAGATGGGCGTGATGGACGCCGCGTGTGCGCTAACAGAGGTCAAGGACACGAAGGCCGCGAAGAAGACGGATGGCGCGAAAACCCGAACGATTCGCGGTATTCCGAAACTCATCGACGCGAATTATGCGGGGTCACCAGACAAATCCGCGCAATGTACGATTATCTTATGCGAGGGTGATTCAGCCAAGGCAGGTATTGTGAGTGGGTTGAGTAAGGAGGACAGAAATTTCATCGGTGTTTATCCAATGAAAGGCAAACTCTTCAATGTCCACGGCGAGACGACGAAACGTATCTCCGAAAACCGCGAGATTGCGGAAATCAAGCAAATCCTCGGTCTTGAAACGGGGAAGACCTATACGGCAGCGGATGTCGCCACACGGCTGCGTTATGGCAAGGTGCTCTTTATGACGGACCAGGATTTAGACGGCGCACATATCCAGGGACTGGGAATCAACCTCTTCCAGATAGAGTGGCCGTCACTTACGAAGATTCCTGGTTTCATCGGGTTTATGAATACTCCGATTCTGAAAGCCCGCCGCGGCACACAGGAGGTCCTCTTCTACAATGACGGCGAGTTCGAGCACTGGAAGAAGCAGTTCCCCGGCGCAGTCGTTCCAGCAGGTTGGAATACGAAATATTATAAAGGTTTAGGCACGAGCACCGGCAAGGAGTTCAAAGAATACTTTGAGAATAAGAAGATGGTGGCGTTCATCCATACAGGTGAAGCATCAAACGACCGCCTGGATATGGCATTCAATAAGAAGCGCGCGGATGACAGGAAGGAGTGGCTGTCGACGTATTCGCGTGAGGCGTTCCTGGATACATCGAAGCATGAGATTCCGTATGAAGAGTTTATTGACCGCGGTCTTATCCACTTCTCCATCTACGATAATGAGCGTTCGATCCCCAACCTGATGGATGGACTGAAAATCTCGCTGCGCAAAATCTTGTTTGCGGCGTTCAAGAAGGGGGGTCTGAAAACGGAAATCAAGGTCGCACAATTCAGT
>Ga0114964_10001888_pt1 | contig 15118 bp, 17 predicted proteins | sample C_131016_MF_Meta_FD_92638 | JGI IMG/M metagenome (GOLD analysis project Ga0114964, IMG submission 92638) | Freshwater microbial communities from Lake Croche, Canada to study carbon cycling - C_131016_MF_MetaG | ecosystem: Environmental > Aquatic > Freshwater > Lake | place: Lake Croche, Canada... | reverse complement strand
CTTGTTTTCTTCGCCAATCAGGTTGTTGGCGGGCACTTCCACGTTGTCAAAAAAGACTTCGTTCACTTCGGCCGTGCCGTCGGGCAAGACGATGGGGCGCACGGTGACGCCGGGCGACTTCATGTCGATCAACAAAAAGCTGATGCCGGTTTGGGGCTTGCCTTCGTTGCTGGCGCGCACCAGGCAAAAAATCCACTCGCCATACTGGCCCAGTGTGGTCCAGGTTTTTTGGCCGTTGACGATGTATTTGTCGCCCACGCGTTCGGCCTTGGTTTTGACCGAGGCCAGGTCCGAGCCAGAGCCGGGTTCGCTGTAGCCCTGGCTCCACCAGACTTCGCCGCTGGCAATGCCGGGCAAAAAGCGCTGCTGTTGCTCGGCGTTGCCAAAGGCCATGATCACAGGCGCCACCATCACCGGGCCAAAAGGCACGACGCGTGGCGCGCCGGCCAGGGCGCATTCTTCTTCAAACAGGTGTTTTTCAATCGCGCTCCAGCCCGGGCCGCCAAAGGCTTTAGGCCAGGCGTGGCCCAACCAGCCCTTTTTGCCCAAAATCTTGCCCCAGCGCTGCATGTCTTCGCGCGTCAAGTGGATCGCGTTGTGTACTTTTTGCGAGATGTCGGCGGGCAGGTGTTCGTGAACCCAGCCACGAATTTCCTCGCGAAATTTTTGTTCTTCAGGTGTGAATGCCAAATCCATAGCGGGCGCTCCAATTAATCAATACGGTTGAGGTCCAAGGCGAACTGCCCATGTTTTAGCACGATCGTTCTTTTTTATTTGTCCGACGTGCGACATTTTTTCGTGCTCTGCGGTTTTTAGGGGCGGGAAGGGCACTTGCGATAATGCCCGCTCTATGCAAACCAAGCCCAAGCCCTTGCCTCTGTCCATCGTCATTCTTATCTCGGGCGGCGGCTCCAATATGGCTGCCATCGTGCGCGCCGCGCAAAAAGAGGCTTGGGCCATGCAGTTCGGCGCCCAGGTGGTGGCCGTCATCAGCAACAAGGCGGGCGCTGGGGGCCTGCGCCTGGCGCGCGATCAGGGCATCGCTACCGAGGTGCTAGACCACAGCGCCTACGCCAGCCGCACGGACTTTGACCAGGCGCTTGCCACCGCAATTGCCCGCTACGGCCAGCCGACGCGCCCATCCTTGGTGGTGTTGGCCGGTTTCATGCGGATATTGACGCCGGGCTTTGTGGCGCAGCACGCGGGGCGATTGCTCAATATCCACCCTTCGCTGCTACCCGCATTTACCGGTTTGCACACGCACCAGCGCGCTATTGAAGCGGGCTGCAAATACGCCGGCGCTACCGTGCACCAGGTCAGCGCGGAGCTCGATGCCGGGGCGATTCTGGAGCAGTCGGTGGTGCCCGTGTTGCCCGGTGACACGGAGCAAACGCTGGCCGCGCGGATATTGGCTACCGAGCACATCATCTACCCGCGCGCCATTCGCCACTGGCTGGCCGCGCAAGCGCACGCTTAAGTCCGATCAGCGGCGCCTGGGGCCTGGGGCAGCGTGTCGATTTTTTGGAACCGGGGCTGCAACTTGCCGTCAATGTCAACCGTCTCGCCAAACATGGCCGCCGGGCGCACCCACAGGCCTTGTTCGCCGTAAAGCGCGCGGTACAGCGTCATGGGCTGCAGGCTTTCGCTGTGGCGCACGGTGCCCTCGACACGGTACATGCCGCCCTTGTAATGGCGGTACAAACCGGGCGGTGTGCAGATCAATGGGGGGAGGTTTTCTTCGCTCATGGGACAATGCCTATCTATGCATCCAAAAGCTCTATTAGAAGCCTGCGCCGAGTTGGTCCGGCTCACCCTTAAATTTGACCATCCCGCTGACGCGATTGTTTCCCGTTTTTTCCGTGAACACCGGGGCCTCGGCCCCCGCGAGCGCGCAACATTGGCTGAGACGGTCTACACCGTTTTGCGCAAAAAATTGCTGTTTGACCACTTGGCGCCCTCGGGCAGCGGCCCCAAAGAGCGGCGCCTGGCGATTCTGGGCTTTTACGGCCCTGGCGACTTTTTGCGCAGCGCCCTGACCGAGCAAGAAACCAACTGGCTCGACGCTTGCGAAAAAGTCACCCCGGCCGACCTGATGGAACGCCATCGCCACAACCTGCCCGAGTGGCTGGTGCAGCCGCTTAAAGACCAGCTCGGCGACGAGTTTTGGCCGCTGGTGGAGCAGCTCAACCGCGGCGCCGGACTCGATTTGCGCGTCAACGACTTCAAGGCCAAACGCGCCGATGTGCAAAAAGAGCTGGCCAAGGCCGGTATCAAAGCCGTTCCGACACCGTATTCCCCCTGGGGCCTGCGCATTGCCGGCAAACCAGCGCTCAACAAGAGCGAAGGCTTTTTGCGTGGCGACTTTGAGGTGCAAGACGAAGGTTCGCAACTGCTCGCACTGCTGCTCGACGCCAAGCGCGGCGAAATGGTGGTGGACTTTTGCGCCGGCGCTGGTGGCAAGACTTTGGCCATTGGCGCTTCCATGCGCAGCACCGGGCGTCTGTACGCATTTGACACCTCGGCACACCGGCTCGATTCCTTCAAGCCACGCATGGCGCGCAGCGGCTTGTCCAATGTGCACCCAGCGGCTATTGCCCATGAGCGCGACGACCGCGTCAAGCGCTTGTCCGGAAAAATCGACCGCGTGCTGGTAGACGCGCCCTGTACCGGCCTGGGCACGCTGCGGCGCAACCCGGACCTGAAGTGGCGCCAAAGCCAGCAGGCGGTGGACGAGATGGCCGTCAAGCAGGCGGCGATTTTGCAAAGTGCCTCGCGCTTGCTGAAGTCTGGCGGGCGCTTGGTGTACGCCACCTGCAGCGTGTTGCCCCAAGAAAATGAAGCCATTGCCGCCGCGTTTTCTGAAGCCAATCCGGATTTCGAACCTCTGGTGACCGGCGAAGTGCTCGCCGGCCTCAAGGTGGCTGACGCCGCCAGCCTGTGCGCTGGCGGCGAAAGCGGCCAGCAGTACTTGCGCCTGTGGCCCCAGCGCCATGCAACCGACGGATTTTTTGCTGCGATTTGGCAAAAGAAGTAGCAAACTTCCCCGAAGTTGCGTGTAGTTACCCCAAAAACGCAAAATTTGATAGCCAAAACCCCGCCAGACTTTTACAATGGCGGGCATCAAACTGTGCGCCAGCGCACCAAAGCCTTGATTAGTCCGGTTTTCTTACATTTACTATAAAGAGACTCAATACCTATGCTGTTGCCTGATTCGGTCGTGTTTAACGCGGTTCTGGAGTGGTTGGCCCATGGAGCCCTGGCTTGGAGCTGGTGGCAAATTGTTTTGTTTACGCTGGGTGTGACCCACATCACCATGATCAGCGTCACGGTGTTTTTGCACCGGCACCAAGCGCACCGCGCTTTGGACCTGCACCCCATCGCTTCGCATTTTTTCCGTTTCTGGCTGTGGTTGACCACGGGCCAGGTGACCAAAGAGTGGGCATCCATCCACCGCAAGCACCACGCCAAGTGCGAGCAACCGGACGATCCGCACAGCCCCCACGTTTACGGCATCCGCACCGTGCTGCTGCAAGGCGCCGAGTTGTACCGTGCCGAGTCTAAAAACAAGGAAACCATGGCCCGCTACGGCCACGGCACGCCAAACGACTGGATTGAGCGCAATCTGTACACCCGCTTTTCCTGGCAAGGCGTGGGCCTCATGCTCGTGGTCAATCTGTTCTTGTTTGGCGCGGCTGGCCTGTCGGTCTGGGCAGTGCAAATGGCGTGGACGCCCATCATGGCCGCCGGTATCATCAACGGCGCAGCGCACTTCTGGGGCTACCGCAATTTTGAGGCGCCAGACGCCAGCACCAACATTTCGCCCTGGGGCATCCTCATTGCCGGTGAAGAGTTGCACAACAACCACCACACCTACCCCACATCGGCCAAGTTGTCGGTCAAGCCCTACGAGTTTGACATTGGCTGGATGTACATCAGCCTGATGCAAATGGTGGGCCTGGCGCACGTGAAAAAGACGCCACCCAAGGCCGCTTACGGCGACATCCGCCCCGTGGCTGATGAAAAAACGCTGGAAGCCCTGATTGCCAACCGCTACGAGATCATGGCCGGTTACGCCAAGCAAATGCAGTTGACGGTCAACACCGAGCTCGCAGCGATGAAAGCGCGCAGCGCTGATTCCGCCGTCATCAAGGCGGCCAAGCTGTGGGCGCACCGCGACGCAGAAAAAGTGCCCGCCTCGGTGATCCCCGAGCTGGCCCTGGCACGTGTGGCGTCCCCGGTGCTGGACAAACTGGTCACCATGCGCGAAGAGCTGCGCCAGTTGTGGCTCAACACCGCCGTGTCCCGTGAGCAACTCACCGCTGACCTGGCCGCCTGGTGCCACCGCGCAGAAGACAGTGGCATCGCCACGCTGCGCGAGTTTTCCGTCAAGCTGCGCGCGGCGCGCCTGGCCTAAAACGCTGCGGGTCGGGCTGCCCCTCAAGGGCGCAGCCCTCAAACAAAAAGCCCTTGGCATACGCGCAAGGGCTTTTTTGTATCTGGCTGGGCGCTCGCCCCACGGTTCTTAAAAAGCAGGTTTAGGCGGTAAATTCAAAATACCGCTGAAAGCTGAACGCCAGGGTAGAGATCAATACCGTCGCACCGATAAACAAAGCACTGGCCAGCCCGATGACGGTGAACCAGCCGGTTTGTCCTGCACTATTTTCTTCGTCCGCATGCGGGTTGAAGCGGTGGTTCCAGGTCGGCGCGTCCATCAGGCCGTATCGCAGCGCTGTAATGGCGCAGGCAGCAAAGGTGAAGCCAAACAGGGGAATCAGTGCCCAGCTCAGCGTGTCGTCCAGGCCCAGGCTGCGCGCGCGCTGCACGCCGTACAGTCCGAGCAGGGTGGGCACCAGGGCCAGCGCACCCCATGCGTCGTAGCGGCCGGTCAGGTAAACGCGTTGCAAGCCCAGAGGGCCGGTGACTAAAGTGGCCCAGACGGCGATGGTTTTGTTTTTCATGCTGCCGATTGTGGCGCAGGCAGGCTACTGCCAGCGCCAATCGCGCATTCCATCAGCACCACATCGAGCCAGCGGTCAAACTTCCAGCCGCAGTCGCTCAAAACACCCACGTGCTGAAAACCCAGCGCCGCGTGCAGTCCAATGGATGCGTGGTTCTGCGAGTCGCCAATCACTGCGATGAGCTTGCGAATGCCAGCGCGCTGCGCGCTGGCGAGCAATTCGCCAAGGAGCAACCGTCCCCAGCCCTTGCCTGCGGCTTGCGGGTCAAGATAAATCGAATCTTCGGCCGAAAAGCGGTAGGCCGGGCGCGGCTTGAACCAGTTGCAATAGCAAAAGCCCAGTACTTTCCCCTCGTCTTCCAGTACAAGATAAGGCAGTCCTTTGGATAAAACATCGGCCCGGCGTGAGCGCATTTCGTCCAGCGTGGGAGGGGTAATTTCAAAAGTACCGGTGCCGGTGAGCACATGGTGTTGGTAAATCGCCGTGATTGCAGGCAGGTCATGGTCAGTGCTGGGGCGAATCAGGGGCATGGTTTGAGAAAAAGATATAATGGAAGGCTATTCTGAGTGTCGCTGGCCGGGTGGCCAGTTGCGTGTCTCAACTCTGAATTTTATGGTTGAAATCAATTTCAGCCACCCAAAGGAACAATCATGGTCGTCATTCGACTCGCTCGTGGTGGTGCTAAAGCCCGCCCGTTTTTCAGCATTGTCGTTGCAGACAAGCGTACCCGCCGTGATGGCCGCTTCATTGAGCGCATTGGTTTTTACAACCCGATCGCCACTGCCAATGAAGAGCGCATCCGCATCGCCCAAGACCGTTTGAGCTACTGGAAGGGCGTTGGCGCCCAAGCGTCTCCTACCGTGGAGCGTTTGATCAACCAAGCCGCCCACAGCGCAGCTGCTCCAGCGGCCTAAGTTAAAACTGGGCGTTAGGGCGACACCGTCGTCCCAGCGCCCTTTTTATCGCCCCAACGCATGATCGCCGGACTCGAAGCTGCTGAACTTCCAGCAGACGCCATCGAAGTAGGAAGAATTGCAGACGCCTGGGGCGTCAAAGGCTGGTTCAAGGTGATTTCCTTCAGTCCTGAGCCTGAGGCACTTTTTTCATCTAAACGCTGGTTTCTTTTGCCGACCGAACGGGGTTTAAAAACCTTTGAGGGTGTGGCGCGTCTAGCCATTAAAGAAGCCAAAGAACATTCCGACACCGTGGTGGCCAGCGCCCACGATGTGCTCGACCGCACAGCCGCCGAGGCACTGCGCGGCGCGCGCATTTTCGTCGCCCGCTCCAGCTTTCCCACCGCCAGTACCGACGAGTATTACTGGGTTGACTTGATCGGCCTGGAAGTGTTCAACCGCGCTGACGAGGCCATGGGCACCGTGCGCGAGTTGCTGTCCACCGGCCCCCAAACCGTGTTGGTGATGGACTATATGCAAGACGGCAAGCTGCAGGAACGCATGATTCCCTTCGTCTCCGCCTTTGTGGACGACGTGGACCTGAAGGCGCGGCGCATTCGCGTCGATTGGCAGCTCGATTACTGACCGCTCAAGCCATGCGCTTTGACGTGGTTACCCTGTTCCCTGAGCTTTTTGCCCCGTTTTTGACCACGGGTATCACCCGGCGCGCTTTTAGTTCTGGCGCGGTGAATGTGCATCTTTTTAATCCGCGTGATGTGGCCACCGGCAACTACCGCCGCGTGGACGACCGCCCCTTTGGTGGTGGCCCCGGCATGGTGATGATGGCCGAACCGCTGGAGAAGACGCTAGACGTCATCGCCGCCGAGCGCGGGCACCGGGCCAAAGTCGTCCTTTTTTCGCCCATCGGCCAGCCGCTGAACCACAGCCTGGTGCAGGATTGGGCGAACAGCGACGGTGCCATTCTTATTTGTGGTCGTTACGAGGGCGTGGACCAGCGTTTTATCGACACCCATGTGGACACGCAAATCAGCATCGGCGACTTTGTGCTCTCAGGCGGCGAGTTGCCCGCCATGGTGCTGCTCGACGCCGTGGCGCGCTTGCAGCCCGATGTGCTGGGTGATGCCGACAGCCACCACTTTGATAGCTTCAACCCGGCGCTTGATGGCCTCTTGGATTGCCCGCATTACACCCGGCCTGAAGAGTGGGCGGGGCAGGCCGTGCCAGAGGTGTTGTTGTCAGGCCACCACATCCATATTGCGCGCTGGCGCAGGGACCAGCAGCTGCGGCTCACAGCCCGCCACCGCCCTGACTTGGTAGCCGCGGCGCGCGCAGCGGGCAAGCTGACGGGGCAAGACGAAGCCCTGTTGGCTAGCATTGCTATAATGGCAGGCTAACCGATCCTCTGCCTGGCCAAATGACGCTAAGCGATTCTGCTCAGAAGACATGGTGCCAATGGTTGGCGCCGGCGCACGCAAGATCACGAAAGAAGCTATGAACCTCATCCAAATTCTGGAACAAGAAGAAATCGCGCGTTTGGGTAAAACCATTCCTGATTTCGCTCCTGGTGACACTGTCATCGTCAGCGTGAACGTCGTTGAAGGTACGCGCAAGCGCGTGCAGGCCTACGAAGGCGTTGTGATTGCCAAGCGCAACCGCGGCCTCAACAGCGGCTTTATCGTTCGCAAGATCTCCAGCGGCGAAGGCGTGGAGCGTACGTTCCAGACCTACAGCCCGCTGATCGCTGGCATCGAAGTTAAGCGCCGTGGTGATGTCCGCCGCGCCAAGCTGTACTACTTGCGCGACCGCAGCGGCAAGTCGGCACGTATCAAGGAAAAACTGCCAGCCAAGAAGACTGCGGCTTAAACCCAGTTTGCGCTGTCAAAAACCGCCCTGGCGCAAGCTGAGGCGGTTTTTTTTCGGGCATCCGACATGCGACCCAACACAAGCGCACCACCCAGCCATGACACTCCCGGTAAATTTTGACCCCCGCACGGTGCCGTTTCAGGCGGACGCGATCGGTTTGCCGCCGGTTGCACCCGAGCGGCTCACGCATCAGGCGCTGGTGCATCGCTTTGCCCAGGCCACCGACTGGGTGCCCGAGTTTCGCCACGAGCCGCGCATGTCGGACCGAAGCCTGACCGAAGCCTCGGTGTTGATCGGCTTGGTCATGCGCGGACGCCCCACCGTGCTGCTGACCCAAAGAACCGCACATTTGTCTAGCCACTCCGGCCAGGTGGCGTTTCCTGGCGGCAAGGCCGACGCGGATGATGCGGGGCCGGTGGCTACGGCGCTGCGCGAGGCCCAAGAGGAGGTCGGGTTGTCTGCGGAGTTCGTGCAGGTGATCGGCGCCTTGCCCCAATACACCACGGGCAGCCAGTTTGTTATTACGCCAGTGGTCGCCTTGCTTGACCCTCAACTCGTGTTGGCAGCGAATGCCTTTGAAGTGGAAACCATTTTTGAGGTGCCGCTGGACTTTTTGATGAACCCGGCGCACCACCGGCGCCACCAGTGGCATACGCCGTCCGGCACGCGCCACTGGTTGTCTATGCCCTACCACGATGGCCCGCACGAGCGCTATATCTGGGGCGCAACCGCAGGCATGCTGCGCAATCTCTACCAATTCCTGTCGCTTTGACGGCTGGGGCTGGGGCGGTGTCTGGCGCGTGGTCGCTATGATGCATGGCCATGAGCTTTCTCTCTATTCTCTTTGCCCTTTTGATTGAGCAGGCGCGTCCTCTCAAACCCGTCAATGTGGTTCATGGGCGGGTGCGCAGTTGGGTGATTTGGGTGGTGCGCCATGTTGATACCGGCGAAACGCGCCACGGCTGGTTGACTTGGTCTGCGGTGGTGCTCTTGCCCGTGGCCCTGAGCGCGGCGGTGCATTGGGCGCTGTGGCTTTCCTTGGGTTGGTTGGCGGCGCTGGCTTGGAATGTTGTGGTGTTGTACTGGACGCTGGGCTTTCGGCAGTTCAGCCACCATTTCACCGGCATCCGCGACGCCCTGGAAGCCGGCGACGAGGACACGGCCCGCAAGTTGCTGGCGCAGTGGATGCGCATTGACGCCAGCGATTTGCCACGCAGCGAGATCGTGCGCCAGGTGATAGCGCATTCGATGCTCAGCGCCCACCGCTATGTGTTTGGCGTGTTTGCCTGGTATTCCCTGTTGTCGGCATTTGGGTTGGGGCCAGCGGGGGCTGTGATATACCGTTTGGCGGAGTATTTTTCGGTGGTGGTTCAACGCACCCCGACATCAACCAGTTTGCTGCTGAGTTCGGCCTTGCGCCACACGGTGATGCAGGCCTGGAGCCTGATTGACTGGATACCGGCGCGCATTACCGCACTCGGCTTTGCCTTTGTCGGCAGCTTTGAGGAAGCAATTGACCGGTGGCGCAAGTACGAACTGGTGCGCCCTGGCGACAACGACGGTATCGTGCTGGCTGCCACCGCCGGCGCACTGAATGTGCAACTCGCGCCCGACGACCTGCAGGGCGGTGCGCCCCTGGCGCAAACCGCGCATCTGCGCGCCGTGGTCGGCCTGGTCTGGCGCACGGTGGTGATGTGGATGGTGATTTTGGCGCTGCTCTCGCTGGCGCGCCTGTTGGGCTGAAGCAGCCTGCCATTAACCCCTAGTAACGGGTTTGCGAGAGTTCGGCGAACAGGTCGCCGTAGATCTTGTAGCGCGTGGGGCTGATTTCCACACCCGCCGTCTTGCCTTGGACGGCATTCAAAACCCCACACCCCGGCTCGTGCAAATGGCTGCAGTTGTAGAACTTGCAGGCGGTGGCTTGGGCGGCAATATCGGGCATGAGTTGCGCCAATTGCATGGGCGCAATATGGTGCAGGCCAAACTCCTGAAAGCCCGGTGAGTCAATGAGCGCCGTGGTTTTGGCCGCGTCCATCCAGTACAGCGTGGTGCTGGTGGTGGTGTGTTTGCCGGAATTGAGCGCGGTGGAGATCTCTTGGGTCAGCACCTGCGCTTGGGGCACCCAGCGGTTGATGAGCGTGCTTTTGCCAGCGCCCGAGGGGCCCAGAATCAGACTGGTTTTGCCTTGCAAAGCAAGGGCGAGTTGCTCGTTGTCCGTGGGCTCCGGTTCGCCATTGGCGTCCAGTGATGGTGCGCGCGGTTTGAACGCTGTGGCGAGCACCGTGTAGCCCATGGCACGGTAGGGCGCCAATCGTTGCCAAGACCGGTCAAACAGAGGCGTGAGGTCGCGCTTGTTGAGCACGATGATGGGTCGGATTTTTTCGGCCTCTGCGGCAATCAGCGCCCGCGAGAGTTGGCTCTCAGAAAACTCGGGCTCTGCACCCAGCAAAATCACCACCTGGTCCAGATTGGACGCAAAAGATTTGGTGCGAATTTCGTCTTGCCGGTAGAGCAGGTTTTTGCGGGGCAAGACTTTTTCGATGGTTCCTTCGTCTTGCGTACTTTGCCACAGCACGCGGTCGCCCACGACAGTTTGGCTTTTTTTGCCACGCGGGTGGCAGATGACTTTGCGCCCATCGGGCGTTTCAACCCAGACATGGCGGCCGTGACCGGCGATGACCAAGCCGGGGTGGAGTGTTGCGGCGTCAGCCAATGTGTGGCCCAGACGCAGTGCCACCATCCAAGAGCGCGTCCACCTTAAGCGCGCATTCAAAGTCGCTGTGCGAGATGCCCCGCACATCGTGGGTGCGCCAGCGCACGCTGCATGTTTTGTAGTTCACCAAAATCTCGGGATGGTGGTCGTTTTGCTCGGCCAAAAAGGCCACGGCATTGACAAACGCCATGGTTTGCAAATAGCTCTTGAATGCGTAGGTTTTTTCAATGGCCAGGTCGGCGCCGTCACCACGCAGGCGCCAGCCTTGCAATTGCGCCAGCTTGGCCACAATTTGGGGCGCCGTCAGGGCGCTGCGCACGGGGCGGGTTGAACCGACCGTCATGCTGCGCTGCCCGGGTTTGCCATGCGGCTCAGGCGCTGCGTGGCGGGCGGGTGCGAGTAATAAAAGCGCACATACCAAGGGTCGGGCGTGAGCGTGGCGGCGTTGTCCTCGTAGAGCTTGAGCAGTGCCGATGACAGATGCGCGCCACTGGATTTTTGCACCGCATAGGCGTCCGCCTCAAACTCATGGCGGCGCGAAATCCACGAAAAAACCGGGCCGATAAACGCGGTAAACGGCGGCAAAGCCAGCATGAACAAAAGCAGGGCCAGCGCATCGTTGGCGCCACCCAGATTGGGCAGCACGCCCAGCCCGGTATAAAACCACACCCGCGTGCCCAACCAGCCCAAGAGCGCAAAACCCAGCAGGCTCAAAGCAAACAGGGACAGCACGCGTTTGAGGATGTGGCGGTGGGCGAAATGCCCCAGCTCGTGGGCCAGCACTGCGTCCACCTCGTCGGCGTTCAGGCGCGCCAGAAGGGTGTCGTAAAACACCACGCGCTTGGACGCGCCAAAGCCGGTGAAATAGGCGTTGGCGTGGGCACTGCGCTTGCTGCCGTCCATCACGTAAAAGCCCTGAGCCCGAAATCCGCAGCGTTGCATGAGCGCCTGCACCCGCGCCGCAAGTGTGGCATCTTCGAGCGGTTGGAATTTGTTGAACCAGGGCGCAATCCAGGTCGGGTAGACCAACATGGCCAGCACGTTAAAACCCATCCACACGCCCCAGATCCACAGCCACCACACCGGGCCCGCCGCGCCCATGAGCCACAGCACCAGCAGCAAGAGCGGCGCGCCAATCAGCAGCCCCAGCACCACCGACTTGGCCAGGTCTTGCAGCCAGAGCGCGGGCGTGGTCTTGTTAAAGCCGAAGGCTTTTTCGATAACAAAAGTGCCGTACAGGCTAAACGGAATGTCGATGACGGCGTTGATGGCGATAAACAGGCCCATGAGCGCGGCTTGCGACACCAGCCCCGGGCCCCATTGCTGCGCCACGAATTCGTTCAAGGCATTCAGGCCGCCCAGCAGCGTCCAGCCCAGCACCACGGCCACGCCCCAGGCCAGCTCCAGCATGCCAAAACGGGTTTTGGCCACCGTGTAATCCGCCGCTTTTTGGTGGGCCGCCAGCGGTATGCGGCTGGCGAAGGCTGATGGCACCGCGCCACGGTGTTGCACTACGTGGCGGACTTGGCGCGTGGCCAGCCAAAATTTGAGGGCCAGGCTGCACATCAGTGCCGCAGCAAAGGCGAATGTGAGCAGGTTGGAGGGATTGGCAATGGGTTCTGGCATGGCCTTGAGTTTAGGCCATCGGCGACAATCCCCGCATGTCTGAAAACACCCCCTCTTTACCCAAATCCGATAAAAATCTCGTCTGGCTCGATTGCGAGATGACGGGTTTAAGCCCGGTGCAAGACCGCCTCATCGAAATCGCCGTGGTCGTCACTGGCCCGAACCTGGAAAACCGCACCGAAGGGCCGGTCTTCGTGATCCACCAGTCTGACGCGCAGCTCGACAAAATGGACGCGTGGAACAAGGGCACGCACGGCAAAAGCGGCCTGATTGACAAGGTGCGCGCCTCTACCACCACCGAAGAGCAGGCGCAAACCGAGCTGCTCGCGTTTTTGGCGCGCTTTCTTCCAGCGGGCGCCTCGCCCATGTGCGGCAACACCATTGGCCAGGACCGGCGGTTTTTGGTGGAATACATGCCCAAGCTCGAGTCGTTTTTCCACTACCGCAACCTTGATGTGAGCACGCTCAAAGAGCTAAGCCGACGCTGGCGCCCCGAGGTCTATGCGTCTTTCAAGAAGCAGCAGCGCCATACGGCGCTGGCCGACGTGCACGAGTCGATTGACGAGCTTGAGCACTACCGAACCCACTTTTTGAAGCTGTGAAATTCTCATTTGTCACAGAAATTAGGTAATAACCCGAATACGTGCCATAATTCAAGGCTTCGCTGGAACGACGTTTGGGTACGTACAGCGATTTTGTACATCTCCCTTCATTCACCGGGCCCCACGACTTGGGCCCCCAGCGCTGATTGAACTCCTTTCAGAGTCAGAGCAGGTTCCGTTTGATGGTTGATGTTTTTTAACCATTGACGGAACGCCCACCTGCCGGGTGGCGTTCGCGTGTGAGAAAAAAATGACTGATACTTTTGAAGTAACGGGCGAATTCGCGCCTGTTGAAAACCTTTCCATCCAATCCACTGACGTGGAAATGGCGTCTGTCGAAGTCCTCGTGGACGCCGTGCAAGAGCCCGAAGCGCCGGAAGCGCCCAATGGCTTCGTCGAACTCGCCCTGGCCCCTGAGCTGGTGCAGGCTTGTAAGGACCTGGGTTACACCCAGCCCACCGCCGTGCAAATGAAGGTGATTCCGCTGGCATTGCCCACCGCTGCTGCCAGCGCCAAAGCCGCTACCTACATTGACCTGATGGTCTCCAGCCAGACCGGGAGCGGCAAGACTGCGGCCTTCTTGCTGCCGGTGTTGCACACCTTGCTCAAGCAAGCTGCTGACGCCGAAGAAGCCGAGCGACTGGAATACGAAGAAGCCGTGGCTGAAGCTGCTGCCAAGGGCGAAGCCGCCCCCAAGCGCGCCAAGCGCAAAGACCCGACCAACCCCCGCAACTTCAAAGCGCCCACACCCGGCGCCCTGATTGTTTGCCCCACCCGCGAACTCGCGCAGCAAGTCGCGCATGACGCGATTGACCTGGTACAGCATTGCCGTGGCCTGCGCGTTGCCAACATCGTAGGTGGCATGCCTTACCAATTGCAAATCGCCAAGCTGCAAAACGCCAATCTGGTGGTTGCAACCCCCGGCCGTTTGCTGGACTTGCAGCGTTCGATGCAGATCAAGCTCGACCAAGTGCAGTTTTTGGTGGTGGACGAAGCCGACCGCATGCTGGACCTGGGTTTCTCGGACGATTTGGCCGAGATCAACCAGCTCACCATTGACCGCAAGCAAACCATGATGTTCAGCGCCACGTTTGCGCCGCGCATTCAGCAGCTCGCTGCCCGCGTGATGCGCGAACCCCAGCGCATCACCATCGACAGCCCGCAAGAAAAGCACGCCAACATCAAGCAAGTGCTGTTTTGGGCCGACAACGCCCAACACAAGCGCAAGCTGTTGGACCACTGGCTGCGTGACACTGGTATCAACCAGGCCATCGTTTTTGCCAGCACGCAAATCGAGTGCGACGGCTTGGCCAACGACTTGCAACAAGACGGCTTTGACGCCGTGGCCTTGCATGGCGCCCTGAGCCAGGGTCTGCGCAACCGCCGCCTGATGGCGCTGCGCCAAGGCCATGTGCAAATTTTGGTGGCTACCGACGTGGCTGCGCGCGGCATTGACGTGCCCACCATTACCCACGTGTTCAACTTCGGCTTGCCGATGAAGGCCGAGGATTACACCCACCGCATTGGCCGCACGGGCCGCGCTGGACGCGATGGCTTGGCAATTACCTTTGCCGAAATGCGCGACCGCCGCAAGATTTTTGACATCGAAGCCTACACCCGCCAGCCCATCAAAGCCGAAGTGGTGCCTGGACTGGAGCCGCAGCAACGCATGCCTGAATCGCGCCCGAGTGCCGGTTTTGGTGGACGCAATGGCGGCGGCGATCGCGATCGCAAATTCAGCAGCGGCCCGCGTGAAGGCGGCTTTGGCGGCAACCGTGGCGGCTTTGCCGACCGTGCGCCTGCCGGCGGCAACCGTGATTTCGGCGGAAATTCGCGCGATTTCAGCGGCGCGGCACGCGAAGGTTTTAGCTACGAGCGCAAGGGCGGTTTCAACGACCGTTTCAACTCGGGCCATAACCCTGGTCACAACCCAGGCAACGCAGTTCCGCGTGGCAACTTCCCACCCCGTGGTGACTTTGCCCCGCGCGGTGATTTCGCCCCACGTGGTGACTTTGCACCCCGCAACGACGCACCCCGTGCAGATTTCGCCCCCCGTGGTGATTTCGGAGCGCCTCGCGGCGACTTTGCCGCCCGCAAGCCTGCTTTTGGCAAGCCCACCGGCTTTGCCAAGCCAGGCAACGGTGGCAAGGTGTTTGTGCCCCGTGACGCCAAAAAGCGTCCCACGCGCAACGCAGACTAATCCCGCGCGAGCGGGTGGGTCGTTCAGGCCATGCCGTTGCGGCGGGCCAGTTCTACAAACAAAGCGGCCTGATCCAAACCGGACAGGCCGTTTTTGTTTGCGTCGGCGTAAAGCTGCTCCAGCAGGCTGGTGACCGGCGCGTCAAAACCGAGTTCGCCCGCCGTGGTCATGGCGTTGCGCATGTCTTTGAGTTGCACGCTCATGCGCCCGCGCGGCGCAAAGTCGCGCTCCACCATGCGCTG
>Ga0114964_10001886_pt1 | contig 15121 bp, 16 predicted proteins | sample C_131016_MF_Meta_FD_92638 | JGI IMG/M metagenome (GOLD analysis project Ga0114964, IMG submission 92638) | Freshwater microbial communities from Lake Croche, Canada to study carbon cycling - C_131016_MF_MetaG | ecosystem: Environmental > Aquatic > Freshwater > Lake | place: Lake Croche, Canada... | reverse complement strand
GGAAGAAAACATGTGCGACGCCAACCATGCACCGTCAGAGGCCTTGTTGCGCTTGTACCAAGCCTGGGCCGACGGCGGCGCGGGCCTGATCCTGACTGGCAACGTGATGGTTGATAAACGCGCCATGACCGGACCCGGGGGCGTGGTGCTGGAAGACGACAGCCACCTCGACCAATTCAAACAATGGGCGCGGGTAGCCCGCTCTGGCGGTGCGCAGGTGTGGATGCAAATCAGCCATCCCGGCCGGCAAATGATGGCGGCCCTTGGGCAAGAAACCTGGTCCGCGTCTGCGGTGCCTTTGGACATGGGCAATTTGTCGAACAAGTTCTCAGTACCCAAAGCCATGAGTGCGGCGGATATCCATGAAATTGAGCAGCGTTTTGTACGCACGGCGGAACTGGCCGAGCAGGCCGGTTTCAATGGCGTGCAAATCCATGCGGCGCATGGCTATTTGCTGAGCCAATTCCTATCCCCCATTTGCAACCAGCGCCAAGACGCCTGGGGCGGCAGCATCGAAAACCGCGCCCGGCTGCTGGTCGATACCGTGAAAGCCGTTCGGGCCGCAGTGGCGCCGCAGTTTGCGGTGGCCGTCAAGTTGAATTCGGCGGACTTTCAGCGGGGTGGCTTCAGCCCGCAGGACGCGCACCAGGTGGTGCAAATGCTCAATGACCTGCAGGTGGATGTGGTCGAGGTCTCGGGCGGAAGCTACGAGGCGCCCGCCATGCAAGGACAAGCCCGAGACGGCCGCACGCTGGCGCGGGAAGCCTATTTCTTGGAGTTCGCGCAGGACATGCTGGCCCTGGCCCAGATGCCGCTCATGGTGACGGGCGGCATTCGCCGCAAGGCCGTCGCCGACAAGGTGGTGCGCAGCGGTGTGGCGCTGGTGGGCATTGCGACTGCTTTGGCCATCCATCCCGCGCTGCCCAAGGCTTGGCGCGCAGGTCAGGATATGGCGCCAGCGCTCAGCCCCATCACCTGGAAAAACAAAATGATGGCGTCCTTGGCCACCATGGCGCGGGTGAAATACCAGCTCAAGCGCTTGAGCCAGGGCCGCGCTGCCAACCCACGCATCTCGCCCTTATGGGCATTGGTGTCGCAGCAGCTCATGACGGGCCGGCAGTCCAAGCACTACCGCCACTGGATGGCCAGCCGCCGCACTTAACTTTTTGCGGGCGTCGGGCTTTGCGCTCTGCGCTGGCGCAAGCGCACCACCATGTAGGCCACCACAGCCAGGTTCAACACCAGAACACCGGCGTTGATCCAGGTGCCGCTGTGGAGCAGGTGGCTCACCTCCAGCGGCAGGTACATGGCGCCAGACACGGCGGCCAGCCATTCAGCCCAAGCCCGGTCCATCCATAGGCCATAGGCTTCGCTAAGTCGGATGCCTGAATAACCCCACAGCAGGAGCACCACCTGGCGCAAATTGGCGTTGGCCAGCAGCGTTGCATCGTCCAAAAGCATGCGCGGGTAGTGGGCTTCGGGGTCCATGTGGAAGTACCCGATCAGGGCATGCGCAGTGGCCTGTATGTCGTGGTGCATCAGGCTTAGCAAGCCCAGGCTAGCGGCGATTGCTGCGAGCCCCTTGAGCGCTTCAAACAGGGCAATCAGGTGGAGGGTTGCAGCCCGTACTTGGTAATGGTCGTTTGGCATGCGATTGGGGGAAGGGGCTCTAGGTATTAAACGCCAAGAACCCAGGCATCGCGCAGTGCGCGCTGGGGGTGCGCCATCAGCCCAGGTGTTTTGCAGCCTCCCGGCGCGTCAGACCCGAAAGACTTTGTGCGTGCTGCGCCAAAAAGGCGCGCACCGCCTCGGGCCGGGTGCGGGCATGGTCGCGCAGCGCCCAGCCAATGGCTTTGCGGATGAAAAAGTCGGGCTCAGGGGCCAGCGCAAGCGCGTAGTGCATCAGCCGCACTTCGTCGGTTTGCGCTTTCCAGCCCAGCTGGTGCAGCATGGCCACGCGGCGCACCCACAGGTTGGGGTGGCTCAGGCACGCATCCATGGCGCGCTGCGCATCGGGCTGGCCCGCTCGCGCACGCAGCAAGATGTCGCCCACCACACCGGCCAGACCGTCCACCGTGTCCCACCACGGTTTGCACTGGACGAGCTGCAGCAAGTGCGCCACGCTTTCGTGGCCGAGCTGCCGGTGGTGTTTGGCCAGCAAGTCCACCGCCACGTACTGAAATTCGCGCTCAGGCAAGCCCCACAGCTTGTCGGCCAGTGCCAACAGATCAGGCGCAGCCCAGCCGCCCAACTTGGGCAAGCCGCGTAAGGCCTGGCGGCGTGCTGGCGCGCGTATACCCAAAAACGCAAACTGGTTCAGCATGTAGGCGCGCATGGGCACCGCTTGTTGCGCGTCGGCCAAGGGGCGCAGGGCGGCTTCGATTTGGGCGAGTACGACTGCTACGGGTGGAGTGGTCATGGGCTGCGCAAAACGGCTGAAACTACCACACAGTAAGGTAGAAAAAGGGTGGCCCAGGCCTGAGGCCAAGTCAAATTTGACAGAAAAGACCATCCTAGCTACATTTGTAGTACAAACTTTCAGGGGAATAAAAATGGGAATGCCCGTACGCATTGACAGCGACTTGTACGACAAAGCCAAGTCGCATGCAAACGCAGAGCGCCGAACCATTGCCGGCCAGATTGAGTTCTGGGCTCTGATCGGTAAAGCGGCCCTGGACAATCCAGATCTGCCCATCGACTTTGTCCGGGATCTGTTAATTGCCAAGGCCGAAGGCAAATCGCTGAGCACCCCCTTCGTACCGCAGGGCCAGCAGTGATGCCGTCGGCGCCTGTGTCTGTCAGCCAGTCGTCTGTATTCGCCAGAGCCTATAAGAAATTACACCTTCAGCAAAAGCAAGATGTCGATACGGCGGTCGAGGTGATCGTGTCAAATCCGCTTGCAGGCACGGCCAAGCGAGGCGATCTTGCTGGGGTATATGTGTACAAGTTCAAGAGCCAGAGCCAATTGGTGCTGCTGGCCTATGAGTTTGATCCGCAGACTCGCCATCTAGTGCTACTTGGCTCACACGAAAACTTCTTTCGGGAACTGAAGCGCTGAAGCGGTTATTGAACGTCGTAGGGGCTGTAAGCGGACCATCACTTCGAGACAAGGATCGGCAGCCGACCCATTGCAGACGGTCGTGCCGCCGCCTTGGCTTGAGGTGATGCAGCGCAAGCGGCCGGTCGCAATACTCGGTCTTGCGGTAAGACTGAGCCAAGTTGGGCCTTTGTAGGCTAGCTGGTTTGGAGATGCTCCCGGCAGTAGCAACTTCATGTCCACAACACTGCTTCTCATCTCCCGATCGGGCTGTTTGGAGGTGTTCGACCTGCGTGCCCAAATAGCCAATATGCCGATCACGGAAAGGCTGCCGGAACGGCGTGGACGCTTGGCTCAGTAGCCCCCTAGCGCCGGGCGCCCAGACGGTGGTCTACCCGGACAGCAAGTTGCAAAATGGGACGCGGGTCAAGGGACATTGACGCGGCGGCGGCAGAAATTAACCTGACACCCGGCCAATGCTGAAGTTGGCCCCACTTGACCTGGATCAAAGAGCGGGCGCAAGTCACCAAAAAGTCATCGAAACCACGAAATCCAGTCATACGCGGGCTGGACAGTCAGGTCACACCCACTTTCTTTGAAGGAACCTGACATGCAGAAATTTATTGACCAAGTGCGCGTATTGCAATGGGATGACCACCGCTATTACCACCAAAGCCGGATCAACCAGACTCTGCACCTGATAAGCGCCCTGAGCTTTTTGGTCGCCTATGGTTTGTTGTTCGTGGATCCTGCGGCAGCGGGCATCGTGGGGTGGATGTTTGGCATGGTGACGCGCCAGTCGGGCCACATTTTTTTCGAGCCCCGCGGCTTTGACGCCATCAACGGCGTGTCGGACGCGCATAAAGAGGCCATCAAGGTGGGCTACAACATGCGCCGTAAAGCAATTCTGATCGGCGTTTGGCTGGCCTTGCCCCTCGCGCTGTTTTTGTCGCCCTCTTTGTTTGGCCTGATTGAACCCGCCCAAGGTGCGGCAGGCTATTGGCACGATGTGGGGTTGACCTGGTTGGCTCTGGGTGCGGGCGGCGTATGCTTTCGCACCACGCACCTTTTCCTGCTGCGTGGGCCGCTGTGCAGCCTAGCCTGGGCAACGAAGATCGTACTTGACCCGGTGCACAATGTTGCCATTTACTGGCGCTCGCCCTTGGCATTGCTGCACGGCGAACGACTTGATCCAATTGTTTCAGACATACGACACTGAGCCCTTAAGCTCGGAAGAGGCGAGCAGTCAAGTCGGCTGCTGCTCAGACCTTCCGCTCGCTTCTGTCGGCTTGGCATCGCCTCCAGCCCATCCGTCAATCGCTGGGTAATAACGCGTCGAGCACCCTCCCCGGCATGGGGCGCGCATTCTGGAAGTGGTGAGCCAGCGGGACCCCAAGCTGGTGAAGTTTGTGGCGCCGCCGTTAAAGCCTGTAGACACTCCACCAGCGGAGCGGCCCATCGAGTACGATTTGATGCTGGAGGCCTTGCTCAATCCTGAGAAGCAAATTAACGGGTAAATCGCTTTTACGGCGACTGCTTGACCCGAACGAGCACGGGGCCAGTCAGAATGCTGTGGAATTCGAACTCCGCCCACAGCAGCCAGCGGGCGTCTTGGCAACTGGGGGCGCAGACTTCGGTGCACACTGTGTAAATAGCGCCTTTGACCTGGACTCGCACGCTGGCTTCGAAAGTGCTCATACATTATTTAGCCTTGATTCAGTCACAACCATCAGGCATTCTTACCTACGGCTATTTCATCCATGTAGGAAAGTCTTCCGTAATGAACAATGAGTTTCGCATTCCAGGCCAAGTGGCACTGATTACAGGCGGCAATGTTGGAATTGGCCGTATTACGGCGATTGAACTGGCGAAAAAAGGCTTTCAAGTCGTAATTGCGGGCCGCTCGCTTGAAAGAACTCAACCAGTGTTAGATCATATCAAATCGTTAACAGTTGATGAGTCGCCGATATTTCTTCCTTTAGATTTAGCTAGTCTTGCCTCAGTTAGGGAGTGCGTGCGACTTTTTGCTCAACTGAATTTGCCCTTACACCTTCTCGTAAATAACGCGGGGATAGCTGGTCTGGGGGGGTTAACAAAAGATGGATTCGAGATGACGTTTGGCGTTAATCACTTGGGTCACTTTTTGCTTACCCAATTGCTGCTGGACAAGTTGAAATCATCAGGTCCTTCTCGTGTCGTCACGGTATCAAGTCGTGCCCACAAGCGAGCCGCAGGTATTGATTGGGATGCCTTGTGTCTGCCCACCAGTACGTGGACAGGCATTCGCGAATACGCGGTTTCAAAATTAGCAAACTTACTATTTAGCGCAGAACTAGCGAAGCGCGTTCAAGGCACTTCTGTTTCCACATACGCGTTGCACCCGGGGGTCGTGGACACTGAAATCTGGCGCGCCCTTCCCGATTGGGCTCGTCCACTGTTACGGCTTCGTAGTTTGCTGACACCAGAGGAAGGGGCTCGAACAACATTGCATTGCGCAATGCATGCACCCCAACAAGAATCAGGCTTGTACTATGCAGACTCCAAACCGACGCAAGCGGCCGCATTGGCGCAAAATTCCGGATTGGCAACTGTCCTATGGGATCGAAGCGAGGCTTGGGTCAACAACCGATAGCAAGCAACTCGGCACCTGCGTTTACGTTGTTGCGAAGGCGCGTTGATGCTAACCATGTAACTCAGAGTAGCGCCAGCCAGTATTGCATTTTTAGGTGCATGCTGATAATTTTAAATTTCACATAAATAAAAATTATGGGAATAAGAATTTCATTGAAATAAATCGTCACGAAATCTTAACTGGCTGATAGTAAAAACTGTTTATCTATGCTCGCACATTAGAGAAGGTAGCTGTACATATTCCTTTGGCGCAACACAGCGCCCCAATCTTTAGGAAATCGCAATGACAAAGGGGCACGTATCCTGGCAGGCCAGCGACGGTGAACGGCTCAGGTCGCTGCGATACGCCGCAGGCTTTGACACGCAGCAGTTCGCAACAAACAACTGCATCTCCGTTGCCCAGTTGACACTGCTTGAAGACGGAGTGAGTAGCTCGCACTTCCATTCACATGCAATCATGACCGCTTTGGGCAGGAAACTACTGCAAAGACTGGGGGACAAGGATTCATTGAGTGTGCCAGAGCAAGCTGCCGCAGGCCAAGCCCATGTTCTGACCGACCGACCGCAAGCTAGAGTAAATTTAGATCAATCATGGAAACCTGAAGCATTGCGAAACCTCAGCCGATTGGCCGCCGAGAGTGCTCGCAACCTGCAGGGCCTCCCATCCGAAAAACTTTTAGCGACAGCCGGCTCCCCCACTGGCAAGAATTATTACGTTTTGGGGCTGCTTGCCGTGGCAGCCTTGCTGTCAATAGGGCAAGCGAACTCCCGCGACTGCCTGCGATGGATGGCCACAGCGTTGAAGTTGCCAAGCGAAGAAAACCCCGCTCAAGCCGGTAGCGTCATGGATAAAACGCCACAATCGGCTCCGACGCCTGAGGTTGATAACGCTAATGGTGCCAGCAGAATTGACCCTTTGTTTGGCACACCGGTACAAACTTCAATTGAGCCCGTAGCCGAACCCGCTCTGGGAATTGCCCCTTTGGCAATACAAACGGACCGCGCCCAATGCCCTTGGAGCGATAAGGAAATCCAACTTCAACCGCCGAAGGTTAGAACCGTGGGCAACTACGTTCACTTCATTGCCAGCGATGATGTACGGATTTGTGTTCTCGACGGACAAATGAAAACTTCAGTGTTGTCATTGAAAGTCGGCGATGCCAAGAGTGTCCGAGGGGCAGCCCCTTGGCATATCTACAGCCCGAATATGTCTGAGATGAAGGTGTTTTTTCAGGGATACCACGTCCCCATTCCTGATTCGAAAATAACTCAAATTGGCTTGGCGGAGCGGTAGGAAGCAGGACGCCCTCAAGTCATCAAATGTCCTGCTTGGCACACAATATGACCACTAGTTTCCCCTTTGGGATCTCCACACCGCGTCACTTCACGGCGAGGGTCATGTCTCTTAGTATCATGGGACTGTTTTCCCAAAAATCTAAGGTAAGTCTATGTCCGATAAACATCTTTCCAGTCAGTTTGATGATGATTTCCGCGTCCTGTTAGCAAGGTTGAATGAACTTGAACTTCTTGTCGACGGGCAAATCTGTCAAGCCATTGATGCTTTGTTAGGGCTTAATTCGAAGGGTGCGCAACGAGTGCTTGCAACAGAGGTTGAAGTTAACGCGCTTGAAAAGGAGATCGATCACGAGATCACCAGAATCATCGCGAAACGGCAACCAGTTGCGCTTGATCTGCGCTTGTTGATGGCCATCTCGAAAACCTCCAGTAATTTGGAGCGCATCGGAAATGAAACCGACAAGATGGCGCGTAAGGTTATGTCGCTGATTCAAAGTCGTTCGCCAAGAGGGCTGCCTACGCATGAGTTACGTCTTGCGGCAAATTTATCGACTGAGTTGTTACGCCGGGCAATGAAAGCCTTTTCGCAGCTGAATGTGACCGAGGCCATAGCCGTGATGAAGGAACAAGAGTTAGGTCACGTGGAGTTCGATGAATTTGTCGCAAAACTGATCAAATCAATGATGGAAAATCTGAAAGCGACTTCTTACTGCGTGGAGTTGATTTCTCTGGCGAAGTCGCTTGAACTGATCGCAGATCATGCCAAGCATATTGCCGAACAGGTGATCTACGTCGTTGCCGGAGCGGATGTGCGTCACAAGCCCATCGAACAAATTGAGTCAGTTGTCAAGTGAGTTCAGGCGTTCACGGTGTCAGTGGTGCAGCGACTAGCCGTTTAGCAAGGTACGCTAGGTGAGCAGGGCGATCTTCAAGACAGCGCTTGGTCAACTGGCACTGGCCCATACGGCTGACCTGATCCCTGTCGCGGCTATCAATGACGACGAAACGGCAAATACCTTGCCGACTATGCCATCGAAGTCTACCGCTAAGGATTGCGTACCAAGTGCCGACGAGTGCCCTAGAAAATAGCCCGGTTGGTTTCCAGCACTATGGTCGCAAAGTGGCTTTTGAAAGCATCTTCGCTCAGGCCGAATTGGGCCAAAGCTTTACCCAAAACTTGTTGCTCAGAAAGCTCAGTGCAACCATCAGACAGCAACGAATTTGCCATGTTGATCAGCAAGCACAAATTTTGGTCTTCATTGAGCAGAGCTGCCGAATCGATCAAAAGTTGCTCGTATTTCACGCTCGCTACACAGGTATTTCGCAGCGGTTCGGATCATTTCCTGGTCGCCGCCGACGACGAAACGCAGTTGTCCGATTTCCACTTCTTCCACTTGGCCGTGTGCGGCCATCATCAAAAGCAGGCCCACTGCGAGTGATAAGCGCGGTGTGAGTGCGGGTGGCGCACTCTTGAACGCGTCGAGAAGACCCATGATTTTCTCCTTTAAAGAACAAAAATTTACCGCGAATGGGAACCGCTGGGATGAAGCCCGATTCACGCCAATTCACGCTGGGCCAAATGCATTCCCTTCACCGCAGTCCATGCTGCAGGCGCAGTAACGGAATTGAAATACCCCTCGATTAAGGTCATCCCATTCACTCACGGGATTTTTTATGACTAACATTCTTAAACAGGTATTCGCGGTGCTGACAATTGCATGCAGTGTTCATGCACACGCTCAAACCGAGATCCAATGGTGGCACTCCATGGACGGCGCACTCAATGATTGGGTCACCGATCTTGCCAAACAATTCAATGCAAGCCAAAGCCAGTACAAGGTAGTGCCAACCTACAAGGGCGAGTACGACCAGTCCATGGCAGCCGGCATTGCCGCCTACCGTGCAGGAAATGCCCCGGACATCTTGCAAGTGTTTGAGGTGGGTACTGCGACGATGATGTATTCCAAGGGCGCAATCAAGCCCGTGGCCGACGTCATGAAGCTCGGTGGCACAAAGTTCGACCCCAAGTTGTTCATTCCCGCCGTAGCGGGCTATTACACCGCCCCAAATGGACAGATGATGTCCATGCCTTTCAACAGCTCGACCACCGTTTTCTATTACAACAAAGACTCCTTCAAAGCAGCAGGCTTGAACCCGGAAAAAGGCCCAACCACCTGGCCAGAGGTAGTTTCCATGGCTGCCAAGCTCAAGGCCACGGGAAGCAGTTGCCCATTGACGACGTCATGGATGACTTGGGCGCAGCTGGAGAGCTTCTCCGCCTGGCATAACGTCAACTACGCGAGCAAGAACAATGGCTTTGGTGGTCTGGATGCGCGTCTGGAGTTCAATTCTCCGCTTCATGTGCGGCATTTTGAAAACTTGAGCAATATGGCCAAGCAAGGGCTTTTCGTCTACAAAGGCCGCTCCGGCAAGGCGGGATCTTCTTTTATCTCTGGCGAGTGCGCCATGTTCGTTGGGTCATCGGGTAGCTATGCGGGAATCAAGCGCGACGCCAAATTCGCCTTCGCTGAGTCAGCATTACCCTACTACCCGGACGTGCCCGGCGCGCCGCAGAATACCATCGTAGGCGGTGCCAGCCTGTGGGTGATGGCGGGAAAACCAGAGGGGAATTACAAGGGCGTGGCCGCATTTTTCAACTTTCTCTCGAACCCAGACGTTCAAGCTGCGAGTCACCAACGCACGGGCTACTTGCCCATCACTATGGCCGCCTATGAGCTGACAAACAAGTCCGGCTACTACCAAAAAAACCCGGGCACCGATGTGGCTGTCAACCAGATGGTGCGCAAAACCACCGACAAGTCGCGCGGTGTGCGTCTGGGCAACTTCGTCCAGATTCGCGCCATCGTGGACGAAGAGACCGAGGAAATTTGGACGGGCAAAAAGTCTGCCCAGCAGGCGCTTGATAGCGCTGTGAGCCGGGGCAATGAGTTACTCGTCAAGTTTCAGGCGGCAAACAAATAGGACCTGATGCGGTTTTTCCTTTATCTCGAACTGACTTTTAGTCCGTTCCCCGAACTGCACCGAACGTTGTAGATTGTGGCCATGGAAAAACGGGTTTGGTTTAGCGTACGCGGCTTGCCGTGGTTGCTTTTGGCGCCGCAGTTGCTGGTGGTCGGTGTTTTTTTCTTTTGGCCAGCGGGACAGGCCCTGCTGCAGTCAATGCAACAGCAAGATGCTTTTGGTGCATCCGTCACCTGGGTCGGTGGGGATAACTTCCGTGCCCTCTGGACCGATGCCACTTATCTGGCCAGCGTAAAGACCACCTTGCTGTTTGGAGCGCTGGTAAGCAGCTTGGCGCTAACGCTTGGGCTGATTTTGGCCGTGTTTGCTGAGCGGGTCTTGGTCGGGGCTGCTTTCTATCAGTCTGTACTCATTATTCCCTACGCCGTAGCACCGGTGGTTACAGGGGTCCTTTGGACATTTATGTTTTCCACTTCCACCGGTGTCGTCACCCAATGGCTCAAAAGTATGGGTATCCCTTGGAATCACTTGCTCAATGGCGATCACGCGATGGCGCTGGTGGTAATGGCCGCAGTGTGGAAGCAAATCCCCTATAACTTTCTCTTTTTTCTGGCTGGCTTGCATTCAGTACCCAAGTCTTTGCTAGAGGCCGCTGCAATGGATGGTGCAGGGCCGTGGCATCGCTTTTGGACGATGCAGTTGCCTCTGCTTTCTCCGACAGCGTTTTTTTTGCTGGTGGTCAATCTTGTTTACGCGTTTTTTGAGACCTTTGCCGTCATCGACGCAACGACGCAGGGCGGGCCTGGCCGCGACACCTCGACTTTGGTCTACCGGGCCTACTTCGACGGCTTCCAAGGCATGGACTTTGGCAGTGCAGCCGCCCAGTCGGTGGTTTTGATGTCCTTGGTGATCGCCCTCACCGTGATTCAGTTCCGCTTTCTTGAACGGAAAGTGGTGTATAGAGCATGGTAGAGCGCAATGCCCCACTCACTATCTTGACCCACTGTGTTCTGTGGTGCGGAGTCTTGGTCGTGGCTTTCCCTCTGTACCTGGCCTTGGTCGCTTCCAGCCACACGCCACAAGCGCTTGCGCAGGCTCCCATTCCGCTGTGGTTTGGCGACCAGTGGTGGTACAGCTACAGTGCGGCGCTCACCGGCAGCGCGGATGCTCCTTCTCAGGGCTTAGCCGCGCGAATGCTCTGGGTGAGTTTCGTTGTTGCCATGGTTATAACGGTGGGAAAGATCAGTGTGTCCCTGCTCTCGGCCTTTGCGCTGGTGTATTTCCGCTTTCCTTTGCGCAAACTCTGTTTTTGGGCCATTTTCATCACCTTGATGTTGCCGGTAGAAGTTCGCATCGGTCCGACCTACCAGGTGATTGCCGACCTTCACATGGTCAACAGCTTTGCCGGGCTTTCTGTGCCGCTGATCGCGTCTGCTACCGCCACGTTCTTGTTCCGGCAGTTTTTCATGACGGTGCCCGATGAACTGGTAGAGGCCGCTCGCATGGATGGCGCTGGTCCGCTACGGTTTTTTCGCGACATTTTGTTGCCCTTGTCCAAGACCAGCATCGCTGCACTCTTTGTCATCCAATTCATTTACGGCTGGAATCAGTACTTATGGCCGCTAATCGTGGCCACGCACGAGGACATGTATCCGATTACGGTCGGGCTGCGACGCATGTTTGGGGGCGCTGACTCTCCGCCGCAATGGAATGTGGTGATGGCAACAGCCGTCTTGGCGACCTTGCCGCCAACGCTGGTCGTTGTCCTGATGCAAAAGTGGTTTGTCAAAGGCCTGGTGGACGGTGACAAATAGAGAAAAAACGGAATGGCACAAATTTCACTGCGCTCGATTTGGAAAAGCTACGGCACGGGGGCCAAGGCTGTTGCTGTGCTTCATGGCATCGATGCTGACATTGCCGATGGCGAATTCGTCGTCATTGTGGGACCATCGGGTTGCGGCAAGTCCACGCTACTGCGCATTGTGGCCGGGCTAGAAGAGTGCAACAGCGGCGAAGTGCTGCTAGATGGGGTCGTGATAAATACCCTGGAGCCCGCCAAGCGCAATATGGCAATGGTGTTCCAAAATTACGCGCTCTATCCGCATATGAGTGTGTTTGACAACATGGCTTACGGGCTAAAAATTGCCGGGCTTACAAAGGAAGAAATTGCATCTCGTGTGGAATCGGTGGCGGTGATTTTGGATCTTTCGACCCTCTTGCAGCGCAAGCCACGTGAACTCTCGGGGGGGCAGCGACAGCGCGTGGCCATGGGGCGGGCGATTGTGCGCAAGCCCCAGGTGTTCTTGTTTGATGAACCGCTTAGCAACCTGGATGCCAAATTGCGGGTCCAAACCCGGCTTGAGATCCAAAAACTACACCGCCAAGTGGGTACTACCTCGCTGTTTGTAACCCACGATCAGGCTGAAGCGATGACCCTGGCCCAGCGAATCGTGGTGATGAACGCAGGTAGCATCGAGCAAATCGGAACACCCGAAGAAGTCTATATGCGCCCAGCGACCGTATTCGTAGCCCGTTTTATGGGTTCTCCACCTATGAATATTCTGACCCAGGCGCCTGGTGTAGCGCCTAGCACGTTGCTTGGCGTGCGGCCCGAGGATTGGGTTATTGACGCTGCGGGTTGGCCCATGCAAGTCGATGTGGTCGAACTGCTCGGCGCTGAGCGCATAGTGTATGGGCAGCTACGAAACCAGTCTTATGGGGAGCTAATCACCGTGCGTTTGCCTGCGTCCGTAACCCCCCCAACGTTGGGTGAGATACTGCACATAAGCGTACCCATGGAAAAAGTCCATTATTTCGACGCTGAAACTGGTTGTCGTCTCAAGGGTGAATCAACCCGCTGTTCCCCATTCTCCTTGGGCGTCGGCTAACGGGCGCTGAATTTGAAGACTGCTATGTCAGCAATGGTCGAGCCCCGCCTGATGCATGAAAAACGGCTGTGACTGCTCTCAGCCTGTCAGAGCCTCACAGCACGCTTCGGCAATTGTCCGCAAATGGCCCGCAAACCTCCACATATCCCTCACCCCCGCCGCAACCACTCCCCTAGCCGCTCCACCCCCTGCGTGAGCCGCGCCAAATCTTTGGACGCAAAGCACCAGCGCAACCATCCGTCCGCCTCGGGCGCAAAGGCGCTGCCGGGGGCCAGACCCAGTCCGGCTTCAGCCACCAGGCGCTTGGCGGCGGCCAATGAATCGCTGTGGCCGGGCAGCTGGAAGAAGGCGTACATACCGCCCAAGGGCAGGGCCACCTGCAGGTGGGGCAGGGTGCGCAGCGCGGGGATCAGGGTGTCGCGGCAGGTTTTGAGGTGGGCCACCACACGGGGCGTGACTTCATCACGGCGCTCTAGCGCCACGACGCCTGCGCGCTGGGTAAACACGCTGGCGCACGAGGTGTTGAACTCCACCAGCTTGCCCATGGCCGCCATCATTTGCGGCGGCATGACCAGCCAGCCCAGGCGCCAGCCGGTCATGAGGTAGCTTTTGGAAAAGCTGTGCACCACAACTAAGCGGTCTTGCGGCTCTGCAATGTCCAAAAAACTGGGGGCGCAGGCGTTGGCGCTGGGGGCGTAGTACAGGTTTTCGTACACCTCGTCGGCCAAGATCCAGGTGCCGGTGCGGCGGCAGTGGGCCAGGATGGCGCTTTGTTCGTCGTGGCTCAGGGTCCAGCCGGTGGGGTTGTTGGGGGCGTTCAAAATCAGCAGCTTGGTGCCGGGGGTGATGGCCTCCAGCAGCCGGGGCAGGTCTAAGGTCCAGGCACCGGCATCTGGCCCGGTGCTTTGCGGTGTGAGCGCCACGGTGCGCAGCTTTGCGCCCATGATCAGCGCCTGCGCCGTCAGGTTGGGCCACACTGGCGTGACGGCCACCACGTCGTCGCCCGCGTCCACCAGCGCCTGCACCGCCAGCATCAGCGCGTTGACGCCGCCCGTGGTCACGGCGATGCGTTCCATGGCAATGGGAGTGGCGCCGGGGTGGCTGGCGTGCTTGGCCGTCATGGCGCTGGCAATGGCCTGGCGCAGCTCGGGCAGGCCCAGGTTGTGGGCATAAAAGGTTTCGCCGCGCTGCAGCGACTCAATGGCGGCTTGGCGGATGAAGTCGGGCGTGACCTCGTCGCTCTCGCCAAACCAAAAGGCCAGCACGTCGCTGCGGCCCAGGCCGGCGTTGGCCACTTCGCGGATTTGCGATTCTTCGAGGTTTTGGATGGTTTGGCGCATGGGCTGTCTGTAAAACGGGATCAGGAAAACAGTGTTTGGTATTGCGCGCGCAGCAGGTTTTTTTGCACCTTGCCCATGGCGTTGCGCGGCAGCTCGTCCACCAGCACGCAGTGCTTGGGGATTTTGAAATTGGCCAGCTGTGTTTTTAGTGCAGCCACGATGGCGCTGGCCTGCACTTGTGCGCCGGCCTTGGCAATCACCACGGCCACGCCCACTTCGCCAAAGTCCGGGTGCGGCACGCCTACCAAGGCGCTCTCGGCCACGCCGGGCAGTTCGTTGATATAGCCCTCAATCTCTGCGGGATAGACGTTGTAGCCGCCGCTGATGACCAGGTCTTTGCTGCGCCCGACGATATGCACATAGCCGCGCTCGTCCACTTTGCCCACATCTCCGGTTCTGAAAAAACCGTCGGCGGTGAACTCTTCCGCCGTCTTCTCGGGCATGCGCCAGTAGCCGGCAAACACGTTAGGGCCGCGCACCTGGATGCCGCCAATCTCGCCCACGGCCAGGGGCGCGTCGCCCTCGCCCGCCACGCGCAAAGTGACGCCCGGCAGCGGAAAGCCCACCGTGGCGCCCCGGCGCTCGCTTTGCTTTTTGAAGCGCGCGTCGGCCGTGTACGGATTGGAGGTGAGCATCACCGTCTCGCTCATGCCGTAGCGCTCCAAAATCGTGTGGCCGGTGCGCGCCGTCCAGTCCTTGAAGGTTTCCAACAGCAGCGGTGCCGAACCGGCAACAAACAGGCGCATATGGCGGGTGGCCGCCGCTGTGAGCCCCGGCTCGGCCAGCAGGCGCACATACAGCGTGGGCACGCCCATAAAGACGGTGGCCTGCGCCATGTGCGCCAGCACCGTCTTGGGTTCAAACTTGGACAGCCAAATCATCTTGCTGCCATTCAGTAGCGCGCCGTGAATCGCCACAAACAGCCCGTGCACATGGAAGATGGGCAG
>Ga0114964_10001885_pt1 | contig 15121 bp, 17 predicted proteins | sample C_131016_MF_Meta_FD_92638 | JGI IMG/M metagenome (GOLD analysis project Ga0114964, IMG submission 92638) | Freshwater microbial communities from Lake Croche, Canada to study carbon cycling - C_131016_MF_MetaG | ecosystem: Environmental > Aquatic > Freshwater > Lake | place: Lake Croche, Canada... | reverse complement strand
GCATCGCTGTCCGACGATGAGATCGACCTGGCCCGCGCGGTTCTGACCGAGGTGCTCGCGGTCGGCGGCCGATGACGGTAGTCGTCATCACCGGAACCGATACCGGTGTGGGCAAGACGATCGCGACGGCCGCGCTGGCCAGTTGCGCGCGTGCGGCCGGTCAAGATGTCGCTGTGTGCAAACCGGTTCAGACCGGCTTCAGGTCTGGCGGCTCGGCCGGAGCCGAGCACGGCGACGACGACCTGGCGGAGGTTGCCCGACTATCCGGTGTGACCGAACTCGTCTCGGTGGCGCGCTATCCCGAACCACTGGCCCCGGTCGCGGCCGCCGCTTTGGTCAATCGAGTCTTGCCGTCAGCGCAGAAGATCCTCGCCGCGGTGCGGTCCGTCGACCGGCCCGACCGGCTGACCCTGGTGGAGGGTGCCGGGGGACTGCTGGTCGAACTCGCTGCATCAGGTGTGACCCTGCGCGATCTTGCCGTGGAACTCGCGGCGCCGGTTCTGGTGGTGTGCAGAGCCGGCCTCGGCACGCTCAACCACACCGCGCTGACGCTCGAAGCCCTTGAAAATAAAGGGGTTTCGTGTGCCGGATTGGTGATCGGATCCTGGCCGACGACACCGGACGCGGCCGAGGAGTTCAACCGCGGTGCGCTGGACGACCTCGCGCCGGTGCGCGCGGTGCTGCCCGCCGGCGCGGCCGCGCTATCCCCGGCGGACTTCGCGGTGATGGCACGCGACGCCTTCGATCCGGACTGGGTCACCGGACTCCTCTGACATGGCGCACTCGATCGGGCCCGGTGTTCGGCGGCCCGGTATTCGGGGGCTCGCACCTGACTCTGGCGCGGGCTGGGATAGCGGTTCGCGCACCGATCACCTGCGGATCGGCTGAGCCGTCGGAGGCCGAATCCCCGAGTGCACTAATCTGACCTGCGTGACACAGGCAGCCCTCGACATTCTGGATCAGGCCCGCGAGCAGGTGCTTGAGCGCGGTGAGGGACTGTCCCGTGATCAGGTGCTCGCCGTTCTGCAACTCCCCGACGACCAACTCGAGGACCTACTCGGCCTGGCCCACGAGGTGCGGATGCGCTGGTGCGGCCCGGACGTCGAGGTCGAGGGCATCATCAGCCTTAAGACCGGCGGCTGCCCGGAGGACTGCCACTTCTGCGCGCAATCCGGCCTCTTCGCCTCCCCGGTACGCAGTGCCTGGCTGGATATCCCCAGCCTGGTCGAGGCCGCCAAGCAGACCGCCAAGTCCGGCGCCACTGAGTTCTGCATCGTGGCGGCGGTCCGCGGACCCGACGAACGTCTGCTGGCTCAGGTCGCCGCCGGCATCGAGGCGATCCGCAATGAGGTCGAGATCCACATCGCCTGCTCGCTCGGCATGCTGACCCAGGAGCAGGTGGACCGCCTCGCCAAGATGGGCGTGCATCGCTACAACCACAACCTCGAAACGGCACGATCCTTCTTCACCAATGTCGTCACCACCCACACCTGGGAAGAACGCCGCGACACCTTGGCGATGGTGCGCGACGCCGGTATGGAGGTGTGCTGCGGCGGCATCCTCGGCATGGGCGAGACGCTGGAGCAGCGCGCGGAGTTCGCCGCCGAACTCGCCGAACTGGACCCGCATGAGGTGCCGCTGAACTTCCTCAACCCGCGGCCTGGCACCCCGTTCGGCGATCTTGAGGTGATGCCCGCCGCCGAGGCACTCAAAGCCGTCGCGGCATTCCGACTTGCGTTGCCGCGCACGATGCTTCGATTCGCCGGCGGCCGCGAGATCACCCTGGGTGACCTGGGCGCCAAGCGCGGCATCCTGGGTGGCATCAACGCGGTGATCGTCGGCAACTACCTGACCACGCTGGGTCGGCCCGCGGAGGCGGACCTGGAGTTGCTGAGCGATCTGCAAATGCCGATCAAAGCGCTCAATGCCACCCTGTAACCGGTGATGGTCGCGGATCTTCCGACACCGATCAGTGCGGGCATCTATGACGTCTACACCGGCGAACCCGTCGGCGATGGCGTCCCACTCGCAGCGCAGTTGGGCCTGGAGCCGCCGCGATACTGCGCCGAGTGCGGCAGGCGCATGATCGTGCAGGTGCGTCCCGACGGCTGGTGGGCGCAATGCTCCCGGCATGGCCGAGTGGACTCGGAAGACTTGGATGCGCAGCGGTGACGAGCCGCCCGCGCCGTTCCCGGCAGGGTGCCGCGGTGAGTGTTGTTGTGGCACTGACGGTGTGCGGTGCGGCGCTAGGTGCGCTGTGGGCCTGGATCGCCCCACCGATCCACACCATCACCGCACTGACCCGATCCGGCGAACGAGTGGACGCATTCCTGGGCACCGAAGCCGACAACCTGTTCGTCGCCGCCGCCATGCTGATCGGGCTGCTGTGCATGCTGGCGGTCGTCGGGGCGGTGGCGGTGTGGCAGTGGCGAGCGCACCGCGGGCCGGCACTGGCGACGGCGTTGTGGATCGGTGTGGTCGCGGCGGGGGCGGCCGCCGCCGGTGTCGGTGCGGCATTGGCACATTGGCGTTTCGGAACACCAGACCATCAGGGTGTGGCGTTGACGCAAGAAAGCCGGGTGCACTACTTCACCGAGGCACCGGGCGTGTTCGCGGGTCACGGTCCGCTGCAGATCGCCGTCCAGTTGCTGCTGCCGGCCGCTGTGGCGGCGCTGACCTACTCACTGCTGGCGGTGGCCACACCGCGTGATGATCTGGGTGGCTGGCCGGTGGGCGATCATCAGTGGCCGCAGGAGCATGTGCCGGTTGGACCATAGTTTTAGAGCGGGCGTAAACCCACTCGTCCGCCGGCGGCCACCCGCGCGGTGATCCCGCCGAGGCGCCACATGCCCGCATAGGTGATCGGGTTGAGCAGCGTCGGCCATTTTGTGCGGATGAGGTGCGCGTCCACTGGCCGTCCGGCGAATCGGTCGTTCAGCCAGCGCAACGTCATCGGCGCCGACATCGGGTGCAGCAGCATGTGTCCGCTGAACATGTCCCGGTGATAGGTGACCTGGGCGCCACCCTGGGAGTAGAGGTCGGCGAGGGTGTCGATGTCCTCGACGGCGATCACCGAATCATGTACCGCCTGGACGATCAGCAGTGGCGGCGTGGGCACGGTGCGGCCCAGCCTGATCGCGTCGAACACCTCCCGAACTTCGGGTAGGTCCAACACCTCGGACAGCGGCTTGTGCACCAGGCGATCCATATCGGTTCGGAACCACCGGACGATCGCCTCCATGGTGGTCATCCGCTCCAGGCCGCGCAGCTTTGAGCGACCCTCGGTGGTCGTGTGTTCCTCGATCACCCGGTCCAGGTCGGGGAACGTCTTCGCCAGAGCCGACACCACCATCGCGGGCAAGCCCGCCATGTACGAGCCATTGAGTCGGTGGAAGGTGTTGCCCAGATCGCCCACCGGCGAACCCAGAACGGCGCCAACGATATTCAGCTCTGGCGCGTAATCGGCATGCACCTCAGCCGCCCACGCGCTGGCAAGCCCGCCGCCGGAGTATCCCCACAGTCCGACCTTGCTGTCCGATGCGAGTCCGAACCGCTCGAAGCTCAATGTGGCGCGAAGTCCATCGAGCACGCGGTAGCCGGGCTCAAGGGGTGCGCCCCACATGCCGTCGGGGCCCTCATGGTCGGGCACCGAGACCACCCACCCCTCGGCCAGTGCTGCGGCCACCATGAGGTACTCGAATTGGGCCAGCGATCCCAGCGCCCGGGCGCGGCGCCGCATCGCATAGGAGGGGAAGCATCGCGACGAGATCGCATCGATGGCGCACTGATAGGACACCACGTGCCGGGGTCGGGCGGGGGAATGGCCGGCCGGAATCAACACCGTGGTGACGGTGGCCTGCGGGTCGCCGTTGCGATCGATGGTGCGGTACAGCAGTTGGGTTGCCGTGACGCGTTGGGGGATCAGGCCCATGAAACCGAGTTCGACATCACGGGATCGCAGTACGGTACCGACGTCCGCATGGTGAAACCCGGCGGGCGGCTCGTAGAACGGATCCTTCTCCGGCAGTGCCGGACGCCCACCCCGCTGAAGCTCATCGTGCGGTGCTCGGCCGATCCACTCGGGGTTGACCGCAGCCCCACTCGCGATTGCCATAAATTCCTTTTATTTCGGAACCTCCGAGACTACCTGAGAAATTCCTGAGCATCCAGCTTTTCGGGCGGACGCAGTGCGGCGAACTCGTCGGTGACCCGCAACCGGGAGTCGGTGAAGCGGTACAGCGCCGCCGGCCGCCCGCCACTGCGTCCAGGGGGCGCGGTGTTCCCGGTGGGGGTGATCACCCCGCGCCGCGCCAGCACTCGCTGCAGATTGGTGGCGTCGACCTGGTATCCCAGCGCGGCGCCGTAGATGCCGCGCAGTGTCGACAGCGCGAATTCCTTTGGCGCCAGCGCGAATCCGAGATTGGTGTAGGACAACTTGGCGGCCAGTCGAGAGCGGGCGTAGGACACCATCGGCTCGTGGTCGAACGCCATCGGAGGCAGATCGCTGACCGGGTGCCACCGGGTGTCCGACGGTAGTTCCGGCGTCGCGGGCGAGGGCACCAGGCCCAGGAAGGTGGATGCGATGACGCGGGTGCCCGGTACCCGGTCGGGGTCGGAGAACACCGCAAGCTGTTCCAGATGTGCGACCTCGCGCAGATCCACCTTCTCGGCGAGCTGGCGACGCACCGACGCGGTGAGGTCTTCGCCGTCGCCGAGTTGCCCACCGGGCAGCGACCACCTACCGCGCTGCGGCGACAGGGCGCGTTGCCATAACAGCACGTCGAGGCCGGGTTTGCCGGAGGCCACTGTGCGGACCTGGAATACGACGGCCAGCACCTCGTGTTCAGTGCTAATATGGCTCATGTTTTCGATTATAAGTCGAAAACCTCGGACGCAAGACAGGAGGCGGCAATGACCGTCGCTGATCGCACCGATTCCGTGCTGGCCGCCGGCATCGTCGACGGCCCCGGTGGCTACACCGGCGTTGCCGGCGACGCCCAATGGGCCGCCGAAATCCGTCGGCTGGCCGCCCTGCGCGGCGCAACCATCCTGGCGCACAACTATCAGCTGCCCGCCATTCAGGACGTCGCCGACCACGTCGGCGACTCGCTGGCCCTATCGCGCATCGCCGCCGAGGCGCCCGAGGACACCATCGTGTTCTGCGGTGTGCACTTCATGGCCGAGACCGCCAAGATCCTCAGCCCTGACAAAACCGTGCTGATCCCCGATCAGCGGGCCGGGTGCTCGCTGGCCGATTCCATCAACGCCGAGGAATTGCAGGCGTGGAAGGACGAGTACCCCGACGCCGTGGTGGTGTCCTACGTCAATACCACCGCCGCGGTGAAGGCGCTGACCGATATCTGCTGTACGTCGTCGAACGCGGTGGATGTGGTGAATTCCATCCCGGCCGACCGCGACGTGCTGTTCTGCCCGGACCAGTTCCTCGGCGCACACGTCCGTCGGATGACCGGCCGGACGAATCTGCACATCTGGGCCGGGGAGTGCCACGTCCACGCCGGCATCAACGGCGACGAGCTCGCCGCCCAGGCCGCCAGCCACCCCGATGCCGAGTTGTATGTGCATCCCGAATGTGGTTGTGCCACATCGGCGTTGTACCTCGCCGGCGAAGGTGCCTTCCCGGAAGACCGGGTGAAGATCCTGTCCACCGGCGGCATGCTGGAGGCCGCCCGCACCTCGCACGCCAAGCAGGTGCTGGTGGCCACTGAGGTCGGCATGCTGTACCAATTGCGAAACGCCGCCCCGGGTATCGACTTCCAGGCCGTCAATGATCGCGCATCGTGCAAGTACATGAAGATGATTACCCCGGCCGCCCTCCTGCGCTGCCTCGTCGAGGGTGCCGATGAGGTCGACGTCGATCCCGAGATCGCGCGGCGAGCCCGGGCCAGCGTGCAACGGATGATCGAGATCGGCTCCCCGGGGGGTGCCGAATGAGCCGCGCCTGCGGAGGTAACGCGGGCGTGGACTGGGAGCAGCGCGCCGACGTCGTCGTCATCGGCACCGGCGTGGCCGGCCTGGCCGCTGCGCTGGCCGCGCATCGTCGTGGCAGCCGCGCGGTCGTGCTGAGCAAGGCCACCGAGACCGCCACCTTCTACGCCCAGGGCGGCATCGCCGTGGTGCTGCCGCACACCGATGACTCGATCGAGGCTCATGTCGCCGACACCCTGGTGGCCGGCGCCGGACTCTGTGACGAGCATGCGGTGCGCTCGATTGTCACCGATGGCTACCAGGCGGTGGCGGACCTGATCGCCGACGGCGCCCGGTTCGATGAGAGCGCCCCCGGCCAGTGGGCACTGACCCGGGAGGGCGGGCATTCGGTTCGTCGCATCATGCACGCCGGTGGTGATGCCACGGGTGCGGAGGTGCAGCGTGCCCTGGATCATGCTGCGGCAACCCTTGACATCCGGCACAACCACGTCGCGTTGGAAATCCTGCACGACGAATCCGCAGTGACCGGTGTGCTGGTCGGCAATGCCGACGGTATCGGCGTACTGCACACCTCCTCGGTGATCCTGGCCACCGGCGGACTCGGCCATCTCTACAGCGCCACTACCAACCCGGCCGGGTCGACCGGCGACGGAATCGCGCTGGCGTTGTGGGCAGGCGTGGACGTCACCGATATCGAGTTCATCCAGTTCCACCCCACGATGTTGTTCGACTGCAACGGATCCGGGCGTCGGCCGCTGATCACCGAGGCGCTGCGCGGCGAGGGTGCGGTACTGCTCGATGCACGCGGAGACTCGGTGATGGCCGGCGTGCACCCGATGGGCGACCTGGCTCCCCGCGATGTGGTGGCCGCGGCCATCGAGGCGCGGATGCGCGACACCGGAGATGAATGCGTGTTTCTCGATGCCCGCCCCATCGAGGGGTTCGCTGCGCGGTTCCCAACGGTGACCGCGGCCTGCCGCGACGCTGGTATTGACCCGACGAGCCAGCTGATTCCGGTGGTTCCCGGCGCGCACTACAGCTGCGGCGGGGTGAGCACCGACGTGCACGGCCGGACCGAACTGCCGGGCCTGTTCGCGGCCGGTGAGGTGGCCCGAACCGGCATGCACGGAGCCAACCGGCTGGCATCCAACAGTCTGCTGGAAGGTCTGGTGGTGGGTGCGCGTGCCGGCCGAGAGGCCGCCGGACATGCCCGCGGAGCCGGCAGTCCGATGGCGACAGTGCAACCGGCCCAACGGGTTGCGCTCAATCGCGGCGATCTGCAACGGGCGATGACGCGGTGGGGGTCGGTGGTTCGAGACGCGGATGGGCTTGATCTGCTCATTGATGAACTCGCTTGCGCCGTGCCGCGCACGATGATGACCCGCGCGGATGTCGAGGACGTCGCGCTCACCATGTCGGCCCGCGCCGTCGCGGCGGCCGCATTGGCGCGCACCGAGACCCGCGGCTGCCACCACCGCGGCGACTTCCCCGATACCGACGCGGCACAGGCCGTCCCGGTGCGCGTGCACGGCACCGCAGACAGCCGCGTCGCCATTGTGGAACCGGCCGTACCCGTCGCGCGATGACACGGGCGCGCTGATGACACTGACACCCGACGAGCGCGCCGAGGCGCTCGTGACGATCCGTCGCGGCCTCGACGAGGACCTGCGCTACGGACCCGACGTGACGACCATCGCGACGGTGCCCGCCGACGCCCGTACCGAGGCCGCCCTTGTCGCCCGCGAACCCGGCGTCGTCGCCGGGGTGGACGTAGCGCTGATGGTGCTCGACGAGGTCCTCGGAGCTGACGGCTACCGGGTGCTCGAGCGGGTGCCGGATGGGACGCACGTCGAGCAGGGTCAGTCGCTGCTGCGCGTCGAGGGCCTCACCCGCGGACTGCTGACCGCCGAGCGAACCCTGCTCAACCTGGTCTGCCACCTCTCCGGCATCGCCACCGCCACCGCCGCCTGGGTGGCCGCCGTCGAGGGAACCAAGGCCCGGATCCGCGACACCCGCAAGACCCTGCCGGGCCTGCGGGCGCTGCAGAAGTACGCGGTGCGCGTCGGCGGCGGGGTCAACCACCGGATGGGCCTGGGTGATGCAGCGCTGATTAAGGACAACCATGTGGCGGCGGCGGGATCGGTGGTCGCCGCACTGCGTGCCGTCCGCGCCACCGCACCCGATCTGCCGTGCGAGGTCGAGGTCGACACACTCGAACAACTCGACGAGGTGCTCGGCGACGATGTGGAATTGATCCTGCTGGATAACTTCCCGGTGTGGCAGACCCAGATGGCGGTGCAACGCCGCGACGCCCGCGCCCCGCAGGTGATGCTGGAGTCCTCAGGCGGGCTGTCTCTGGATACCGCCGCGCATTACGCCGGCACGGGCGTGGACTACCTGGCCGTCGGCGCGCTCACCCACTCGGTGCGGGTGCTCGATATCGGTTTGGATCTCTAGCGTCGAATCCCCAAGCGACTCAGGCGATATCGGCGACGAATACCCCGATGCCGCGGCGCGCCGCGGTCCGCGCCATCCGCGGCAGCGACGAGTCGTCGGTTCCCGCCGCGACGATCCGCGGGTTGACCAGATGTACGTCACGGCCGCGCAGTGTCAGTTCCGCATCGCCGGTGGCCAGGATGTTCTTCACCCAGTTGGTCTTGCCGTGCGCCAGGATGATCGCCACGGTGCTGCCCTTGCGGTACGCCGAGATCGCCGTCTCGTAGGACTTGCCAGACGTGCGGCCGCGGTGGCGGATGACCGTGATGCCCGGTGTGAAGCGGGCCACCGTGACGGCGAAGGGGTTGATGTATTTGATTTGGAAGTTCTCCAGCCAGGGCGGGACTTTCATCGGGACGCCGGGGGAGTTGTTCGGGTGATCCTCTGCGCGCATGGCTCTCATCATGGCGCACCAGACTCATCCCCCGGCATCGGCTCGTTACCCGGCACTGGTTTCTTTACCCGACACCGCGCGGCACCAGTGACAGCACCACCGCCGCGATCGCGAACATCGCCGACAGCGTCCGATTGAGGATTTTCTGCTGCCGCGGGGTCTGCAGCCAGCCGAGCAACCGCGCGGCCAGGCCGGTGTAGGCGCCCATGATCACCAGGTCGACGGCAACCATCGTCGCCGCGAGCGTCAGATACTGCGGCAGCAGTGGCCGGGTCGGCACCACGAACTGGGGCACCACGGCGAGCATGAACACCATGCCCTTCGGGTTGGTGGCATTCACCAGGAAGCCCCGGGCCAGCAGCGACAGACGCCCGCCATCGGCGTCACCGCCGACCTGTTGGGTGAGGTCGGCAGGCGTGGTTCGCCACTGCCGCACCGCGAGGTAGATCAGATAGGCCACTCCGAGCCACTTGATGACGGTGAACACCACCAGAGACTTCGCCACCGCCGCACCGACTCCCACCGCGACGACCACCAACTGCAGCATCAGCCCGATCTGCAGACCCGCGATACTCCAATAGCCGCGGCGCAGGCCGTGATTGAGTCCGGTGGCCATCGACTGGACCGCACCCGCGCCCGGCGAAACGCTGATCGCGATCGCGGCACCGACGAACGCCAGCCACAGGTCCGGTTGCATAGCGGCAGCGTACGATTTGCACGTCGAAACACTCGGCCTGGCTACTCCGGTGATAGGGGAAAGAAAGCAATGAAGTCCGATCGCGTGACGCGATTCGCTCTCGCCGCGGGTGCCGCCGCACTTGCCGTCATGGCGGTCGTGAGCGCCTGTGCACCCGCAGCGAAGGATTCGCCGGCGACCAGCAGCACGACGCCGGACACCTCCGGTGCCACGGCGCCCAGCGAGAAGGCCGTGGTCCCGGGCGGACCGAGTGCCTTCACGCCGACGATCAACCCGGCACCGGTTCCGACGAACTGAGTTCAGGGCCTTTCCGCGGGTCCTGAGACCCCGCATCGCCGATTCGATGCGTAATTGATTTTCGTATCCCTGCCTCGATCAGGGACAATCGAACCGATGACCGCCTTCGCCATGACTCGAATCGACCTGCGCGGCCGGATGCTGACCACCGCCCAGTTGCGCACCGCACTGCCCCGGGGCGGGGTTGACGTCGACTCCGTGGTGCCCACGGTCCGGCCCATCGTCGACGACGTGGCCGCACGCGGCGCGACCGCGGCACTGGAGTACGGCGAGAAGTTCGACGGCGTGCGCCCCGACGCGGTGCGGGTGCCGGTTGCCGAACTCGACGCCGCGCTGAGCCGACTTGATCCCGATATCCGGGCCGCCCTGGAGGTGGCCATCGAGCGCAGTCGGGCCGTGCATGCCGATCAGCGCCGCACCGACACCACCACGGTGCTCGGGACCGGTGCCTCCGTGACCGAGCGCTGGGTACCGGTCGAACGCGTCGGCCTCTACGTCCCCGGCGGCACGGCCGTCTACCCGTCGAGCGTGGTGATGAATGTGGTGCCGGCCCAGGCCGCGGGTGTGGAGTCGCTGGTGGTCGCCAGCCCACCGCAGGCAGCCTTCGGCGGACTGCCGCACCCGACCATCCTGGCGGCTGCGCGGATGCTGGGCGTCGACGAGGTGTGGGCGGTCGGCGGTGCGCAGGCGGTGGCACTGCTGTCCTTCGGTGGCACCGACACCGACGGTGCCGAGCTGGCTCCGGTCGACATGATCACCGGGCCCGGGAATATCTATGTCACGGCCGCCAAGCGGATCTGCCGCTCGCAGGTGGGCATCGACTCCGAGGCCGGCCCGACCGAGATCGGAATCCTGGCCGACCACACCGCCGACCCGGTGCATGTGGCCGCGGATCTGATCAGCCAGGCCGAGCATGACGTGATGGCGGCCGGTGTGCTGGTTACCGACAGCGTCGCGCTGGCCGATGCCACCGACGCCGAGTTGGCCGCGCAATTGGTCACCACCGTGCACCGGGTACGGGTCACCGAGGCGTTGAGCGGACGGCAGTCCGCGATCGTCCTGGTCGACGATGTCGATACCGGTGTGCGGGTGGTCAACGCCTACGCCGCCGAACATCTGGAAATCCAGACCGCTGATGCGGCGGGTGTCGCGGCCCGGATCCGGAGTGCCGGAGCGATATTCGTCGGACCGTTCTCGCCGGTGAGCCTCGGTGACTACTGCGCGGGTTCCAACCATGTGCTGCCGACCGCCGGGTGCGCGCGGCACTCCAGTGGACTGTCCGTGCAGACCTTCCTACGCGGTATCCACGTCGTCGACTACACCGAGGCCGCACTGAAAGACGTCTCCGGACACGTCATCACGTTGGCCAACGCCGAGGATCTGCCCGCCCACGGGGAGGCGGTCCGCCGGAGGTTTGAAACGTGATGAGCGTCTCGCGCGAAGAACCGAAGGCCGTGACCTTCGGTGAAAACCTCACCCTCTCCGATCTGCCACTGCGGGAGAACCTGCGCGGCAAGTCGGCCTACGGTGCACCCCAACTTGATGTCGCGGTGCGGTTGAACACCAACGAGAACCCGCACCCGCCGAGTCGCGCCCTGATCGATGACGTCGCCGCGTCGGTGGGAGCCGCGGCCGCGCAGTTGCACCGCTACCCGGATCGCGACGCCGTCGATTTGCGCCGCGATCTGGCGGCGTACGTCACCGTGCGCACCGGCATTGATATCGGTGTCGAGAACATGTGGGCGGCAAATGGTTCCAACGAGATCCTGCAGCAACTGTTGCAGGCGTTCGGTGGCCCCGGCCGCACAGCAATCGGCTTCGTGCCGTCCTATTCGATGCACCCGATCATCGCCGACGGCACCCAGACCGAGTGGATCGAGGCACGCCGCGCGCCCGATTTCAGTCTCGATGTGGATGCCGCGGTGGCGGCGATCCGGTCGACCAATCCCGACGTGGTATTCCTCACCAGCCCGAATAACCCCACCGGACAGAGCATTTCGACCTCGGATCTGCGCCGGGTTCTGGATGCGATGACTCGCGGCGTACTGATCGTCGACGAGGCCTACGGCGAGTTCTCCGCGCAGCCCAGCGCCATCACCCTGCTGAGTGAATACCCCGCCCGGTTGATCGTTAGCCGCACGATGAGCAAGGCATTCGCCTTCGCAGGCGGTCGGCTGGGGTATCTGGTGGCCGCCCCGGCGGTGATTGACGCTGTGCTGCTGGTGCGGTTGCCGTACCACCTGTCGGTCATCACCCAGGCGGCTGCGCGGGCGGCGTTGCGCCACGCCGGCGAGACGCTGGCCAGTGTGGCCGCTCTCGTTGCGGAGCGCGAACGAGTTTGTGCTGCTCTGCACGGCATGGGGTTTCGGGTAATCACCAGTGACGCGAATTTCGTGTTATTCGGCGAGTTTCGCGATGCGGCAGGCACTTGGCAGCGTTATCTCGACGACGACGTCCTGATCCGCGATGTTGGCATCCCCGGCTACCTGCGGGTCACCATTGGACTCGAGCACGAGAACGATGCCTTCCTGGCTGCCAGCCAGAAGGTTGCCGCCGACTCGGTACAGCCGCTAGGAGCATCATGACCTCCACCGCACCCCGGGTAGCCCGGATCGAACGGACGACCAAAGAGTCCGACATCGTCGTTGACCTCAATCTCGACGGCACCGGTCGGACATCGATTGACACCGGGGTGCCTTTTTTCGACCACATGCTCACCGCACTGGGCACCCACGCGAGTTTCGACCTGACCGTGACCGCGCGCGGGGACGTCGAGATCGAGGGCCACCACACCATTGAGGACACCGCGATCGTGCTGGGCACCGCACTGGGGCAGGCACTGGGGGACAAGGCGGGCATCCGCCGCTTCGGTGACGCCTACATTCCGATGGACGAGACACTGGCGCACGCCGCCGTCGACGTGTCCGGTCGGCCCTACTTCGTGCACACCGGTGAACCGGAATACCTGACCGAGTTCACCATCGCCGGATCGGGCGTGCCGTACCACACCGTCATCAACCGGCACGTGTTCGAATCCCTGGCCGTCAATGCTCGGATCGCCCTGCACGTGCGGACCCTGTACGGCCGCGATCCGCACCACATCACTGAGGCGCAGTACAAAGCGGTGGCCCGGGCACTTCGGCAGGCTGTGGAGGCTGATCCGCGGGTATCCGGGGTGCCGTCCACCAAAGGTGTTCTGTGACTCGACGATCGGTTGTTGTTCTGGACTACGGTTCGGGCAATCTGCGGTCCGCCCAACGCGCGCTGGAACGTGTCGGTGCCGATGTCACGGTGACGTCCGACCGCGACGCAGCACTGGTCGCCGACGGTCTGGTGGTGCCCGGGGTGGGAGCGTTCGAGGCCTGCATGACCGGCCTGCGCGCCATCGACGGTGACGCCATCATCGCCGACCGGGTCGCCGCCGGCCGGTCGGTGCTCGGCGTCTGCGTCGGCATGCAGATCCTGTTCGCCCGCGGTGTCGAGTTCGGCGTGCCGAGCATCGGTTGCGGGCAGTGGCCGGGCGCGGTCACCCGACTGGAGGCGCCGGTGATTCCGCATATGGGCTGGAACGTCGTCGATGCCGCGCCGGGCAGCAGATTGTTCAAGGGAATCGACGCCGACACCCGGTTCTACTTCGTGCACTCCTACGCCGCCCTGTGTTCGAAAGACCAGACCTGGGAGGGTGACCCGGGCGCACTGCTGACTTGGGCCACCCATACTGTGCGATTTCTGGCCGCCGTCGAGGACGGACCGCTGTCGGCGACACAATTTCATCCGGAGAAGAGCGGTGACGCCGGTGCGGCACTGCTCGCCAATTGGGTTGAGGGACTGTGAAAGAACACGCGTCATTGATCCTGCTGCCGGCCGTCGACGTCATCGAGGGCCGGGCGGTGCGCCTGGTTCAGGGTAGGGCAGGCAGCGAGACCGAGTACGGCACAGCACTGGAGGCCGCGCTGACCTGGCAGCGCGATGGCGCCGAGTGGATCCACCTGGTGGACCTCGACGCCGCGTTCGGCCGCGGCAGCAACCGCGAACTGCTCGCCGACGTGGTGCGCGCGCTAGACGTCAAAGTGGAACTCTCCGGTGGTATCCGGGACGACGAGTCGCTGAAGATGGCGTTGGCAACCGGGTGCGCCCGCGTCAACATCGGCACCGCCGCACTGGAGGACCCGGTGTGGTGCGCCCGCGCGATCGCCGAGTATGGCGACCGGGTCGCGGTCGGACTCGATGTGCAGGTGGTCGATGGCGAGCACCGACTCCGTGGCCGCGGCTGGGAAACCGACGGCGGGGACCTCTGGTCGGTGCTGGAACGCCTTGATAGCGAAGGGTGTTCACGCTTCGTCGTCACCGATGTCACCAAGGACGGCACGCTCACCGGACCGAACCTCGATCTGCTCGAGGGCGTCGCCGAGTGCACCGATTCCCCGGTGATCGCCTCGGGTGGGGTGTCCAGCCTCGACGACCTGCGTGCCATCGCCACGCTCATCGGATCCGGTGTTGAGGGTGCGATCGTCGGAAAAGCGCTCTACGCCGGTCGGTTCACCCTTCCGGAGGCTCTTGCGGCGGTGAGCCGTTAACGTGACGCCGTCGCGCACGGATCTTGCGGTACGGGTCATCCCGTGCCTGGACGTGGACGCCGGCCGAGTAGTCAAGGGCGTCAACTTCGCCAACCTGCGCGATGCCGGCGACCCGGTGGAACTCGCCGCGGCCTACGACGCCGAGGGCGCCGACGAACTGACGTTCCTGGACGTGACGGCATCGTCATCGGGACGGGCCACCATGCTCGACGTGGTGCGCCGTACCGCCGAGCAGGTCTTCATCCCGCTGACGGTCGGTGGCGGTGTGCGGGCGGTGGCCGATGTCGATGCTCTGCTGCGTGCCGGAGCGGACAAGGTGTCAGTCAACACCGCCGCGATCGCGCGTCCCGAACTGCTGGCGGAACTTGCCCGCCAGTTCGGATCGCAGTGCATCGTACTGAGTGTCGACGCACGGACGGTGCCGTCGGGCGGCACGCCGACAACGTCGGGCTGGGAGGTCACCACCCACGGCGGGCGGCAGGGAACCGGCATCGACGCGGTTGAATGGGCAAGGCGCGGAGCCGAACTCGGCGTCGGTGAGATCCTGCTGAACTCCATGGATGCCGACGGCACCAAGGCGGGATTCGACCTGCCCATGCTGCGCGCGGTTCGGGCCGCGGTGACAGTGCCGGTGATCGCCAGCGGGGGAGCCGGCGCAGTGGGGGATTTCGCGCCCGCGGTGCGGGCCGGTGCCGATGCAGTGCTGGCGGCGAG
>Ga0114964_10001884_pt1 | contig 15126 bp, 17 predicted proteins | sample C_131016_MF_Meta_FD_92638 | JGI IMG/M metagenome (GOLD analysis project Ga0114964, IMG submission 92638) | Freshwater microbial communities from Lake Croche, Canada to study carbon cycling - C_131016_MF_MetaG | ecosystem: Environmental > Aquatic > Freshwater > Lake | place: Lake Croche, Canada... | reverse complement strand
GGCTTTTTGACGTTGGATTTCTTGAGAATCTCGTATGAGCATGCGGTTTTGGTCTTTGCATCGCTGGGAATTGCAATTGTGCTGGGCATCCCGTTAGGGGTATGGGTTTACGCCAAACCCAAGAGTGGGCGATATGTTTTGTCGGGTATCGGCGTGATACAGACTGTGCCGGCGTTGGCGTTGCTGAGTTTTTTAATTTTAATTATGCATTCAATAGGTTTTTTGCCTGCCTTTACAGCGCTTTTAATGTATGCCTTGTTGCCGATTGTTGAATCGACCTACTCCGGCTTAAAGTTGGTAGATCCAGCCGTTAAAGAAGCGTCAAAAGCTTTGGGTGCGGGATTTTGGATTCAACTCATCAAGATTGAGATTCCATTGTGTCGTCCAGCACTGTTTAGCGGAATTCAAGTCGCTGCTGTTTGGACCACCGGGACCGCAACCATCGCTGCATTTGTTGGTGCAGGAGGGTACGGTGAAAGAATAGCCCAGGGCCTGTCGACCAACAACACTGAATTGATGTTACAAGGGGCTTTGCCGGCGGCAGTCTTCTCACTGGTCGTGAGATGGCTCATCACGCTGGTTGGTCAACTTGGGGTTGAGCATTGACCTCGATTACGGTTTATCCTTGGCAAGTCGCAATCCAGTCATTTGCCATCGGGCATGGGTGGGAAAGAAGTTTCTGTAACTGAGTCTGGAATGACCCGGTGCGGTCAAGGAAGAGCTTCCTCTGAGGACCATTTGATTGACCATGAATTTGCCGTTGTATTCGCCAGCCATCCCGCTCCAAGGCCTATAGCCAGGATAGGCGCTGTAGCTGCTGCTCGTCCATTGCCAAACGGTATCAAACAAATCTTGAAACAAGTGGCCATGTTCGGCTGCAAAAACTTCCCATTCAAATTCGGTGGGTAAACGAGCGCCTTTGCTGTCGGCTACATTGTCATTGGCCCACCGCGCAAATGCTTCAGCCTCAAAGAAGCTGATATTTCTAACGGCAGCATCACGGTCGAGAGGTAATTTCCCCCAGAGTGTGAATTGATCAAAAGAATTTGAATCTTCATTTGCCAGCCAGTAAAGAGGCGAGTGAATTGATTCGCGTTGAACCCATGACCATCCCTCGTCAAGCCACCATTTGGAATTTTGATAACCGCCATCGTGCATGAACTCAAGCCAATCGCCATTCGTGATCAGGGTTGAACTCAAAGCGCAAGGTTGAATATAAACATGGTGGCGTGGGCCCTCATTGTCGAAGTGAAATCCATGGTCCTTGTGTCCCACCAAATGCAATCCGGAATCACAAGGTATCCAGTGTCTGTTGCTCTTTGTCTGGGCAATTTCATCCGAGGCCGTCCGGTAGGTTGGAAACAACGAGTTATTGAAAAACAAGTGCTGTAAGTCGGTCAGCATCAACTCTTGATGTTGTTGCTCGTGATTGATGCCAAGAGTGATCAGCGCCTTGACTTCAGGCGTCAGCGGCGATTGCATGAGGTTGACAATGCGCGTGTCAATATTTTTTCTCCAATCGAGAACCTCTGCAAGGGTTGGGCGTGTCAGTAAACTGCGCTTGGGTCGGGGATGCTTGTCACCAACGATGTTGTAGTAACTGTTAAACAGGACGGCATAGGTTGAATTCCAATATTCAAAATTGGCTTCAAACTGCTTTAAAACCATGACCTCATAGAACCAAGTCACGTGCGCCAAGTGCCATTTGATTGGACTGGCGTCTTCCATCGACTGCGATTGACAGTCCTCAGGAGTTAAGCCGTTCAGCATGTCTGTGGAGTAAGTTCTGGAGTGGAGAAATTGCTCTAAAAGACCACGCATTGACTCTTCCTTGGTGAGTTCAGCTGGCATAAATGAGTGCGAAAAAATGTTGAGGATCGGTCCAAGTCGTGAACGATTCAAACCCTGCAGAGTTTAATAAATTTTTGATGGATTCAATGGAGTATTTATGAGAATGCTCAGTGTGTATCAGTTCGCCACTCCTGAACGTTCGTTCAAAACCTTTCCCGCGAACAGTTGAGTCGCGGATCGCTTCAAGATACAACTCAACTCTTTGCAGTGTGTGATTGATCTTGATCGTGTGCTTGAAGTCCCTCACATCGAAATTGGAGTCAATGCAAGTGTTCACCACTCGTAAGATATTGAGGTTGAACGCAGAGGTGAGTTTCAATGGGTCGTCATAGGCATCTATTAAAAGGCGATCCTCTTTCATCAAATCCACGCCAATGAGAAATCCGCCAGCATTGATTTGAGATTTGACTTGTTGTAAAAATTTCCGAGCCTCTTCTAGGCTGAAATTCCCAATGCTGGATCCTGGGTAGAAGAAATTGGCATTGGTTGTGGGTAAAGCATTGGGAATGTTGAGCTCACTGGAGAAATCCATCCCCAATCCATACATGCGGATGTGGGGGTAATTGTTCTGCAATTTGGGCAGGATCTCTTTCAAATAGTCGATGGAAATGTCAATGGCAACATAGTCTGAGGGCTTCACTGTGCTGAAAAGAGATTCGGCTTTTTGACAATTTCCGGCTCCAAGGTCCAGCAAAGGTCTGTGGTGACCCATAACTTGTGCAATTTCATCCTCATGCACTTGTAATATTTTCTGTTCTGTTCTTGTTGGATAATATTCTGGTAAAAGGGTGATGGCCGTGAACAGATGAGAGCCCAAGCTATCGTATAAAAATTTAGGAGATATGCTGGCGGATTTTGCCAAGAGTCCATTTTTGATTTCTTCGCCCAAGCTGTCATGATTAGAGCCCTGCGTTGTGGTAATGTAAGTGGGCTCAATCATATTTTTTTAAATGTATTCTTGTAAAAAGGTGTAAAGCAATGAAAGCTGTATGGAAAGATAAAATTTTAGCGAGTTCTGATAAAACCATCGTGGTTGAGGGCAATCATTACTTTCCTGCAGAATCGCTGGATATGCAGTTTTTTCATCAATCAGACAAAAAAACTGTCTGCTCTTGGAAAGGCGTTGCCAGTTACTATGACGTCAACGTCGATGGCGAAATGAACAATAGCGCTGCTTGGTATTATAGCGAGCCCAAGTCCGAAGCAATGAATATCGCGGGTTATGTGGCGTTTTGGAAAGGCGTACAAACCATCCATGATTAGTCAAAGATCAATGTCCATGATGAGTCAGTTTCTATCGATCAAAGTTGAATCATGTGACTGGTTTTGACTTGTATTGCGGGGTTAAAAATATCCAATTACAAGTATTTTTTGAAACCGATTCTATCGAGCAGCGATTTAAAACGTGGTACGCACAACGGTTTTGAAGTTGAGGTGAAGGCTGGTGAAAGAGACACTGCGCTCACAATCGTGTTAATGCTGGTGAATTTAAAATACGCACATGTGCACCAATTTCACCTCAACCGCAGACTCGTCTTGGGTGCGGCGTCGTTTTGCTCAGAACTTGCCCCAGGCTGAAAACCGAGAGGTCTATCCTGGTCAGAGGGCTCCCATAGCGTACTTGGGCGCTCAAGGACAAGTGAAAATTGAACTTGCACAATTTGGTTTGTTGCCTTCTTGGGTGGATGAGGTCCGCGCCAAGACCTTTCATCGCCATACCTACAACGCCCGCATGGAGAGTGTTCACACGAAACCGAGTTTCCGGCAAGCGTGGCGGCAGGCTCAATATGCGGTGTTGCTCATCGATGATTTTTTTGAACCCTGCTATGAAACGGGAGTCGCGGTGCGTCATCGCATTCAAACCACTTTGAATGAGCCCTTTGGTGTGGCGTGTTTGTGGGACCGATGGTCCAGTCCCAATGAACATCGAGGTCAAGAAGTTGGGGAAAAGTCAGGACTGCTCTCTTTCACCATGCTCACTTTGAATGCGGATCAGCATCCGGTGATGTCTCGCATGCACCCGCCAGAAGACGAAAAGCGCATGCCGTGGGTCTTGGTGGCCGATCAGTTTGAAGCTTGGCTCAACGCGGTTCCAGCACTCGCCCAGGACTTGGTTCGCTGGGATGTCATGCCAACGCTCGCAACCCAGGCTGATCCAAGACTCAAGCCAGACAGCAGCGCTCGAAAAGACGCCAAGGCTGAAAAGAAATCAACTTCACCAGATCAACTCGACTTGTTTTGATCCAGAGGGCGATGCCTTTTTACATGGTAAAACCCTAGCACTCCAAGTTCATCTCATCCATTAAAGTTTGCCTTTCTTTGAATGGCGGAGAGATCCATGCGCATTTGGCATCAAAGCATGACCGTGCTCGATAATCTACCGGGTTATGAAGAGAGACTTCAGAGTCACTCCAAAAAAGTATTGCTCCCGGGCACGGAGGTCGTTATGCATGGACTGCGCAAGGACACCTACAGCAGTGCATATCCTGGTGTCGACATTGCCCACCGAGCACTCTTTACGCTGCATTCGATGCAGTGGTTTGGCTTTGTGTGGCAAGCCCAGCAAGAAGGCTTTGATGGGTTCGCCGTTTGCACCACCATAGACCCCTTCTTGAACGAGCTCAAAACCTTGGTCGATATTCCTGTGGTGGGGTGTGCCGAGGCCACCTACTTGACGATCCCCACCTTGGGGGAAAAATTTGGATTGGTCCTTTTCAATGATTTGCTGGCTCCGGCCTATATTGAACAAATCAAAAGCTACAAAATGCTGGACAATTTTGTAGGCGTTGAAGCATCTGGCTTGGAATTTACCAAAGTCTTAGACGGCTATCGCAATCCCAAAAATGCCATCGCGTGCTTTACGATGGCCGCCAGAAAACTGATTGACCAAGGCGCTCAGGTGATCATTCCGGGTGAAATGCCCCTCAATTTGCTATTGGCCAGCGAAGGCGTGGACCGTATCGATGGCGTGCCCATCATTGATAGCTTGGGCCTCACGCTTTGTACGACCCAAATGCGTGTGCAAATGAAGCAGTCCTCCAACTTGGGTCCAACCGAAAACGGCTGGAACCACTCCAAACCCAGTGCCAGCCGGGTGGAAGAGGTGCTTCGCTATTACGGGCACATTTAAATCAATACAAACAAGAAAGCACAGCATGACGCACAAAAAAAATCTCCGCCTGCGTTCCCTCAAAATGTGTTCCAGCGCCTTGCTGTTGATCACCGCGTCAATGTGGGCGCACGCGCAAAACTATCCGACACAATCCGTGCGCTTGGTGGTGCCCTTTGCGCCGGGTGGCGGCTCAGACATCATGGCCCGGACCATCTCCGAGCCTTTGGGTCGGGCTTTGGGTGTGAGCGTTGTGGTGGACAACAAGCCTGGCGCTGGAGCGGTGATCGGCGCCGATATTGTTGCCAAATCCAAACCCGATGGCTATACGATTTTGTACACCACGATCGGGCCACAAATCACCAATCCTTTTTTGATGAAACAACTGCCCTACGACCCCGTGGGCGATTTGGTGCCCGTGGCCAGTGTCGGTCAGTTGATCAACGTCTTGGCCGTTCCCATTTCACTGCCCGTCAAAACCACCAAAGAGTTGATCCAGTACGCCAAAAGCAATCCTGGAAAGGTGAATTTTTCAAGCTCAGGCGTGGGTACGAGTTCACACCTTGGGGGTGAACTTTTCAAGAGCATGTCCAGCACCGAGATGACGCACATTGCTTACAAAGGCACAGGCCCAGCGCTCGGAGACTTGATGGCGGGCAATGTTCAGATGACCATCGACAGTTTGGTGACTTTGCTGCCTTTGATCAAATCGGGCAAATTGCTGGCCTTGGGTGTCTCGAGCACCGAGCGCAGTCCACTTTTGCCGGAGGTGCCCTCTGTGTCAGAGTCCTTGAATGGATTTGAGTCCTCCACCATCAATTATTTGACCGCAAGAACAGGAACGCCAAGATCGGTGATCGATCGCTTGAATAAAGAGATGGGACTCGTGCTGCGTTCTTCCGAAGTTCAGGATCGCTTCATCTCCATGGGGATTCAGCCCCTGGTCGAAACGCCTGAAGTCTTGGGCCAGCGAATTAAAAAAGAGGCAGAGAAATGGAAAAAAGTCATCGAAGTATCGGGCGCCAAGATCGAATGAAGCGAGTCATTCTTTGTATTGGGATTGGCGTCAATGTCTCCAGTGATGCCGCCATGGCTTGCTAGGGTTGACGCTCACTTCTAGCGAGGGATCCAGCTGAAATCAAGCGTTATATCACTGCAGCGTCGATGCGAGTGGTTGTGCTGTCGGCTGAGCTCGCCATGCATCATTTTTAGGTCGTGCGGATGTGGGCAAAGACGGCTTGCCATGAATGTCTGGGGTGCTGTATTGGAAGCTTGAAGAGAGGCTTTGGGTGCTTCCCATTAGGGTAAGTCCCTTGGGGCGATGAGCTCACGCATGATAATCTCGCGCCACTGATATAACAGCTGAGTTTGACAAACCAGTTTTACGCATGACCAGTCTTCACGATGTCATCTACGAATCCTTGAGACGCTCCATCATTGTGGGTGACATTGTGCCGGGTCGAATATTTTCAACACGATCGGTGGCGGATCAGTTTGGCACGAGTTTGATTCCTGCGCGAGATGCGATCAAACGTTTGGTGGCTGAGCGGGCTTTGGAGCTTTTGGCCAATCGCACATTTTGTGTGCCCAAGATGAGTCGGCAACGCTTCCAAGAACTGTTGCAAGTGCGCATTGAGCTCGAGATGATGCTCGCTCGAACCGCAACAAATTCATTGACCCCCGACGAGCTCAAGTCCATTGAGTTGACCAACGAGCAAATGCAAGCAGCCCTCGATGGCAATGATGTGAGCAAGTATTTGGATGCCAATCATCGGTTTCATTTTTTGATTTATAGAGCGGCCAACAGCATGGAGATTCTCCCCATTGTGGAGTCTTTGTGGTTGCAAGTGGGTCCTTTTTTGAATGGTGTGTTGACCCAATTTGGCGTGAAAAACGCGCAGGACAACCATGCCGAAGTCATCAAAGCCTTGCGCCGAGGCGATTCGCAAGCGGTGGCCAATGCGATTCGCAACGACTTGGCCGACGCGGCAGACACTATCTTGAGCAATGCAGATTTTGAGGTGGATGGTGATCCAGCTCTGGTGAGGCGAACACAGTCGGCCAATGGCACATTGAGCGACTCACTAGCAAATGGTTGGTTGGGTGAGTATAAAAAAATGACTATGGAGAACAGAGTATGAACATGAAAATGAAGTTATTCAAAGGTTTGCTGATGGCCTTCGCGGGTGTGTTTTCAGTGCTGAGCTCAGCCCAAACCCCGGGGGTCACTGACAAGGAAATTGTGATTGGACTTTTTGCACCGCTCTCAGGCCCTTTGGTGTCTTATGGCATCGATCCCTTGAATGCAGCAAAAATGATTTATGAAGACGTCAACAGCAAGGGTGGCATCAACGGTCGCAAAATTCGCTTGGTCATCGAAGACGACAAGTGCACAGGCAATGATCTCTTGGGGGTCGCCAAAAAATTGATCACCGTTGACAATGTGTTCATCTTGCACGGCGGATCTTGCACGGCAGCCATTGCCGCTGCTCAAGAATACATCCAGCGTGAAAAAGTGCCCTTTGTAATGCTCAATGCAGCCGGTGACAATGCGGTGTTTCCTCCTACACGCTATATGTTTGGCTCCTTTCAAGGCACACAACGTGTGTATGGCTCCGCATTGTCTGAATTTGCCATCAAAAGCTTGAAAGCCAAGCGCATTGCCATCATCGTGCACGACGACGACTACGGTAAAGCCAATTTGGCCGCCGCCAAGGCTGTGATCACGCGTTTGGGCGGAGAAGTGGTGGCGGAAGAAAAAATTCCACCCAATATTTCAGACATCACCGCACCGGTGCTCAACTTGCGTGCCTCCAAGCCCGATGCAATTTTGTCAGGCGCATATCCCGCGCCTGCCGTGTTGCTGGCACAAAAATACGGTGAGTTTGGCATGACCAATATCCCGCTCCTCCAGTCCACCCAAGGCATGCCCACACCGTCCGTCTATGCCAAAAATGTCGGCAACCCAGATGCCTTGAAGAATCTTTATCACACCTGGTCCTTCACTGACATTGCCAAAGAGGATGTCCGGGAAAGAATGCTGGCGATGTACAAGAAAAGTAACCCAGATCGCGAGCCCGGTCCTTTTATGGTGACCGGTGTGCCCTCGGCCTTGGCGGTGATTGACACCTTGCAACGATTGGGACGAGACCTCACCCGCGAAAAGTTTGTCGACGCCATGGAAAAACTCAACCTCAACTCCGACTTGATGACGGGTCCATTGCAGTTCAGTGCCACCCGACGCGATGCCTTGAGAACCGTGGAAGTGGTGAAGTTTGACGGCAAAACACAAAAAGTGATGCCCGACTACTACACTTGGAACGGCAAAGACGGCAACTGATTGGGCGTTGAGTTGACATGGGGCTCTTCAATCTCATCCTTCAAGGCATCATCAGTGGTGTGGTCACGGGTTGTGTTTACGCGCTGGTGGCCCTCTCGTTGGTCATTGTCTACAAGTCCACCGATGTGGTGAATTTTGCCGGTGGCGAGTTGGTGATGATCGGGGCCTACATCGGGCTCTTGCTCTTGATGTGGCTGGATTGGCCCTATGTCTTTATTTTTTTGATCACACCCGTGTTCACCTATGCATTGGGATTGGTGTTCAGTCGTTTTGCGTTGGAGAAAATCAATCGCAAAAAAACATCGTCCAACACAGTCCTTGTGTCCTTTGTGATTGCCACCATTGCACTCTCGGACATGCTCAAGGGCATCGTGCGTGTGATTCCCTTTACTGAAGAGGTGAGAAGGCTCCCGCCCTTGTTTTCTGGGCCACCCATCTTCTTGGGTGACCTCGTGATTCAGCCCCAAGACATCGTGATCGTGGTGGTGGCTTCTATCGTGATGCTCATGCTGTGGTTGCTATTTGGCTACACCTTGGTGGGCAAGGCGCTCAGAGCCACCAGTCAAAACGAGCGTGCAGCCAGTCTGATTGGTATTCCTGTGAAAAGTGTCAAAAGCGCCATTTGGGGCTTGTCGGCGACCGTGGCAGGCATCGCTGGATTGCTCCTCGCCCCCAAGCTTTTGATGACGCCCGACATGGGAAACATGGTGATGTTGGCTTTTGCCGCTGCCATCATCGGTGGATTCAGTTCCTTGCCAGGTTGTGTAGTGGGGGGTATTTTGCTCGGTATTGTGCAAAACATGGTGGGCATCTTCATCTCTCCCCAGGCCATTGCGGTGACGCCATTTTTTGTGATCATGCTGGTCCTGCTCATCAGGCCGCAGGGATTTTTTGATAAAACCCTCGCCTACAAGAAAGTCTAACGCATGAGTTTGGGACGACAACAATTGCTCATCGGCGTCATCTTATTGGCCCTGGGACTGATACTGCCGGCTTTGCTGCCTGAATACTTCATCTATTTGTTCAATTTGTTGATGATGTATTTGATTTTGGCCATCGGACTCGATATCGTCATGGGGTGGTCAGGCCAATTTGCTTTTGCCCACATCGCCTTTTATGGCATCGGCATTTATGGAACCGCACTGCTTCACATGCGCCTGGGTGTGCCGTTTATTGTGGGCATGCCACTCGCAGCACTGCTGGCTGCGTTGATTGGGTATTTGATTGCAGTGCCAGCCACCAAACTCAGAACCGTGTATTTGGCCTTGTCTACTTTTGCCTTTGCTCAGTGTGCCGCATGGGTTTTTCGCACCTGGGAGTCTCTCACCAAAGGACCCGATGGTCTACGAATGACGCCCACCAATTTATTCGGCTTTGAAATCGTCAACGACAGCCAAGCCATGCCTGTGATTGCAGTGATCTTGGCGCTGGTGATTGCCGCCACCTTGAATTTGCTGCACTCCAAACTCGGTCGAGACTTCTTTGCTGTGCGTGATAACGAAAACGTGGCCTTGGCCTCAGGCGTGGACGTCAAGGCCACCAAGGTCTGGGCGCTCACCATCTCGGCCTTTTATGCAGGTGTCGCGGGCGGGGTCTACACTTTGTTCCAGTCTTACATCAATCCCGACAACATCGATGTCACTCTTTTGGTCTTGATTTTGTCCATGGTGGTGGTGGGGGGCAGTGGCAGCCTCGCAGGTGTCAGCATTGGGGTGGTGGTTCTTGGCGTATTGCCAGAAGTGTTGAGAGCGGCGCCCAAGGGCCTCTTGATTTGGCAAGAATTTGTTTATGGATTGATTTTGATGCTGGCCATCATCTTCAGTCCCAAAGGCATTTGGGGACTCTTTTCACGCGCAAAGGGAAAATCATGAGCGTGCTCCTGAGCTTGAAGGGGGTCACCATGCGCTTTGGCGGCTTGGTGGCTTTGAATGGACTCGATTTGGACATCCAAGCCGGTTCCATTCACGCTTTGATTGGTCCCAATGGGGCGGGCAAGTCCACGCTGCTCAATTGTTTGTCACGATTTTTCACGCCCCAAGAAGGATCGATGAGTTTCAAGGGCGAGTCCTTGTTGAACCTCCAAGCCCATGAGGTGGTCAAAGTGGGCATCAGTCGAACGTTTCAAAACATTGAGCAGTTTGCGCAGTTGAGCGTCTATGAAAACGTCTTGGTGGGTTTGTCCTCCAAAGAGGAGCGATACAACCCATTTTTACCGGGTCGTGTTCGGGCCCATGTCCAGGCTCAGTCGGCAGAGCATGCGCAAGAGATTTTGCAGGAGCTTGATTTGTGGGCCTTTCGGGATCAACCCGCAGGATCCTTGGATTTTGGACGTCAAAAGATGCTTGACTTTGCGCGGGCCTTGGCCAGTCGACCGCAGTTGCTCTTGCTCGACGAGCCAGCAGCAGGTCTGCGAAACCGTGAAATTGAGTTCTTGGATTCATTTTTGAGGCGTTTGGTCAAAGAGCAGGGAATGAGTATTTTGCTCATTGAGCACGTCATGCAATTGGTCATGGCGATCGCCGACGAAATCACGGTGCTCAACTTCGGTGAAAAAATTGCCCATGGACTTCCCCGTGAAGTACAAAGCAACCCCATGGTGATTGAGGCGTATTTGGGCAAAGAGGTCGAGCATGCTTGAAGTCACTCAACTGAGTGCCAGCTATGGTGCGATCAAGGCGTTGGAAAATGTCTCCGTCCATGTGGCAGGAAGCGAGATTGTGTGCCTATTGGGCTCCAACGGCGCGGGTAAAGCCACGCTGCTCAATACCATTTCGGGTGTGGTGCCAGCTCAGCAAGGCCGGATTCGGTTCAAGGGCGAGGACATCACGGGCAAACCCATTGACCAGATCGTGGCCATGGGGCTCGTGCAAGTGCCTGAAGGGCGAGAAATTTTTGGCAACCTCAATACCCTGGACAACTTGCAGCTGGGCGCTTGGACCCGGCGAAAAGACTCGCGCTGGAAGGGGCAATTGGAGATCGTTTTTGAGTTATTCCCCAGACTCAAAGAGCGGTCCTCACAGTTGGCGGGCACTCTCTCTGGCGGTGAGCAACAAATGCTGATGATTGGCAGAGCCTTGATGGCGAGTCCCAGCATGATCATGTTTGATGAGCCCAGTTTGGGGCTCTCGCCCCTATTGGTGAGCTTGGTGTTTGAGACGATTGAAAAAATTCACCAGCAAGGCATCACCGTGCTCTTGGTGGAACAAAACGCCAGGATGGCTCTTCGAAGAAGTCGTCGAGGCTACATCCTTGAAAACGGGGAAGTTAAATTGCAAGGTGAATCTGAGACCTTGATGAATAACCCCTTGGTCAAGGAAGCCTATTTGGGGTCTGGAACTTAAGAGGAGTAAACACAATGACGAAATTGGCCGATTATGAGAATCGCTATGAGTGCATCAAATTCAAGCGAGAAGACGGTGTCTTGGAGGTGAGGTTTCATACCAACGGGGGATCTTTGTTGTGGGGCTTGGGTCCTCACGCCGAGGCCACCGATGCATTTCACGATATCGCCAGAGACCGTGAAAACAAAGTGGTGATCATCACCGGCACCGGTGCAGAATTTTCGGGTCCCCGCGTGATACCTGGCGCAGGAAATCCTCTCTTTGCCACCCGACCTTCTGCGCAGTTCACAGAAAACTTGGTCTCCGAGAGTCGCCGCTTGCTCATGAACTACATGGACATTGAAGTCCCCGTCATCAGTGCCATCAATGGCCCAGCGTGGCGACATTCTGAAATGCCATTGTTGGCCGACATTGTGCTGGCATCGGACACGGCGGCATTTCAAGACTCGGGACACTTCATTGGGGGCTTGGTGCCTGGAGACGGCGTGCACGTGGTCTATCCCATGCTCATGGGAATCAATAGGGCTCGGTATTTTCTGCTCACGGGTCAAACCATAGAAGCCCAAGAGGCCAAGTCTTTGGGCTTGGTGGCTGAAATTCACCCCGCCTCTGAAGTGTTGGCCGCAGCTTGGAAGCACGCTCGCGTGATTGCCGCCCGTCCAGAGGTGTTGGTGCGTCACACCCGGGCTATTTTGGTCGAATCGATCAAACGCCAGTTGCAAGAGTTTTTACCCTTGGGCCTCTACAACGAATGCTTAGGCCTCATGGACCGACCCGAGCCCAAGTGAAGTGCTCAACTTATTTTTGAAAACTGATGATTAATTAAAGGAGAAAAAATGTTATTTTTATTGAAAATTGATGTGTCCATTCCTGCAGAGATGCCCCAGTCGGACAAGGATGCACTGCGCGAGCGTGAAAACGCACGTGCTTTGGAGTTGATCAATGAAGGAACGCTGCAAGGTATTTGGCGCATTGTGGGTCGAATCGCCAATCACAGTTTGTGGAGTGCGCCGACAATGGAAGTGCTTCATGACAAGATTTGCTCCATGCCCATGTTTCCGTACATGAAGATCGATGTCACGCCCCTCATCAATCACCCGATGACGGAAGTGGCCAGCGCCAAGATGAAAAGTCATTGAGTCGATTCCCTCGTCAAAAGGATGCCATCATGAATTCCGCCCCACTTGCCCCCAGTATCACCGTCTTCAAGGGGGATCGCTCCAAACTCGAGAGCAAAGTCAATTTACTCGAGAGAATTCAACCCAGTTATTTCAAAGGCGAAGTTGACAAGATTTTTAAGAAATCTTGGTTGCCCGTCACCTCCACGGTGGAGTTGCCAGAACCCGGCAGTTTCATCGTGGTCGACGTACCGCCACTGAAGGCGTCCATCGTGGTGGTCAGGGGCAGTGATGGCGAGGTGCGTGCTTTTTACAATATTTGTCGCCACCGGGCCAATAAATTGGAGATGAGTGAGCGGGGTGTGAAAAAATCCTTTGCCTGTGAGTTCCATGGCTGGAATTATTCGACGAGGGGCAAGCTCGTGGGCGTTACCGATGAGACCCAATTCGTTGGACTCGATAAAAACGATTACGGACTGATCGCGGTTCACTGCGAGGTTTGGGAGACCTTTGTCTTTGTGAATTTCGATGACAAGCCCAGTCAAACTTTGAAGGAGTGGCTTGGCGTCATGCATGACGGCTACCAAGGGTTCTTTGATACCCGTGAACAAATCGCTCACTGGTCCATCACGGTCAAGGCCAACTGGCATGTGACGATCAATGCGTTCACCGAGGGGTATCACTCTTTGTTTTTGCACAAAGCAACCTTGCCGGATTATCAAGGGGGCAACGACAACCCCATGCGTCATCGACCCTTTTTGGAGATCATGGAGCATCATGGGCGCTATTCGGCCAAGGCCAACCCATTGCACAAAATGACCCCAGTGGAGAAGCTTTGCTACGAAGCGGGTCGGCTCATGTACCCGGCATTTCCGCACATCGATACCTCAGCGCCCAACTTCCCAACATCGGTCAATCCTGGTCGGGTGGAGAACTGGGCCTTTGATATCACAGAGTTGTTTCCCTGCTTTGTGCTGATCAATGGGGTGAATTGGCACCAGTGCATGTGGTTTTGGCCGATCGATGAAAACCACACAGAAATTCGTGTGATTGATTATGCCTATCCCGCCCAAACCATTGGGGATCATTTGTCGCACTCTTACTTCAGGGTGAGAAACCGAGAAGTCTTCAGGGAAGACATCTCGACCATGGAGGCCATCCATGCATCATTGAAGACTGGCGTCATGGCCGATGTGGTGTTGTCCCAGCAAGAAATGCTGCTGCAAAAACACTACGCTGTTGCCAAAGAAATGATGGAGCATGCTTGATGAACTCTAAGCACCCAACCCACGCAACCCCAATAAAACACACCTTGCCTGCGCCTTTCAAAAATTTGGAGCACTTGGTCGGCGAGTGGGCCTTGCCGAATGAGCAAGTTCGTTATGCGAAATTGGTGTCGATTTCCAAGGCCCATTTGCAAGTTTTCTTCGATGAAATGCTGCCCCAGGCTAAAGCCATCATGGATTTTTTAGCGCCCCATGAGATCAAGAATTTACAAGGTGACTTGCTAACCTTGTATCATTTGCTCGTTACTTTTGTGGAAACAGCGCATCCCATTGAACTCAATTGGGAAACCACCAATATCGAATTCAGCGAGGAGCCCACTCGACTCAATTTCCACGGACCAAGTGCTCAACATTGATCATCCGGTGTGGGTTGTTTGGACTCTGATATGCCCAGCCAATCTTGTGGCTCGCAATAGGTTGTGAACGATTCGGTTGCTTGTCTGAGCCTTTGATTGGACAGATGCGCACACCGCTTTGTTATGAGGATATTGACGTGTCTAAATTTCTTTACGCTTTATTGGATAAAGATTGAGTTATCTTGTCCAAATCGATATTGCATAAATGAATACCCACCTCATGCATTCCCGATTGTCAAGAAAAGGGTGAAAGATTAACACCATGAATTCTCCATGGCGCTTTGACGATGGACAACGCCATCGCCGACATGGGGTTGCCTTCAAGTTCGAGCGATTTCAGTATTTCATTGGCCAAAGCACAGTGGTCTTCCATTTGGTCCTCCATGACTTTGGCAATTTGGGTGTGTGACTCAAAACCCGTTTGATAGGAGACCACTGCAAAGCTCAGATCGTCTTTGACTTGATTGATCATGTGTGAGAAGACCAATTCATGGACTAATTTTGAGTCTTACACTTCCAGGAGCTCAAGTGCTTGTTGCTGAGAAGATTCAATGGCAATTTTGTTGTGCGACAGTGCCAAGTTGATCTAAGCCAAGGATTGCTGTGGTAAAGATTAGCAATTTCCATGGCACGATTGGGCATCACCGTGAGGACTTCGTTGGCGACTTCCATCATCTTGACCTTGAGTAAGATGAGTGCCCTGTGTGGCGAACAGATTGGTATTC
>Ga0114964_10001882_pt1 | contig 15132 bp, 20 predicted proteins | sample C_131016_MF_Meta_FD_92638 | JGI IMG/M metagenome (GOLD analysis project Ga0114964, IMG submission 92638) | Freshwater microbial communities from Lake Croche, Canada to study carbon cycling - C_131016_MF_MetaG | ecosystem: Environmental > Aquatic > Freshwater > Lake | place: Lake Croche, Canada... | reverse complement strand
AGAGTATGTGGATCGTTATGCACTTGTTGATGTCGCAGATGGCATTGCTTATGGTTCTTTGGAAGAATATATTGAAGAAGTTTTTCCTACCAACAACGACTCTTTTACACTTGTAAAAGAGTCTAAGTTGAAAGTCAAGATGTAGAAAAGATAGAGGGATACGTGCGTGGTAGAAAAAGATACACGGGGATACATTCTAGTACACAAAGATACACAAGATATGTTTAAAGTACTCATACAATATCATAAATATTTCAAAATTGACATGATAAAAAAGTCAAATTCACAAAAAAGTAGTTTTGATAAACTTATATATCTCCCGTAAAACATATACACAGGATAATTATAAATAGAGCAAAAGCCTTATTCTATATAGTTAAAACCAATCTAAAATAATAGCATGATTACCATTCATAGTAAAATTCGTGAAACTTTAATTCAAGCAGTTAAACGCGCACAAGATAATGCACAAGTATATTCGAGAATTGTAACACTTGATTATCAAGGTATCACTTCACTAGTATATCCACAAGATAATTATCAAGCATTAGTACCAATTAAAATTGGATTATTGACTAGGCAAATCGCTGAGTTGAGTCGATCTTAGTTTAACTAGATATAATTACTAATTTAAGGGTGTTTTTAGGGGACTTTTACCTCTAAAAACACCCTCTTTTTTGACCTAAATCTAACAACTTTTTAACCACTTAAAAACCGCATTCGACTCTAGGGAAAAATCGCACTTTTTGTTGTACCTATCACGATTTTAAAAATCAGTATTTTTTCAATAATTGAATAAAAACTACCAAAAAATACCTCTAATTTAACAGCCAAATCTAACAACAAATTCTAACCGAAATCTAACAACAAATTCTAACAATCTAACAACAAATTCTAACAAAATCTAACAACAACTAACAAAAAATGGTAGTTAAAACCAAGATATTTACGCGGGCGGGCGCGTTTCTCTTTATACTATTTTTTGAAATTGGAATTTCCAAGATGGTAGATAAAACCAAGATAAATTTATGGGGCACACGGTAAACAAATAATCTGAGGGCCGGGAGTTGCCAGAAAACTTCGCAACCTAGCAACCTACCTAACTAACTACTTGAATGATTATTGAATTGAGTATTGATGCCCCCGCAGATTTGATTGACGCCCTTGCAACATGGCAAGAGCAAGGTAGATAAAACCAAGATAGAATAAAAGCACGACGGCAAACCCGCTGCCAGAAAGCGGGTGAATGAAAAAAGCAACTAACAAAGCAACTAACTAAAAAAAATATGTCCACCATCACAAAGCAAGTACAATTTCCGGTTTCCGGATCACAAGAGTTCAAGGCGTTCGTCACGGCCTGCCGCGAGAGTTACGGGGCCGCTGGTACCACGAAAGAATATAAGGCAATCAGTGAACGGGAAGTCAGTGACTCAATCCTAGCGTTTATCCACGCCAACCGCATGGAACGCATCAATTGCCTAGTAGATAATGATCTGGGCGAAGAAATCGAGGAAATGCAAGAGACAGGAATCGACCTTTTCGAGTTGGAAATCAACCGCACGCTTGCTTTACGTGCTACACAAAGCCGTCAAAACACTGCTACCGTCAAGCTGGCCAGCGCGCAAAATGAAATCGAGTCACTTAAGGCTCAGCTTGCCGCAATGTTAAATGCACAAGTTGGAAGTTATTAACTAGCAGATCTGGGGCCGATAGCATAAAAAACTATCGGCCCTATTTTTTCTCCAATATCAATCTAACGAAAAAATCAATGAGCGAAACATCTAAAAATCAAATCATCCTTGCCTTGGACATGGCGGAAAGCCTGCTTTGTGCCTTGGAAAGCACACTATGCCCCCCACAAGCGTTCGCAAGCATACGGCGGGCCATAGTCCTAGCGGTGACTTCAAAGCTCGCCAAGGGCAATCCTAGGGCAACCAGGCTAGCCGATGCTGCTGCCGTTGCTGCGCTTGATGCGTATTGTGACTGGCAAACCAGAAAAACCACCGATGAAACACTGGACGTGACGCACGCAATCGTTCACTGGCAATTCTAAACGCTGAAAAAATTGCCGCAAGACTTGGCAAACCTTGCGGCAATTCTACACGGTGGTTTCGTTAGATATAGATATACTAACAATTGTTAGGGTTCTGTTAGAAATTGGTTAGATTTTTTGTTAGAATTTTTTGGCGGGGGGGGCCATGACTAATTTTTTTTACCAAAAATTACAGTTTTCCCCTATAGCGATTTTCAAAATTAATAATTTTTTTTACCAAAAATTACAGTTTTCCCCTATAGCGATTTTCAATTCTATCGCTTCAAAATCAGAAATGACTAATTTTTTTTACCAAAAATTACAGTTTTCCCCTATAGCGATTTCCAAATTTAAAATATTTTTAAATTATCACAAGTTACCAATTCTTACACGACCAATAGCCGGGTGTGGTCTTATCTTTTTTCTGAGAGCACTTGTGTCTAGCTCTAAATGACTTTCTTCTTTTGGGATTGGATTTCTTAATACGAAGATTGGGATCTCCATAATGAACTCTTTTGTATCCCGTCTTGGTTTTCACACATCTCATATACTTTTTATCAGATCTGGTAGAAGCCTGCTGGCCAGTTACCTTTGTGCATGTGGTAGCTTCAATAATGATGTCACATCCCAAAGATTCTTGCAACTTATAGTACTCTAAAAATGTAATCATGATATTATTTAGTTAGGGAAACTTGTGCTTGCATCATCTCTTGATACAATTCGGGATAGTTTTTTTGTATAATCTCAAATCTCACCATCTTATAACTATTATCCCGTACTTTCCACACCACATAAGAACGTACCCTCACTATATCATTTTTATTCACTACTGTTTCCGCATCAGGTATCCTAGTTAGCTGATCTTTGGATACTGGTCTACCCCGTGTGTCCATATCAGCTCTATTTCGGTTTTCATATCCAAAGTTTTGATACCACACAACGTCATTTACATTTTTAGGGGTGGCTACAGTTATATAGCCAACGGGCACATCAAATGCTCTGGTATTGGATGTAGATGTGGTCTTTGTGGCGTGTTGTAATGTGTTCAGGGACTTCTGACCAATCTGATCTGAATATCTACTCACACTATTGGCATATACTCTAAAAGCATAAGACAAGCTATTTGTGAAATAGGTTCCCCCTTCTGCCTTGGCATCCGGCCCCAATTCAAAGGCATTTAGATGTTTGTGTCCTCTATATAATAAAGAGCCATCTCTGGGAAACTTCTCGAAATCATTTGTGGTGACACCGTGATATTTCAGAGCGTGTTGTAATTGTTGTTGCCAATCTGAAGTCTTTGTACTTTCCCGTTCTGCTTTGAATTGTTTTGGATCAAAAGTTTTATAATTTCTCCATTCCGTGTCAGCCTTGGGATAATCCGGGGCATCCTTTTTCTTTGATATCATCCCAAATTGATTTCTATTTCTCTGTGTGGAATCTACATATTCATTGAAAAACTCTTTGAAGGTCATAACATTATTTATGTGTTTCATTAAATATATAGATGTATACTTCTCGTTTTGATATTGCCGATATTTATTTGGAAATGATTACCGAAGGTTTGGAAGAAAAAATTCCCCACTTGATAGGTCTAGTAAATCCAAATGTGGAAAACAAACCAGCATATATTAAAATGGTGGCGGATAATTTTGATCCATCTCCAAATAGTATGTATATATCGTGGATTTTAAAGATGCTGAGACAGGGTATTCTACGCGGAGAAGAGGATGCTTCAAAAGTAAAAGAATCACTGGAGACTTTTACCATATTGAAAAATAAACCACAATTTCCTTCCATGTACAAAGATATAAATCGTTTCAAATCATGGGGTGATTTGGCGGAAGTTCTCACACAGTTTTCGGATGTAAAGTCTAAAAAGGAACAAGTTCGCATATCCCGTGAAGAGGGCATTGAATTGATGGAAGAAATAGAACCATATAAATTATACGTAGTGACCAAACAAGAAGCGGCAGCGAAACATTTTAGAGATACCCATTGGTGTGTAAAAGATCCCCGCCATTTCAACAATTACGGTCCCCCGTATTATTATTTCACCAAAGATGATCAACCATCCACTCTACTTCACTTGAATTCTGATCAGTGTATGGATGTGAATGACCGAGATACCAGATTGAACAATATCCAACAGGAGATGATGGAAACCGAGAAGATGACCCGATATGTCATCGCCCACGATAATACAGATTCAGCTATTTCCAATTATAAAGAAAGAATTGGAGAAGGCTACGAAGGACTCATTGATGAAATGATTCAGAAACAATTGAATAAAGTTATAGCTGAGTTTCCACTTGAAATATTTCACTTGGATACCGATAACATATCAGAAGGATATTATAGTGCTTGGGGTTCCATGTCATACGACTTTTCTGGATTGGAAGACAACTTTGAAGACAGAGAATTTCAAAAAATTGTGCGGAATGCTCTGAGTGAGGTGGGTATATATGTAGATTATTTAGATTCTGAAAATTTACAGGTAGATGGGGTCAACTTTACTATAGATTATGATCAACAATCAGATTATCATAGCTCCGGTCCAGTAGATAAATTACACAGTTTCCTGAGAGAGTTGCAAAACATAGAAGATGATTGGACTGGAACAACTGAAAAATTTAAAGAAAAATTGGATGATGATTTTTTAAGAGCTGGATATATATCATCAGCATGGGCGACCTTCAATACTAAAGTTCTAGATAACGTGAATTGGAATAGACAATTCCCCCATGCGAGAAGTGACGATTTTTATAAGAGTATAAAGTTTGATTTTTTCCCTGTGGATGATTCACCGGACTTTTATAAAGCGATATCCAATACTGGACCAATCAATTTAAATAATATTTATATTTATGAAGATACTAAATTATATCCGATACTCAAATTGGTATCCAAGTTTTTCATACACACTGGAATAATAACCAAAGATAGCCGAGAGAATTACTTGACAATAATGCTGGAAAAAAGTGGGAAGATAAATATTCAATATAGCTCCAAATACGATGAAGACATGACCTTTGATGATTATATGAAAGATATCAAAATCTTCAAATCATTCAATAATAATTACGATAATTACGGAGACCAGATAAGGAAGTTTTATGGCGACTATATCTATCCAGCCCTTGGACATCTAAACAAAACGGGGGAATTAAACATCACCGGAAATGAAAAAATACCCGTTCTACAAGTAAGAGGTAGAAAAGAACCCAAGGAACAACGACACTTACAATTTAGAGAAGGTACAGTACGAACCTTTGATGAATTGTATGCCAGATTATTTTAATTGATCGGATAGATTTAACACCTCTAATAGATTTCTCAGAAGAGGTAGTCTGGCATAATTACCGGGATAATAATCCATATAAGTCTTATATGCTTGGAAGGCATATTTTTTATACTGAGGTAGATATTCTATTGGTATGAATTCCATACCCTTTCGCCAAGCATCCAATTCATACCACAATTTATGAAGGTTCTTTAAATCCAGATTATTATAATATTCGGATATAGCATCTTCCTCTGCTACGAATGCTCTATATCTAGCATTATGTAAGGGATCATCATATTGTAGGATATGTCCGACTTCATGGGCCAGTACAAATAAAGTTCTTATATAAGGTATATCTGATATTGGGTCCTTATACTTTAATTTTTCTCTACTGCTTTCCTTTGGAGATATACCTATTTTTTTGTCTTTGAAGACTGCATAGGAATAATCGTGCTTGTGGATTTTGAAACCTTTCTGTTTCAAAAGGTCTTTTAATTTCTTGATGGAAGTTTGATATTTTGCGCGAGTTTCCGTTCTCGCCATTCTTTCTTCCTCGGCCAATTGTCTTTTGGCTTCCGGGCTTTGGAACCACGTACGAGGATTCCAAGAAAATTTTTCATAATATACTTTAAAGGTATCCACCTCAGTATTTAATCTCTACCGTAAAGATAAACTTGACATACCATTATAACATGGTCAACCAACCAACATATGGCAGAAGAATAAAAGGCTAATTGTATAGCAAACGAGAGAGACGAGTTCCCATCCAGTATAGCGGTCCAAAATCCAATGTGAAATCCGAGACATAGTGTACATTTGAAAAGGTTTTTAAAAAATTTGTATTTACAGAGTGGGATTCTTACAAAGTTTAATATGCTTCCATATTTCAGGATCAAGCACATACCCACCATTGTAAATGTTTGAAAAAAATTAACCAAGAATTAGTTTTTCTCCGTTTAATGTTTTGACTCCATCGGAAATAAGTTGGGCTTCTTCCTTTTTGACAATAATCTTATTTCCATAATCATCGGTGATTTCTACCGTCCCATCTCCCAAATCTTTTACTACTGGACATCCTTTCCCATTACAACACAACCGCACACTACTAGCATCAATTCTCTTAATCATGGTAGCTATATTTAGTAAAAAAATATAATAATTCAACTATAGTTTCGCTTTTTTTAATTTGGTGTAATATTTTGGGTCTTCTTCAAGGTGTTGTTTGGCTATCGTTTCCGCCACTCTTTTATTATTAGTGTGTTCATGCTCCACTTCAATACCCATTTTTAATTGCTCTGGATCATAATCGATAGAATTATTCACTCTTTTAAAGTATTGTTCAAAACTTTCCATAATATTATTTACTATTTTTTGAGTTTTCCAATCACTTCTATAGTAACTTCAGTAATTCCCCTCTTCACAAAATCCAATTCTCTGGCTACTCCGATAGTTACATCCAATATTCTATTACTTATGTTTGGTCCGTGATCAGAAACCGTACATATTACACTTTTACCGTTTTTTAGATTGGTTACTTTTACTTTAGTTCCCATGGGAAGAGTTTTGTGGGCTACTGTGAATGCTGTATCGGAGAGTCTTTTACCACTCTTCGTCTTCGTTCCATGATTACATTTTACCGAATACCAAGAAGCCTTTCCCTTCTGGATTGGGAAGGAATCTTTAGCCATAACATTACTTGCTAGGACTATTCCGACCATTATTATGGTTGCTATAGTTCGCATTGATCTATTTATACCACGGTATTCTATTTTGTCAAGCAAATACTAAATAATAATAGACAAACCCGAATCTTTCCGCATCGTTATAACATATTATACACTCAACAAATATTAAAATGACCTCACACACAACCTCCTCGAAAATTACACATGGAAACCAAATGATGTTCACCGTCGGTGGATTAATTATGTCTGTAGCCATGATGGTATCATCTTGGTTCCTGAATGAAGCATGGACGAAGATAGCCACAGTGGAAAATAAAGTACAAGCATTGGAAATTACTTCTGCTGCCGATCATGCCAACAAATTCACTGTAGTTGATTGGAGTATCGCCAAAACTACTATGGATACCGATAGATTGGCTCTGGATAGGAGACTTATAAGAGTCGAAGAAAATTCCACAGTTATCAAGGACGCTCTGATTAGAATAGAATCAGGACTAAAGAATAAATAAAACTGTTATGAAAATTAAACTGTTGGGTGTCCTACTAGTAGGACTTATGGGTTCTTGTGCTACAAAATCAACCCCACCCGCTATAATCCCTCCCGCTCCACAGAAAGTGGAGAGTGCATTACCGATAATAAGGAATACTAAACGAGATGTAAATGATGGTATTACCACCAATACTGATACTGGTAATAAATTATCAGAACAAGAACAAAAAATCAAAGAACAAACCGAAGGAATTGATCGGGCACTGGCAATATCTAATTTGATTAATGGTAAAGTTATATTGAAACAACCAGTAGTTGAAAAAGATACTATTGGATTACTCACTGAGATGGGTAAGGTTAAAAGTAATAACATGTTTCTGGAATTATCCAACCATGATTTGATAAAATTAAAAGATACCCAGGACACGAATCTCCAAAAAATGTCAGCTTCTCTAGATGCCGCAGAAGAAAAAGTTATCAATAAAGATAATGAAGCAACTCAATTGAGAGATCAATACACTTACCTATCCCAAAGTCTAGTTACTAAAAATAAGGAAGTGGAAGATTTGAATAAAGCTTTGACAAAAGAGAAAGAGACTTCGGCTACTGCTCTTGTATATAAACATTGGATTTGGGGTATTGTTGGAGGATTTATATTATATAATATTATAAAAAATATCCTTCTCATATATTTCCCAATGCTGAAGTTTAGGGTTTGAGACTAAATACGTTTGTATGAAAGATAAAATTGTAAGTTTCTTTAAAGGTGTTTGGACTTCTGTTGCTGCTAATTCACGGGATATTATTTCCACTCTGTTTTGGATTACTGCCGTATTATTCGTAACTCAACTAATTGCTTCTGTGGGTAATGCCTGTTCGGTAGATCTTCACGATATAAAGAATTTCGTATTTGCAATTGGTAAATTTGCTGCCGCTACATTGGTAGGTGTGGGATATATAAGCCATATTACATTTCGGGATAGTTTAGGTCAACACGATCAGAATGAATTCATGGAAACTTGGAAAAATGTTCTAACTCCCAAGGAAAGATTAGAGTGGTTTTTCAAAGTTACTCTAGTAGGTCTTGTTGCCGCTGTCATTTGTTTCAGTGTGGGTGTATGAAATATCTATTCTTAGGATTAACTTTATCTCTGGCTGGTTTAACAATGTTTAAATCAGGTCCAGTCACTCTTCAATCCCAGAGATGGGATTCTGCTGAGATTAGAGTAGAAAAACAATCCGAAGTGAGATGGACTGTTAAAAAGATTGAAAGAAATAAAGATAGATATGAATCTATCTCAAAATCTTCCGGCGTACCTTGGCAATTTATAGCTTGTTTCCATAACATGGAGTGTGGATTAAGGTTTGATCAACACTTACATAATGGAGATTCATTACCTAACAGGACTTGGCAGGTTCCTGCCGGAAGACCAAAGATCGGTAAACCACCTTTCACTTTCGAGGAAAGTGCCCTTGACGCTCTTCAATATGATAAGATGGACAAGGTACAGTGGAATGACCTTACAAAGTCTTTAGATGCCATTGAGGGCTATAATGGCACTGGATATCGTAAGAGAGGATTACCATCTCCATATTTATATGCAGGAACATCAGTTGAAAGGCCCGGACGTTATGTGCGAGATGGGGTTTGGGATTCTAAAGCTTGGTCTAATCAATTGGGTATCGTACCCATACTCAAGGAATTACATTTCAATTGGTAAAAAGGCTCCCAAGGTTGGTAACGCTCCAACTACCTAGTGTTTAACAGACACCCGCTCTGCTAGTGAGCTACTTGGGATTTCACTTATTTATTCAACGATTCTATTTTGTCAATAAAGAACACATCATCTACTTTCAATTTAACACCATTCAATTGAATAGCTCCTTGCTCAAGATCTTTTTTAATTTTTGATTTAGAATGCTCAATATTAAAAATTGTTTTCCACACATATTGAATATAATCCACTGCTTTAAAATACATAGAATTATTTACCGCTTGATCCAAAGCCACCATCCGCTCTTTCAGTTTCTGATAACTCATCAGTTCTTGTAAATTCTACATCTTCTCTACTTCTCATTTGAATTTGAAGAATTCTATCCCCCACCTTATATATAGGTAAAGTTTTAACAACATGATAAAATACTGCTTTATATTCTCCAGTGTATCCTTCATCACCAGTACCAATACAATTACTTAATATCAAACCAGTTTTATGTATCGAACTACGTGCTCTTAAATCTAATTGAGTATTCTCCGGTAATTCTAAAGAGAATCCTAAACCATATTCATATCTACCATCCCCATAATCTTTAAAAGAAGTAGCTACTACATCATAGCAAGCATCAGTATTAAAAGATTTAACTGGAATAGAAGAATTATTATTGAGTAATTTAATTTTAACTTTGGTCATATACAAACATATTGTAACAGATCAAAATGAAATGTCAAGATTAAATCAATAATTAGTTCTGTTATTTTTAGCTTTCAACATATTCTTCAAAGCACTTAGTGCCATTACAGCCATTCTTTCCATTGGATTAGATGAATCATAATCTTCTAGCATCTGATTGATTTTAGCAACCACTTCTCGCTTATCAATCATTTCCTCTGGTACTTCTTCCTGTTGGTCAAATACCGGGGTGGTTTGGGGGTTGTAATCATCGGCACCTTTGGAGAATGAACCTTTGTACATCACACTACCTTTGGTCTCCACTGGCCTGTAGTGACCATTGCCAGTACTTGGTGGTGCAGGGTTACGCATATCACCCGGCCAACCTTCCATATACACATCTCCAAGTTCTTTAATCCACATGAAATTATTTAACAAAAAGTGTGTATTTAGCTAGCAGGACTGTTTTTTGAATGACTTGAAAATCGATAATTACAGAATAAATAATCCAGCAACAGATTGACTTTCTTGAACAGTGTGGTTTAATGGAGCCCAGTCCAAACGACAATTTAATAAAAAATATGAGTATAAAAGCATTATCAGATTACACGTATTATTCCAGATACGCAAGATACAATAAGAATAAAAATGGCAGAGAAACTTGGGATGAAGCAGTCAAACGAGTATTTGATATGCATAGAGAGAAATATTCAGAACAAATATTACAAAACCCAGAGCTTGGCCAATTAATTGATTTCGCACAATCAATGCAAAGGAAGAAACGGGTGCTGGCAGCACAGCGTTCTCTGCAATTTGCGGGTGATCCTATTTTCAAACATCAACTGAAAATGTTCAATTGTCTATTTACACATATTGATAGGGAACGAGTATTCCAAGAAATTATGTATTCACTATTATGTGGATGTGGAGTTGGTTTTTCCGTTCAAACACAACACATCAAACAATTACCCGATATAGTACCTCTCAATAAATCTAATAAAACATTCATTATTCAAGATTCTATTGAAGGTTGGGCGGATGCGATAGGAGTCCTTATCAGTAGTTATTTGGAAGATCCTACAGAGTTCGGTGAATATAAACAACATAATATCGAATTTGATTATTCATTGATTCGTAAAGAAGGAACTCTTATTGCTGGTCAATTCAAAGCACCCGGACCAAATGGTTTAAAAATTTCCTTGGGAAAAGTGAAATCTGTAATTGAAAATAGATTACAATCAAATGATTTCCTCATTGATAATTTTGCAAAAAAACTTCGACCCATCGACTGTTATGATATAGTGATGCATATCTCCGATGCTGTATTATCAGGAGGAGTTCGTCGTTCTGCTACTCTATGTCTATTTTCACATGATGATGATAAAATGTTAAACTCTAAAGTTGGTGATTGGTTTATCAAGAATCCTCAGAGAGGAAGAAGCAATAATAGCGTGGCTCTGTTAAAAGGTCATGTCACAAAAGAAGAATTCCATACTATAATGGAATCCACAAAACATTTCGGTGAACCGGGATTTATTTGGGTGAATGATTTAGAGCTTGGGTTTAATCCATGTGTTGAGATTTGTCTATATCCTAAAACACGAGATGGTCGTTCAGGTTTTCAAGGTTGTAATCTCACAGAAATTAATGGCAAGTGGTGTGATACCAAAGAGAACTTTCTAAAGGCTTGCGAGGCATCAGCTATCATTGGCACATTGCAAGCAGGATATACAGATTTTAAATATCTAAGTGAATCTTCAAAAGAAATTTTTGAAGAAGAATCATTATTAGGTTGTTCCATCACAGGAATGATGGATAATCCTACTATTCTATTTGATGATGATATTCAAAGAGAAGCTGCTGAATTTATTATAAAGACCAATGAAAAGGTTGCAGCTATGCTAGGCATTAAACCCGCAGCGAGAACTACATGTGTAAAGCCTGCGGGAAGTACATCTTGTGTGTTGGGTACTGCATCCGGCATCCATCCCCATCATGCTAAGAGATATATTCGAAGAGTTCAGGCTAATAAAAATGAGTTTTGTTTACAGGAAACAGAAAAAAGAAATCCCGCAGCAGTAGAAGATTCTGTTTGGTCTACAAACAAAACTGATAAAGTTATATCATTTATCTGCGAAGTTCCTGTAGGTTCAATTGTTAAGAATCAATTGAAGGCTGTTGAACTTCTAGAAAAAGTTAGAATTACTCAGAAAAATTGGGTTGAATATGGAACAGTCATTGATCGGTGTGTTAATCCAATGTCACGACACAATGTATCAAATACTATAACAGTTAAACCTGATGAATGGTTGGAGGTTGAAAATTTCATATTCGATAATCAAAAATGGTTTGCGGGTATTTCATTGCTATCATCATCAGGAGATCTCGATTATGCTCAAGCACCATTCGCTACAGTGATGACCCCCACGGAATTAGTAAAGGAATATGGGGATGCGTCTGTATTTGCATCTGGTTTAATTGTGGATGGACTATACGCATTCGATGACAATCTTTGGAGAGGATGTGATACTGTTTTAGGATTTGGGGAAGATCTTCCAATTGAATGTTTTAAACCCGAATATCCTATCAAGAAGACCAATAAAGAATTATCTATATATTTCTTGGCACGGGATGAATATGATATTTGTATTGCTAAAAAGGATTGGGTACGACGGGTAATTCAATTCGCAGACCGATATTTCGATAATGATATTAAACGGGCTACATATTGCTTAAAACATGTATCATTATGGAAAACTTGGTGTGATTTAAAACGAGAGTATAAAGAAATAGATTGGTCTGATACGAAAGAAGAATCAGAAACATATATAAGTGCAGATACTTTGGGAGCATCGGCTTGTTCCGGTGGACAATGCGAAATTATTTTTTAATATATAAAAATTATGAATTGGAAATATAACAACAATAAACGAAGAATGGGTGATGAGGAATCCGAACAACCGAATTATCAACCCATAATTATTAATTCTAGTGGTCCTGAATATTCCCAGCAGATATCTGCTGGGAATATCAGAGTGGTAGAAAATAAGATATTCTTTTATGGTGATATTGATGAGGATACGATTCTAGATTTAAATAAAACTCTATTGGAGATAGATATAAAGCTTCAGAATACTAAAAATATTCTAGGGGAGGATAGCTTCACTCCAATCATCCATCTTCATGTAAGTACTTATGGTGGAAGTATTTTTGCTGCATTTTCTACAGTGGATACCATCAGAAATTTAAAATCGAAAGTATATACTTACGTCGATGGATCTGTAGCATCTGCTGGTACTCTTCTTACTTCTATTGGTAATAAGAGATTCATTGGTCAATATGGCCATATGTTAATTCATCAATTATCTTCTGGAGTTTATGGTAAGTTCTCGGAAATGGAAGATGAAATTTATAACTGTACAAATCTCATGAAACTTCTTAAAGATTTTTATAAGAAGAATACAAAAATGCCTATGAAGAAATTGGACGAACTTCTGAAAAAAGATATTTGGTTAAATGCTGAAGAATGTGTTCTATATGGGCTTGTAGACGAAATCCTATAATGGAGATGGTGCTATCCAAGCTTCCTTTTTCTCATGATTTTGAGGAAGGGCTTGGGAGATATTATTATGAGCATTAATATTTTCAGAGGCAGCGAAATTTCGAACATCTTTATTAGATTGAGTTAATCTCATCGGTATCCCGTTATGGTGATGGCTATGTGGATAATTTAAAATTAAATTATCGGCAGCCAGACCATAAACGGGATATTTTACATCTCCAACGTGAGCATATCCAATGACCAGAGAATCATCTGTATCAGTGGCAAATTTACCCATTAAAATAGTATCTTCTGTCTGGTGAACTTCCAAGGGTGCAGTGATATGTTGACAATATAATTCACCTTCTAATGATATGCCACCACCTACAATTAAATTACCCCTCACTCCCATGGCACTTTCAACATATACTTGCCTATTAGTTCTAAGAGTAATTGTTTTAAGTGATTGTAATTCCAGAGATCTTTCCGAGCCTATCATGATGCCGTGAGTGGCATTCAATTTAATTTCCTTGTAACCACCCTTTAGAATAGTACCCCCCATCTCCGTTGATCCTGTGGACTTTAAACTAATACCACCAGAACCTACAGTACGAGAATATCTATTGCCGACTATTTTATCATCATTACCACCGGGAAAGTTTGCACTATTATCCACTTCTTCTATGTGTGGAATATAATCATGATTTTTAAAAGTTCCTGTTTCCGATACCAACATTTCGAATGGTTGGCTTCTACCATGCTCATCAATTCTTATACTGGGATAATCATTGAATATTGCTCCAATTTGTTCAAACTTATTTCTCTTTGTAAAGTAAGTCTCATCTCCACCATGACCCATCTTTTGTTCTATGGGAGTTAGAGTGTCTTGAATGTTTAATAACGCATCGTTTATTCGTTGAGCGGAAATATTTGATTTCCAATTACCATTTTCTGTGGCAGCACTACCATCTGCTCCAAATTCTAAAACACCGGGAGCTTTCGACCCGTATACACCAGCCGCTTGATTTATATCTTTCTTTGTTATTTTTCTTGGTTGAGCTGCAATAGTGTGTCCCCTATCTGGTACACTGGCATAAGATACTACTCCATCAACCGTACTAGTCCTTATCGGAGTTCCGATATATCCATTGAATTTATTTTCTACTGCAATGATGGTACTACCCACGACTGGATTTCCATCCCTTATGCCAACCAATGGCGTGCTAACACCATTCGGATAACTTACTCCTCCCCGATTAATTTTGAATTGTGAATTGAGATTGGCAATTGGAGAATATGTAATTTTCCATTCTTTTATAGCGTCCAATTGGGATTGATCTATAAATCCTTTCAATTGATAAATATTTTCTCCTGTTCTAAAGGTATGATTTTTACCTACGAATTCTGTCTTATCATTACCAACAGTTTCAAATAAATCATGAACTACGTTGGTCTGTTTATTGTTGGTTGCGAGTTCAGAAGTGACTACATTAGTCAAATTTATGTTTGAACCACTGCGATGGGATAGTTTAATTTTTTCCCTTTCCGTCGTATTATCAATTACCAGCGAGCCACCACGCTGATTTATAATCATTCTATTTTTATAAATTGCCATATATTAATTTTCAAACTCTAATGGATATGTCGAGCTTATTTTATTCTCGTTGTCGTTATCATTCATCAACAAAGTCTGTCTTAAATTTAGATATGT
>Ga0114964_10001877_pt1 | contig 15167 bp, 16 predicted proteins | sample C_131016_MF_Meta_FD_92638 | JGI IMG/M metagenome (GOLD analysis project Ga0114964, IMG submission 92638) | Freshwater microbial communities from Lake Croche, Canada to study carbon cycling - C_131016_MF_MetaG | ecosystem: Environmental > Aquatic > Freshwater > Lake | place: Lake Croche, Canada... | reverse complement strand
GGTCGCCGCCGCTGCGCTCACCGGCGAGGTGAGCGACGCCCGCAAGGTCTTCGGCATCAACTAACCCCCATTCCCCATCTCCCAGCTCCTGAAATCATGGCTCTCGAAAAAATCACCCAGGTCACCGGCCGCGGCGTCTACGTCCCCGGTGACGATATCGACACCGACCGCATCATCCCGGCGCGCTTCATGAAGTGCGTCACCTTCGACGGACTCGGTGAGTTCGCCTTCGCCGATGCCAAGGCCGCCGAGAAGGCCGCCAGCCGCCTCCATCCCCTTGACGACTCCCGCTTCAACGGCGCCACCGTCCTCATCTCCGGGTCGAACTTCGGCTGCGGCAGCTCCCGCGAGCACGCCCCGCAGGCCCTCTACCGCTACGGCTTCCGCGCCATCATCGCCGAGAGCTTCGCCGAGATTTTCTTCGGCAACTCCACCACCCTCGGCATCCCCTGCGTGAAGATGTCCAAGGAGGATATCTCCGCCCTCGGGGCCCTGATTGAGAAGACCCCCTCCGCCCTGATCACCCTCGACCTGACCGAGCAAAAGGTGACCGTGGACGACGTCGATTTCCGCGCCCAGTTCTCGATCCCGGGCCACGCACGCGAACCGCTCATGAACGGACGCTGGGACTCCATCGCCGATCTGGTCGATGGCCTCGATGATGTGAAGGCCCGCGTTGCCTCGATCCCTTACCTCTCCGCCAAGTAAGCTCTTCCTGATGACTTCCGGCGCGCGCCACCACGATGGAGGCCGCGCCGGTTTTCGTTTGTTCGGATCTGCGCCCAGACAGACAGACAGACAGACAGACGGAGGTGCTGACATGATCCGATTCTTCAGTCTGCGCAATGCTTGGGAGTGCCTTCTCGGTGCGATTGCCGTCTTCGCCCTCTGCATGGTCGGGCAGGAGTTCTACAAGGTCTCGGGCACTCCGGCCGCACCTCTCTGGCCCTCAAGCGGACTCGCTCTGGCCCTGCTTCTGCTGCGTGGATGGCGCCTGTTTCCGGCGATCACGTTCGGCACCATCGCCGCAACCCAGACCTTCGGTAACAACTTGATCTTCTCGATCGCCGGATCACTGGGCAACACGATGGAGTCGCTCCTCGGGTGGTTCCTGCTTGTCCGCCTCCTGCGGTTCTCTCCACGCATGGGGGACTTCCGTGATATCAGGAATCTGATCATGGTCGGTGCAACGGCAGGCCCCTTCCTCAATGCGCTTCTTTGCACGGGCACCCTGGTGGCCATGGGATCCCTCAAGCAGGGAGCCATCCCCCTCTCCATCCTCCTTTTTTGGGTTGGCAATGCCCTGGGCATCATCGTCTTCACACCTGTCCTCCTAGCTCTTGGAAAAGGACTCCCCTTCCTTCCATCCGGGATGACTCCGATGAGATGGGCACTCCTCACGGGTGCTCCGGTGGCCGTCGTGATCGTTGCCTTTCAGCAGAACATGAGCTCGGAGATAAGCTTCCCCCTCGCGTTTCTCCCCTTTCCGATCCTCCTCTGGTCAGCCCTTTCCCTGAGCGTTCCGGGCACCGCGCTTGCAGCGGCCCTCGCGACCACGATCGCCACGGGATTCACCGTGATGGGGAGGGGCCCCTTCATTCACCCGAGTACGCTTGAGACGTACAGTCACCTCACCATCTACATCCTCGTGATCACGACGACCAATCTTGTGATGGCCTCCGTCGAGGAGGCGCGCTCGCATGGACACCTGAAAAAACGCCTCTCCACACTCACCGCAGGGATGGGGTACTGGGAATGGCTGAAGGAAAGCGGATGGAGGAATCTCGGAATCATCAAGCCGGAGCAGAGGGGTGAGGTGGGTGACCTCGGATTCCCACCGATCCTTCCGGAAAACTGGGGCCTGCTGGTCGAACCGGGCCAGCTTTCCCATCTCCCTTGGAACCAACTCAGCGAAGGGATGGAGGCCGGAAGGTATCTCTCCGGACAGATCTCCATTAGTAACGGTCACCCCGGGGCGGTTTTCGAGGTGACGGGACTCATCGTGAAGACCGATGCGAAGGGCCTTCCCACCTCGCTCCTCGGAACAATCCGCGATGTCACGGCCGAAAGACGCGCGGCTTCCGACCGCCTCAAGATCGCTCAGAAGGAGATGGAAGTCCGAAGCATCCGCTCCCAACTCAATTCGCACTTTCTCTTCAACAGCCTCAATGTCATCAAGTCCCTCATCGGCGAGGATGCCGCCAAGTGCAGGGAAGCGGTCATCAGTCTCTCGGAACTGCTCCGCTCCACCTTCCGGATGACACGGAGCACCGTGATCCCCCTCAGTGAGGAGATCAAGGTGATCCGTTCCTACCTCGACCTTCAGGCGATCCGTTACGGGGATCACCTCTCCCTCTCCGTCACGATCGCTCCCGACGTGGATCAGCTCATGGTGCCCCCCATGCTCTTTCACCAACTCGTCGAGAACGCCTTCAAGCACGGGGTCGATGCCATCGAGGAGAAGTGCTTTCTTGCGATCAGTGCCGAGCGGGACGGGAACAGCGGCCTCCTCACACTCAGCGTCTCCAACACCGGACGGCTCAGCCAATCCTCCCCCGAGGGCCTCGGCCTGAGGAGTATCTGGGAGCAGTTGGCGGCGCTCTACGGCACGGCGGCCTCCTTTGCGATCACCCAGGAGCCCCATGACCTTGTTCTGGCCGTGATCAGGATCCCCATTCCCCCATCGGAGGCCACGGGAATTTCAGAAGGCTCAGGAACCTAGGGCATCTCAAGGATCCAGGCGGCCTGATCACCCCCCGGGCGGATCGTGCGCCCGATCGATGCTTTCCAAAACGGGAAAGCCGGTTAACATTGCAATACATGATGGCCACCATTCCCAAATCATGGGACATCCTGATCGTGGATGACGAGCAGCCGGCGCGCGCCGAGTTGACGAGAATGCTCCGCGCCATTGCCCCCGGCGCGACACTCCGTGAGGCGGGATCTGCTAGCAAGGCGATCAAGGAAATCAAAGCGGCGATGCCGGACCTCATCCTGCTCGACATCCAGATGCCGGGAGGGAGCGGCTTTGATCTCCTCTCCCGACTCGGCAAGGAGAGCCCCCCTGTCATCTTCACGACGGCCCACGAGCAGTTCGCCGCGCAGGCCTTCGACATGGAGGCGCTCGACTACCTGCTCAAGCCCTTCGATGAGAAGCGTCTGGCAAGGGCCCTTTCCCGGATCGAGACGGAGGAGAGCCCCAGGCTGACCCATGGGGATTCCGTCCTGCTCAAGATCAACGGCGAATGCATGCTCGTGCCCGTGGAGCAGATCGACCTGTTCGAGTCCTCGGGCAACGGCGCCATCGTCCACTGGAAAGGCAACTCGGGTCGCCTCAACAGGACGCTGGGACGGCTCGAGGAGCAACTCGACCCGAAGATCTTCTTCCGCGTCACGCGCGACTCGCTGATCAACACACGCTCGATCCGTTCCCTGCGCACCGATGAAAACGGGGAACTCACGGCCCTCCTTCCCGGAAACCGCACGGTGACCTTCTCCCGCCGCCAGAAAAGCCTCTTCCAGAAACAGCACAAGATTAAAGTAGGCACCTCCTCGGGAACGTTTTCCCGCGGGAGGTGCCAGGATTTTAAAATCGGGAAGTTTTAGGTCACCCAAGCGGTGAATCTTGATGCCAGTCGCTTGAAATCCCCCTGATTGTTTTGGCATTCCCCCTCCGAACTCTGCGCCTCTGCGGGAGATTTATGGGATGATTTGTCTGCCGATCCTCCCGGATCAGGCATCCAAGTACCCGCTGATACTTGGACTGCTCGCCCTTCGGCTCGCATGACATCGCCTTGGCGAGGCAAGCAAAGCTGCGACCCCACGCACCTTTTTCCTTTCCGACCACAAGATATTGTGGTCAATTGATCCCAAGGACTCGGTTCTACACAATGCTTTGCCCCAAGTGCTCCTCCATTGACGACAAGGTAATCGACTCACGCCTGTCCAAGGACGGCACCAGTATCCGCCGCCGCCGCGAGTGCCTCAGCTGCGAGAGCCGCTTCACCACCTACGAGCAGATCGAGCGCGTGGAACTTCTCGCAGTAAAGCGTGACGGCCGCCGCGAGCACTTCGATCGGCAGAAGCTCCTCTCCAGTTTCATCAAGGCGTGCGAAAAGCGCCCCATCTCCATCGACATCATGGAGGAGTCGGTCGACACGATTATCACCGATCTCGAGTCGGGCCAGGAGAGGGAGATCCCGACCAAGTCCATCGGCGCCCGCGTCATGGAGCGTCTCCATGCCATCGATCCTGTCGCCTACGTCCGCTTCGCCTCCGTCTACCGGCGCTTCGAGGACATCGGCGAGTTCATCGAGGAGATCCAGTCCCTCGAACGCCGCGCTCCCGCCTCCGACGACCAGAAAGAACTCTTTAACAAAACCACCTGATCTCCCCCCCCCCGATGATCACTCTCCTCCCATGATAGCCCTGCGCGACGGCATGCCTCTGGTGGCCCTCCCGGACGGCAGGAACACGACCTTTGACAAGGCCTGGATCATCTCCTCGATCCGAGCCGCCGCCGAACACGCCGGCTACAACCGCTGGTGGCTGGCCGAGCATATCGCCGAGAGCGTCGCCGTCTACCTGAAGCGTGACTTCGACGCGAACAGCGTCGAGATTCCCAATCTCCAGAACGCCGTCCTAAGCGTCCTGCAGTCGCTTGGCTTCAGCGAGGTGGCCGCGCACTTCCGCCTCCCCGATCCCCCTGTACGACTCTCTCTCACGGAACTGGCCCGCGAGGCCGGCGAGGGATACGAACTCGCCTTCTTCGGCCTACTCGGCGACCGCCTCCAGAACGCCACCGGAACCCGCGCCGCGCGTCTGGAGATCCACGACCTTTCGGGGTGCGTCCGCCTGCTTGGCAACCGTAGGAACCGTGCCCGTGTTCTCCGCGAGGAGATAGTCGACTTCATCCGCCAGCACGGGCAGGCGGCCGGAGGATCCCGCACGGGAGAACCGCTCGAGATCCAACTGAGCTGAGGGGGACTTGCAAGGCTTTTAGGCTGAAGGCTGAAGACTTTTAGGGTAACTGCACCCGAGGGAATGCTCACAATCAGATTGTAATCCGCCAGGGGGAAAGGGTTTCAGCTTTCAGCTTTTCAGTATTTTAGCTTTTCTTCCACCCATGACACTCTTCGAGAAGATCGCCGCACGCGAGATTCCGGCAGACATCATCGCCGAGGGTGAGGAATGGATCGCCTTCCGCGATATCGCGCCACAGGCACCCGTCCATTTCCTTGTTGTCCCGAAGCGCTGCATTCCCCGCATCAACGAGGTACAATCCTCCGATATCACACTCCTTGGGACACTCCTTTCAGCCGCCGCAGCCACCGCGCGTCAGGAAGGGCTCGGCAAAAAAGGCTACCGTATCGTGATCAACAACGGTCCCGACGGCGGTGAAACCGTCCCCCACCTCCACATTCATGTGCTGGGCGGCCGCCACATGAAATGGCCTCCGGGATAGAGACCCAGCGTCAGGATTCGACCCAAAAAAACCGACTCCTTAATAACGGAGGGGATCCGGGAGCGTGAATGCACTCTCGATGACACGGATCTCAACAGGGGCGGTCGCCAGCACCTCGATCACATCAAAGCGGAAGGTGATGTCGGGCATTTCAAGGAGGCGAAGCCAGTGCATGGCTCCTCGTCGGATGAGTTGCTGTTTCTTCTGATCGACGGCATCGAGAGGGCGTCCCATCTCTTCGCTTCGGCGGGTCTTCACCTCGGCAAAGACGAGGGTCTCGTTGTCACGGCAGACAAGATCGACCTCCCCACCACCCGGTGCCCGGAAATTCCTACGGAGGATTTTCCATCCCTGCTTTTTAAGATGACGGGCGGCGGCCTCCTCACCCCATGTTCCGAGGGCAAGGTGCGCCCGGGGGTCAGAACCCGAAGGTGGGCTGGTCGACCGGCGCAAAACCGAGTCGATGATGCGGGCAAGGTCCATGTTCGCGGAGCATAGCGAGGTGGTCCGCCGTGGCATAGCCCCGATGGCGGGCAAACCCGTACTGGGGAAATTCCCGATCGAGTTCATCCATGAGCCGGTCTCGGGTGACCTTGGCCAGGATACTGGCGGCGGCAATGCTGAGGCTCAGACCATCCCCTCCCACGAGGGCAGTCTGTTCCACGGGGAGTCCTTTCACAGGGAGTCCGTCGATCAGGGCATGAGCCGGAGGATGTCCATTGTTCTTCAATCCATCCAAGGCACGCCTCATCGCCAGATGAGTGGCTCGCAGGATGTTGAGTTGTCCGATTTCTTCTGTGCTTCCCTCTGATATGACATAAATCACCTGGGTGTCTTCAGTTAACCGGAGATAAAGCGCCTCCCGCTGCTGATGAGTCAGCTTTTTGGAGTCGTTTAGGCCCTCCAGTTCAAACTCCTCGGGCAGGATCACTGCCGCCGCAACGACGGGACCGGCAAGCGGGCCTCGGCCGGCCTCATCGACACCAGCCACGGGACGGATGCCACGGACATAAAGCTCCTTCTCGTGAAAAAGGGAAGGGCCCCGGGAGGACTTGCCTCCGGGACCCTTCGGAGAGTTTGGCCCGCGACGCTTGATCGTCATCGGACGCTGAAAATGAACCGGGAACTACTAGGCGACTTCCTGCGCCTTGTCCTTCACCGTGACGGCGGCCTTGCCCTTGCGGTTGCGGAGGTAGTTGAGCTTGGAGCGGCGGACCGATCCTCGCTTCTCGATCTCGAGCTTGGAAATACGCGGGGAATGAAGGGGGAACACACGCTCCACACCCTCGCCAAAGCTGACGCGACGGACGGTGAAGTTGGCGTTGATGCCGGTGCCCTTGCGGCCGATCACGATGCCGGAATACTTCTGGATACGCTCCTTGTCACCCTCGATGACGCGTGTGTGGACACAGACGGAATCACCCACCTCAAAGGGGACGAGGTCGGTCTTGAACTGCTCTTTTTCGATGGTGGCGATGATGCTCATGTCGGGAATGGTGGCCGGAAATTGGTCTAAAGTGGTCGGGTAGAATGCCCTCCCCCCGCCCTCTTTGCAAGAAGTAATCCTTGAAACCTGCCGACCGAACCGCTCGGCTTCGGAGACTCAACCCGCGTCCCCCATCTTTTAGGCCTTCATAATTCATCCTTCATCCTTCATCCTTACTCGATGCGCCTTGTCCTTGCCGCCACCGGAGCCAGCGGATCGATCTATCTCCAGCGCCTCCTCGATCACCTGGGGAGCGGCGCGGGGGGCTCCCATGAGATCCACCTCGTTCTCTCCCCCTATGCGAAGCAGGTGATCCACGAGGAGATCGGATCGCTCACCCTCCCCCCGGGAGTCATCGAGCACAGCGAGAAGTCGATGAACGCCCCCTTCGCCAGCGGCAGCGCCCTCTTCGACGGGATGGTCGTGATGCCCAGCTCCATGGGGACGATCGGCCGGATCGCCGCCGGGACGAGCGAGAACCTCATTCTTCGCGCCGCCGATGTCTTCCTCAAGGAGCGCCGCAAGCTGATCCTCGTTCCCCGCGAGACCCCGTGGAATCTGATCCATGCCCGCAACATCGTGACCGTCACCGAGGCGGGCGCCATTGTGCTTCCCGCCTCCCCCTCTTTCTATAGCCATCCGAAGGACTTCAACGAACTGGCCGACACAGTGGTCTGGCGCGTGCTCGACCAACTCGGCATCCCCGCCCCGAATGCCTGCCGCTGGCACCAGGAAACGGAAGCCGAGGAATACGCCGGCGAATCGTGATGGCGGGTAAGATCACCAAACAGCAACTCCTTGCCTCGCTTGCCGCAGGACTTGCGCGTCTTGTCTTCTCCACGATCAGGCTCCGGGTGACGGATCACTCCGGCTTCCTGACCAACCCACCGGAAGGCCCGCGGATTCTGGTCTTCTGGCATAACCGCATCCCGGCCATCTCCATCGGCTTCCTCCGCCATTATCCCCAGAAGCATCCCTCCAGAAAGGGAGTCTCCGTACTGACCAGTCCGAGCAAGGATGGCGACATCCTCGCCGGCGTCATGGCGAATCTCGGCATGGGTTCGGTGCGCGGCTCCAGCTCGCGCCGGGGATCGACCGCGATCCGCGAACTCACCTCGCTCCTCGAATCAGGCGTCGATCTCGCGATTACCCCGGACGGCCCGCGCGGTCCGAAATACTCCCTCGGCCCAGGAGCGGTCTTCCTCTCCCAGAAAACCGGCGTCCCGATCATGCCCCTTCATGCCCGCTACCACAGGGCCATCCGGCTGAAAACCTGGGACAACTTCGCAATCCCCCTTCCCTTTTCCCGGGTCGACATCACGATAGACCCCTACCTCACCATCGATCCCGAGGCGTCCGATCTCGAATCCGAACGCCTCCGGCTCGAAACCCTTCTGCGGGAGAAAGCCGAACAAGCCGATCTGAAGGCTTAAAAATATGGAACTCAAGAAGGCAGGAATGGGAAACTGATAATGCGTCATTATGATTCAAAAATATTTCCACCCTCTCTTTCCTTCCTGATTTCCTGAGTTCCACATTCAAAATCCCTATCCCTTATCCAACTTTACAAATCCCCATGAAGCTCATTGACGGAAAGGCGGTCGCCGCCGAAGTGGAACTCGAAACCAAGGCGCGCATCGAGGCCCTGAAGACCCGTGGCATCACACCGGGGCTGGCCGTCGTGCTCGTCGGCGAGGATCCCGCCTCCCAGGCCTACGTCCGCAACAAGGATCGCACCTGCGCCGCGCTCGGGATGCACTCCCGCAAGATCGAGCTCCCCGCCACCACCACGCAGGAAGAACTCATCGATCTGGTCGCGAAGCTCAATGCCGATCCGGCCATCCACGGCATCCTTGTCCAGTCCCCACCTCCGAAGCACATCAACGAGCATGCCGTCACCGTGGCCATCGACCCCCACAAGGATGTCGACGGTTTCCATCCGGTGAACGTGGCCAAGCTCGCCATGGAGGATCCCACGGCGTTCGTCCCCTGCACGCCGCTCGGTTGCCAGCGCCTTCTCATCGCAGCGGGTGTCGAGACAGCCGGCGCCGAAGTCGTCGTAGTCGGCCGAAGCCTCATTGTCGGCAAGCCGATGGCCCTGCTCCTCATGGCCAAGGGCAAGGGAGGTGACGCCACCGTCACCGTGGCCCACTCCCGCACAAAGGATCTCGCCGCCATCACCCGTCGCGCCGACATCGTGATCGCCGCGATCGGCAGGCCGAAGGCCCTCGGCGCGGAACATATCAAGGAAGGCGCCGTCGTCATCGACGTGGGTATCAACCGCGTCGAAGATCCCACGACAAAGAGCGGCTACCGCCTCGTCGGCGATGTCGACTTCGAGGCCGTGGCACCGAAGTGCTCGGCGATCACCCCGGTCCCCGGAGGCGTCGGCCCGATGACGATCGCGATGCTCATGGCGAATACAGTCACCGCCTGCGAGCGGCTCTCGGCTTAGGTCGTTCAAAGTACTCCCCCTAAAAAAGGGGATCCCTAAAATCAATAAAGGTTCGTTTTTCCCTTCAAAAGGCTCAGGCCTGAGAGTCCAAGACTTTACTCAAGACTCGGCTAGAAGTGCCGCAATCAGCTCTTCCTCAGTGGCAACGGCGGACGACGGATCCAGTTCGACGGGATCGGAGGAAAGTTCCTCTACATCGGCACCCTGCAGCTTAGCGGAGCGCTCCTGCTTGGAAGGAATCGGCAAGGGATCAGCCTCGAGGGGAATGATTCCTGATGCGTTGTCCCCATCCTCTTGAGAGGACCTGTCGGAACCTTCCGATGATGCCGCCAACTTCAGTGTGGAGATTCCCGCAATGCCAGAACCCAGAACGGAGGGGTCGAATGCGCTGGAAACGACCAACGAATCCGATTCATGGGATCCGGAGGAATCGACCGTGTCACGGGATAATCCCGACGCCGAACCGGAGCCAGAGGAACCTTCCCTTCCTACCGATGATGCATCGGTTGACTGAGGGATGAAGAGCGCCGTTGAAGTTAGATCGGGTTCCCCCGCCGCGGAGGCGGCCACAGGTGAGAAATCACGGGAACCCGTGGAGACGGATGTGTCAGCGATCGAAACACCTGAATCAAATCTGTCGTAGAAAACGACAGAGGGCACAGGATCGCTCAATTCCCAATTCTCAACCGGGGAAAAGTCAGCCAGCAGATTTTCCGAGAGATCATACTGCGCGGAGTAAATCGCGTAGGTTCGGTCAGAAAACAAAACCTCGGCGGATACGGAAACGGTTCCATCACCGTTATCAATGGCCGAAAGCGAGTCTGTGCCCTCGGGGCCGTAAATGAGACCGTTCGAACCGAACGCCGTGTTGATCGCTCCGCCGGCTGAGTATCCCACTAAGGCGGGAGTGGAATTGCCATCCGTGGAGATGACCGATGCCAGAATACTGCCATCGGCAAGTGTCTGGAAGATGCCGTGGAAACTCTCACCTTCCGGCGCGGTGAGGAAACCGCTTCCTCCCCCGAAGTTGGTGTCCAACTGTCCGGCCGAGTTGTACTGGGCAAGGAACGCACTGCTGGTGCCGTCGCCATTGTCGACATACCCTTGTAATTGGATCGCCCCCGATTCCGTCTGGGAGGACCAGAGTTCGGTGGCACGGACGGGACCGGTCAACTCGCCATTGTTTCCGAAAGCAGTATTGATCGAACCGTCTGCATTGTAATCGACCAAGACCGGAGTGAGGTTGCCATCCGCGCTCCAACCGGAGGCCAGCAACGAACCGTCCTGAAGGTAGAGGGCGTCTCCGTCGAGAGTGACACCATCGGGGGCCGTGAGGCCATCGATCGGGGAGCCAGCGGAAAAGGCGGTGAAATTCACCGCACCGACCTCAAGTCCCGAACAGCTGTTGCTGGCAGAATCGAGCCAGCGAAGTTCGAGCACATCGCCGGGAGCGGCCAGCGACAGATCCACGGAGAATTGATTGCCTGTCCAGGTTCCCACGGAACCGTCGATCTGCTGGGGTGTCAGAAGATCCATCCCCTGAGTCACATCGTAGATTCCGAATTGTCCGGAGGTCACTTGATCACGGTATCCGGCGTCAAAGCTGATGGTGCCTGATTGGTTGGGGTCAAACCCTTCGGGTAGGGTGATGGAAGCCGTCACGGCCCAGAGCGATCCGTCGTTACCGGAAGAGGCAACCTCGAAGCCTCCCTCGGTTGCCGACATGCCGCGATCGGGTGCTCCTGCGGCATTGTAAGATTCGAATTCCGTGGGTGCCACATCACCGTTCACCAACTGCCAGTTCCACGTCACCCCGCTGTTTTCCCAACTGGTGCCGGCCTGCCAGCTGACATTGCTGAAATCCTCGCTCAGCAGGTTGATATCACCCGAATTGCCGGAATTCCCCCATCCCAGACCACCGTCCACGGGGATAGGATCGATCACAATCGGATCCGTGGGAACGACCGGATCAATTATGAACGGATCGGTTGAAATGGCGATCGTGGTGGTGACAGAGGAGTTCGCGGGGTCGATTTGCCCCGTGGGGGTGTAGAAGTTATCCACCTCCGTGATCGATCCATCGGACTGATTGGCAAACTGTTTGAAGACAATCTCACCGGAATTGGAATCTTGGTAAGCATACTGGAAATCGGTTCCCGGATTTCCCGTGATGGTGCCGTTGACTCCGAAGGAGGCATTGATCGAGCCATCGGCATTGTAGTCGGCCAATACGGGGGTCTTGGTTCCATCCGTGCTCTGACCAGAGGCCAGGAACGTACCATCCTGAAGAACCTGAAGCAATCCATCTAAAGCATAGCCTGAGGGTGCCTGCAGGGTTCCCACATCGATCGGAAGAGGATCTCCAACACCGCATCCCCCGCTGGGAAGGGAATCACCCATACCTCCATTCTCTTGGAAAAAGGGATCCTGACTGGCGAAGCAAGCTCCAGAAGAAATAGGCGTGGGTTCGCTGGAAGAGGGGGAGATCAGCACTAATAACTTTTATGACTATGGCTCCATGCCAACAAGGAGAAAGTTCACCTCCCTTTTAACCTCAATACCCCCCTTAGCCCGCGATGAGCGCTCGGATGGCCTTTTCATCAGGTCCCGAGCCGACCATGGCGAGGCAGAGGGTGCTGTTCTGGAAGATTTGGGCGGCGGCTTTCTTGACTTCCGAGGGAGTCACTTTGGCCAGGCGGTCGTAGACATCCTCGGGAGAAATGATCTTCCCGTAGGTAAGCAGGGAGGTGCCGAGGCGGTAGTTCTGGGTGGCGGCACGCTCGAGGGCCATCCGACTGGTGCCGATGGAGTAATCACAGGCGCGCTTCAACTCCGTCGCCGAAGGACCCTTCTCCGCAATCCGGGCGCATTCGCGCAGAATAAGTCTCATAGCTTTGGACACATTCTTTCCATCAAGTCCGAGCGTGATCTCAAAGGCACCGCAATCGGAATGGGTCGAGAGCGAACTACTCACCGAGTAACAGAGCCCGCGTTGTTCCCGGAGTTCCTGAAAAAGTCGAGAACTCATGTTCCCCCCAAGCAGGACATGAAGGAGGCTCACCGCGTAGCGGCGCGGATCCTTGGCCCCCACCCCGCGGAAGGAGAGGGCGATCTGGGTCTGCTGGCAGTCACGCTCCTCGATGACGATCCTCGGGGAGGCTTGGCGACCGGGAAGGGAACGTGGCCGGGGGGCCGGCCCCTTCGGCAACTTGCCGAGCCAGCGATTCGCAAGACCGAGGACCTCATCATGATCGACGGCTCCGGCAGCGGTTAGAATTGTCTTCCCGGCATGGTAGTTCCCTCGCAGATGGGCAAGCAGGTCGGCACGGGTGATTGCAGCCAGGCTCTTCTTGGTACCCGTGATCGCTCGGGCAAGGGAGTCCCCCTTCCACGTTTCAGCCGTCAGGAGTTCGTGGACATGCTGGGCCGGTTCGTCGCGGATCATCTCGATCTCCTCGACAATCACCCCACGCTCCCGCTCAATCTCGACACGATCCATCAGGGAGTTGCAGTACATGTCGGAGAGCACCTCGGTCACGCGCCCAAGATGCTCGGAAGATGCGGTGGCGTAGTAACAGGTCCTCTCCTCGGCCGTGTAGGCATTGAGATCTCCCCCCACCCCCTCGACCTCCTCGCTGATCCTCCGGGCGGTCCGCTTCTTGGTGCCCTTGAAGAGGAGGTGTTCCAGGAAGTGGGAGATGCCGCCGACACGCGCCGCCTCATGACGGGCCCCGACCGCGCACCAGATCCCGACCGCCACGGTCTGGGAGGCTGGCATCGCACAGGTGACGACGCGGAGACCGTTGCCGAGAGTCGAGAGACGTGCCTTCATTTCGCTTCATTCCCACCTACGGCAACGTGAATCCTCACATCCGGAAGCGGGCTTCCGTTTGTAGGAATTTTGCATTCTTCATTTTTCATTTTGCCTTACTGCGGGCATGAAGCAGGGCTTCGGCCATCACCACATCCTGCGGCCAGGTCACCTTGATGTTCGGCTCGGAGTTTTCAACTAGCGGCACACGCCATCCCGCCGCGAGCGCCAAGGAAACCTCATCGGTGGGGCTTCCCGCGACGGTATCAAGAAGATCCCTGATTCCTTGGGCACGGAAGACCTGAGGGGTCTGCATCGCCCGGAGGGCTGTACGGTCCACAGTGTGCGTCGCCAACCCCTCGGGATCGGCCTGATGAAGGGTATCGGTCACCGGAGCGGCAAGCGCCGAGGCCCCTGACTTGGCAGCCACCTCGATGCATCGGGTGATGAGAGAGGGGGTGATCAACGGACGCGCGGCATCATGGATCACGGCAAGGTCGGTTTCCTTGGGCAATGCCTGGAGGCCGCGCGTCACCGACTCATGGCGATGGTCTCCTCCAGGGAGCACGCCGGTCAGCTTTGTGATCCCCTCGGCACGGGCAATGGAGCGAAACTCTTCCTCACGCCCCTCGGGAACAACCAGCACGATGGAAGAGATGTCCGGGGTCTGCTCGAAGGCACGGAGCGTCCAGGCAATGAGAGGCTTCCCCGCGATGGAAGCGGTCAACTTGTCACCGCCAAAGCGGTTCCCGCTTCCTCCGCCCACGATGACAGCTCCGGAGAGGGGTCCGGAGGTAGAACGAGGACCCTCAGTCATGCTGGCAGATGGAGCTGAAGGGGAAAGACCCAGCTTCTTCAGGGAAGCTGCTTCTGGACCTCGGCGCTGAGGCTCTTGCCGTCGGCGCGGCCTGCGGCCTTGGCTTGGGCGGCCTTCATGACGGCACCCATCTGGGCCTTGCCAACACCTCCCGGTGTTCCAAGTGAAGCACCCGTTTCAGCGATCGCATCCTTCACGAGAGCAGTGAGTTCCTCGGCCGAAAGTGCCGCAGGGAGGTAGGCGGCGAGCACGGCAATCTCTGCCTTCTCCTTCTCTGCCATCTCGGGACGCCCACCCTTCTCGAATCCATCAACCGCATCCTCACGCTGTTTGATCTGCTTGCGCAGGACGCTCGTGGCGGTCTCGTCATCCACGACGGCATCGGCACCGCTCTTCTCGATGGCGGCGTACTTGAAGGCGCTCTTGACCATGCGGAGCGTGCCGAGTTTGGCCGTGTCGCGGGCTTTCATGGCTTCCTTGAGGTCGTGGTCGATGCGTTCGGAGAGTGTCATGGGAATAAGGGTAAATCTTTGAAAGAAGAGCCTACGCGCTTGAGTTGACCCCGTAAATGAATTCTCCTTACCGAATGTCCGTCCGCACCCGATTCGCCCCTTCGCCGACCGGCCTCCTCCATGTCGGGGGAGCCCGCACCGCCCTCTTCAACTGGATCTACGCCAAGAAACATGGCGGCACCTTCGTTCTCCGCATCGAGGACACCGACCACACCCGCAACACCGAGGAGGCCAAGAAGGTCATCCTCGACGGACTCCACTGGCTCGGACTCGACTGGGACGAGGGTCCGCAGAAGGGTGGCAACCACGGCCCCTACTACCAGAGCGAGCGCAGTGCCATCTACGAGGAGTACCTCGGCCGTCTGGAGAAGGCGGGGCACCTTTACGAGGACAACGGGGCGATCCGCTTCCGCTCCCCCCGCGAGAAGGTGACCGTCGATGACATGATCTGCGGAAAGATCGAGTTCGACCTGACCAATCCCGGCACCCACCCCGACCTGACGCTCCGCCGTCCGGATGGCTCCTGGATCTTTCACTTCGTGAGCGTGGTCGACGATATCGAGATGAAGATCTCCCACGTCATCCGCGGCGAGGATCACCTCTCCAACACCCCGAAGCACAT
>Ga0114964_10001875_pt1 | contig 15176 bp, 18 predicted proteins | sample C_131016_MF_Meta_FD_92638 | JGI IMG/M metagenome (GOLD analysis project Ga0114964, IMG submission 92638) | Freshwater microbial communities from Lake Croche, Canada to study carbon cycling - C_131016_MF_MetaG | ecosystem: Environmental > Aquatic > Freshwater > Lake | place: Lake Croche, Canada... | reverse complement strand
TGGGCAACCGCACGATTCTCAACATCCTCGATGCCGAGCAGGAACTGCTGCGCGCGCAAGTCGGATTGGTCGCCGCGCGGCGCAACGCCTATGTCGCCGCGTTCAATCTGCTCGCGGCCATGGGCAAGGCGCAGGCCGCCGATCTCGGCTTCGATTCCGCGACACTTTACGACCCTGATGCCAACTACCAGCGCGTGCGGAGCCGCATGTGGGACTGGTCGTTTGATCCCGCACCCAGCGCCAAGTCCACGCGCACGGTTGACAGCCCCACGCAAACTGCAACAATTCCCGCACAATCTGTGCCATAGCGGTACAGGTTTCGGTCAAGCCGAACTGATTCGTTTTACGGCGATTTCGTTTCAAGGTGGTGGGGATTCGCATGCGGCAGGCTTCTGAACCTTCGGTCGAGGAAATCCTCGAATCGATCAAGAAGGTGATCGCGCGCGACAATCGCGCCGAAGCAGCCAGGGAGCGTGTGCGCCGGGAAGTCGCTGCCGATACCGCATCGATGCAGCGCGCAGCGGTGCCGGCACCAGCCCGGAGTGAGGGCAATGCCCCGTTTCTGAACCGCGATGTGCTCGATCTCAGCGAAGTGGCGGCGCAGATCTTGCACGAAGAGCGCGGGCACGAAAGCAGGAAGGTCGCAGAGATGGACGATGAGGACAATGCGCCGCTCCTGCCCGAGACGACGACAGCTTCGATGCGCGAATCGCTGGCGGCACTGGCGATGATGTCCGCGCCGGGGGCCATGCCGCAGATCGTCCGCTCGGGCGAAACCTCGCTCGAAGGCCTCGTGCGCGAACTGCTGCGCCCGCAACTCGCCGAATGGCTTGATCGCAACCTGCCGCCGATGGTCGAGAAGCTGGTCGCGGCGGAAATCGCCCGCATCGTCGGCAAGAAGGGCTGAGCGGCCCACCCGCTACGATTGCAAGGTACAGGCATGGCAAGACCCGATCCCGCGCTGCTTGAACCGGCGCGCTACCCGTTTGCCAACGCGGTCACCACGCGCTTTGCCGATCTCGATCCCAACGGGCATATCAACAATGTGGCGATGGCCGCCGTGTTCGAGGATGCGCGGCTGCGCTTCATCACCGCCGTCGGCTTTCCCCGCAACACCGACAATGCGCGCTTCATGGTCGCGAACGTGACCATCGATTATCTCGCGCAGGCCTACTACCCGCAAGGCCTCGAATGCCACGTCGGCGTGCTGCCCGGCGGGCGCAGCAGCTGGAGTCTGCGGCAATTGCTGTTGCAGGAAGGCCGTCCGGTCGCGACCGCGCATGTCACCATCGTGTTCACCGATGGCGAGCGACCCAGGCAAATCGATCCAGCCTTGCGCGAAAGGCTTGAACCATGGCTGATCCGCTAGACGATCCGCTCACCTTGGCCCGCCGCGCGGTCGAAGGGCTGGGCGGCTTTGCCCCGCAGCGCCATATCCTGCTCTGCGCGGGACCGGACAAGGACAAGTGCGCCCCGCGCGAAGTGGGCGAGGAAGCGTGGAATTTCCTCAAGAAGCGGCTGGGCGAGCTCAAGCTGGGCGGGCCGCAAGGCGTGCTGCGCAACAAGGTCGGCTGCCTGCGCGTCTGCGCGGCGGGGCCGGTGGCGCTCGTCTATCCGGATGGGGTCTGGTATCATTCGTGCACTCCGCCGGTGCTGGAACGGATCATTCAGGAACATGTCATTGGCGGCCTGCCGGTGGAGGAATTCCGGCTGACGCCGCCGGACTGAGCCGATCTCTCCTTCAGTCCCGCCAGGCGTCGATATGATCGTCCAGCCGGTTATCGACTGCCTCATCGTGCCCCGTCCCGCTGGAGAGGAACACGAGCCCCATCAGCGCCGCCATCAGCATCATCGTCAGGCTGATGCCCAATGTCGCGGCAATGTAGAGATGGATCGGCGCATCGCCGACCACCGCGTTGAGATAGGCGAGGCAGGCGGCCACGACGCAGGCCGTGAACAGCGCCATCCAGCGCAGCAGCCGGAAATAGCGCGCCCAGGCAAATTCGGCATAGTCCGGATCGTCGAGCGGAGAGGGGCGGATTGGCTGGGCCATGGCGTGGTCCATGCGCCTCGCACCCCGCATGTGGCAATGGCTTTCGCTCCATGCCCTTTGGTGGCATGATCCCCTCGCGGGCGGCGTCCAAACGACCGTCCGGCGTAAAAAACAGGAGGATGCCATGTCGATCGCCATGCTGATCGCTGGCCGTTCGGGCGAAGTGTGGCACTGCCACGCCGATGACCGTGTGGCCGATGCTGTGGAAACTCTGGCGACGCGCCGCATCGGTGCCTTGCCCGTGACCGAAGCCGGAAACGACGTCGCCGGGATCTTTTCCGAACGCGACGTGCTCTATGCGCTCAAGATCCACGGGGCCGCCGCGCTTGAGATGAAAGTGCGCGATGTGATGACTGCACCGGTCATCTCGGTCTCGCCCTCCAGCACCGCGCTCGAAGCACTGGGCCTCATGACCCGGCGGCGCATCCGCCATCTGCCGGTGATCGACAACGGCCAGATGATCGGCTTCATCTCGATCGGAGACCTCGTGAAATTCCGCATCGACCGGATCGAGGCCGAGGCGGGAGCGCTGCGCGAGTATATTCAGTCGGCATAATGTTTGAAAGAGCGCGTTTCGAGGCGGCAGCGGGCCGGTGCCTCCCCATCCGAAATGCATGACTTGAGCGCGAGGGCCATGCGGCCTATCTTGGGTGCATGACAACCATGACCCAAGATCCGGCGACAATGCCCGGCGTCACTCTCGCCCCCAGCGCCGCGGCGCGCGTTGCCGCGATTGCCGCGAAGCAGAACCGGGCGCCCGTGCTGCGCCTCGCGGTCGAAGGCGGTGGCTGCTCGGGCTTTCAGTACAAGTTCGAGATGGGCGACTCGCCCGAAGCGGACGACATCGTTACCGAAACCGACGGCGTGCGCCTGCTGGTCGATACGATGAGCCTTGAGCTGATCGCGGGTGCGACCGTCGAATACATCGAATCGCTCGGCGGCGCGGCGTTCCGCGTCACCAATCCGCAGGCGGCTTCGGGCTGCGGCTGCGGGGCGAGCTTTTCGGTGTGACGCTCAAGGTCGCCTCCTTCAACATCAACGGGATCAAGGCGCGGTTACCCCGCCTGCTCGAATGGCTTGAAGAGACCCGGCCAAGCGTCGCCTGCCTGCAGGAAATCAAGACTCAGGACGCAGACTTTCCCGCCGCCGAGTTCGAAAAGATCGGCTACCATGCGATCTGGCACGGGCAGAAGGGCTTCAACGGCGTCGCCATTCTGGCTGACGGAGCCATGCCGGTCGAAGTGCAGCGCGGCCTCGCGGGCGAGCCTGAGGACGAGCATTCGCGCTATCTCGAAGCCGATGTAAAGGGCCTGCGCGTCGCGTGCATCTACTTGCCCAATGGCAACCCGCAGCCCGGCCCCAAGTTCGATTACAAGCTGCGCTGGATGGAGCGGCTGCGCACGCGCATGGCGCAGCTTGCGGCGGAAGAGATCCCGGCGCTGGTGATCGGCGATTTTAACGTGATCCCCGAAGACAAGGACGTGTGGGACACCCGCGCGATGGCGAGCGACGCGCTCATGCAGCCCGAATCGCGCGATGCCTATCGCCGCCTGCTCAACGCTGGCTGGACCGACGCCATCGATCTGCACCATCCGCGTGGGCATATCTGGACGTTCTGGGACTATCAGGCCGGGGCCTGGCAGCGCGACAACGGCTTCCGCATCGATCACGCGCTGCTCTCGCCCGAACTCGCCGACCGGCTGACCGACGCGGGGGTCGACAAGGCCTATCGCGGGCGCGAGAAGGCCAGCGACCACGCACCGGTGTGGGTAACGCTGAAAGAGCCAGCCTAGTTCAGCACGCGCCAAAAGCGGATGTTCGAACCCGGCGCGATATCCACCGGCTGGAGCCATTGCGGCGGCTTGCCGTGCAGCAGCTGGGCCATCAGGCCGCCCGGCGCGCGAGTGGCATAGACCGCCGGTTCGTAGATATCCGGGCACACCGCGATCAGGGTCGCGTGGCGCTTGCGGACGAGCGCATGCGCCTCCTCGGGCGGCGCCATGAAGGCGGCGATCACATCGTGCATCCCGGCAGCACCGCGATGATGACCGGTGGCGATCACTCGGTCGTGCGATTTGACGATCAGATCCGGCCCGATATCGAGCGGCGCAAAGATGTCGGTCGCTGGCAGTTTGTCGAGCGCGTGGCCGGCCACGTCATAACGGCACTTCGACATACCCATCGCGCCGACTTTGATCCCGGCAATGGACTCGACCGCGCCGCCCGTGGCGGATTTGGCGGACGCCGGGTTCAGCGCGGCCATCACGAGCACGACCGGCAGGCCAGGCGCGAGCAGCGAGACGACGATGACATAGCCGCCAAGCCGGGGGAGAATCTTCACATCTCGCAGCTGGTAGACCCAGCGCATGATCACCGCTGCGGCTGGCACCGCGCCAAACACCAGCGCCGTCGCCGATGCACGCGCCACCATGACACCGATCAGCCAGGCACCCGCAAGCAGGAGCATGTGATCGAACCACTGCATACGGCTCTCCTGATCGGGCATCTCGCGCCACAGGCGGAAGGCACCGTAGAGCCCGACAAGCGGACCCGCGAGGATGGCCGCCGCCATGGGCGCGGTCGTGTGCCAGAAGGGCATGCCTTCGGCGACCGAGTCGTACCAATAGCGCTTGACCAGCGGATCGAGCATGACGAACGCGCCGCCCCGGCATTCGGGAGCCACACCGAACATGATCGCCGCCGCACCCAGCCCGATCGCGCCAAAACCGGCAAGCTGCCAGATTCGCGTGCGCGGGCCGGCGAAGTGCATCGCCGCACCACCCGCCGCGATCCAGGCGAATAGGCCGAGATGGACAGGCGAGATCGCGTCGCAATGCGTGACCAGATCATACGTTCCGCGCGTGCCGAGGAACATCGCAATGCTCCCGAGCGCCAGACTGCCTGCACCGGCAAAGAACCAATCGAACCGCGCTTTGGGATCGCGCAGGCCGCGCAGCGCGCAGATGCCGAGGAACAGCGCAGTCAGCGGCAGTCCCTCGATGGAAATGGCGAGCAAGGCCGCCAGCGACAAGCCGATCACCGCGCCGCCGCGCAGTGCAGTCTTTGCATAGAGCCCGTTCAGCGCCGCCAGCGCCAGCACGATCTGCCAGCCGTGGTGATCGATGCGCAGCGGGGTGAACTGGCACAGCACCGGCGGTGAGAGCCCGATCATCAGGCACGAAAACGCGACGACCTCGTCGTTGAACCAGCGCGCGGCGAGTCGGCCGATCAGCGCCATGCCGGTGAGCAAGGTGAGCAGCGGCACAAGGATGACCGTGACCAGTTCCGCCGCGTTTGTGCCCAAAAGCGGACGCAGCAGCAGGATCATCCCGGCAATCGGGATGTCGACCAGCCGCGACCAGTGCATCGGCACCCCTTCGGGCGCGGCGATGCGGTACTGGTGAACATCGAACCACGATTGTCCAGCAAGCAGATCGCGCACCTGCAGCAGGCGCAGCGCGTCATCGGGATCCCCGAAACGCATCGTGGCGATCAGTTTGAAATTGACCGCAATCATCGTCAGCGCGAGCAGCGCCCAGGCGATCAGCACGCGCGTGCGCGCCGCCTTGGATGGATCGGTGATCGAATCGGTATGGGCCGGGGTTGCAGTGCCCGAGGCGTAGAGCGTGGCCATCAGCGAAATACCACCCGTTTGCGCAACAACCATGTCAACGCAAAGCTCACGACAATGGCGACGAGTTTCGCCGCGCGCGGATCCACACCGGCCGCGCTGGCCCCGCCCACGATCAGCGTGGTAACCCCGAGACCGATCAGCGCCGAGACGACGAACATCGCTTTCTGCCGCGTGCGCTCGATCCCGCCGCTCGCCACCTGATCGGCAAAGACCTTCCGGCTGGACAGGATCCAGTGAACCGCGATGCCGATGGCGTAGCCCACCGCCGAAGCGGCCACCGGGAGGACGCCGGCGGTGAGCAGGGCAAGGAATGTGCCCATGTCCACCGCCAGCGCACCCACGCTCGCCAGAATGTAGCGCACCAGCACGATCTGCCGGATCCGGTTCAAGGGAGAGATATCCAGGACAGCCACGGCCATATCCAGTTCAGCGAGACATTACGGGCACTTGCAGCAAAGCTTGGCGCAGGAACGCCGGGCCGTCAGGCCGCAGCGCGCCCTTGCGGCTTTTCGTCTTCGGCCTTCACGCGGGTCGGCACGTCGCGAACCGAAGCCAGCGCAGCGGCCTGGTCCTCGCTCACGGGACGGGCGGGCAGCGTGTTCTGCGCGCCTTCGTCGCCGGCCTCGTGATACTCGGCGTCCTCGTTGACGCACCAGATGTCGTAGACGCGGGCACCCGCGACGATGTTCTCGACCGTGAGCATCGCGGTCATCATCGCGTGGTCCTGGTTGTTGTAGCGGTGCATGCCGTTGCGGCCGACGAGGTGCAGCGTCGGGTGGCTGGCCTCCAGTTCGTGGCGCATCGCGGCGACATTGGCGGCGTATTCGTCGTCATAGACCGGATAGGCCTTTTCCTGCCGCACGATTGCGCCGCCGATGACCTTGGCCGGATCGACCAGACCGAGGATGTCCATTTCCTTGGTCGCCAGCTTGATCAGATCGTCGTCGCTCGAGGCCCAGAGGTCATCGCCCTCGAAGCAGAAGTATTCGAGGCCGACGCAGGCCACGCTTTCGTCGGGCACCATTTCGGGCGACCACGAGCGGAAGTTCTGGACGCGGCCGACACGCACCTTGCTGTCGTGGATATAGATCCAGTTGTCGGGGAACAGGTCCTCGCTCTGGATCTTGAGCGCCACGGTCAGGAAGTCGCGGTACTTGAGACGGCTGGCCTCGAGCGTCGACTGCGGCAGCGGATGGAGGCGTGCGGCGAGTTCGCGCATCGGCGCGGAGCTGATCGCATGCGCGGCGCGGATCACCGTCTCGCCCGCCGGATTGCCGTCCGCGTCGGTGCGGGTGGCCGAAAGACGCCAGCCGCCCTGTCCGTCGCTGGCCAGTTGCTTCATCGCATGCCCCATCAGGACATGGCCGCCAGCGGCAACGATCTTGTCGCGCGCGGCTTCCCACATCATACCCGGGCCCTGGCGCGGATAACGGAAGCTTTCGAGCAGCGTCTTGGTCTGCATGCCGTCATTCGGCCGCTTGTTGAGCCCGAGGCTGCGCTTCAGACCATCAAGCACCGCCGCGCCGAGCGACAAGCCCTTGATCCGCTGCGCGGCCCAGTCGGCGCTCATTTCGTTGCAGGGCATGCCCCAGACCTTCTCGGTGTAGGTCTTGAAGAAGATCGAATAGAGCTTCTTGCCGAACTGGTTGCTGGTCCAGTCCTCGAAGCTGCGGACCTCCTTGATCGGGAACGCACGCGACCAGACATAGCTGACCATGCACGAGGTCGAGCGCAGGATCCCCAGATTGCCAAGTGCCTCGAAGGCGCGCAGCGGGTAGGAGTAGAACTTGCCCTCGTAATAGATGCGGCTCATGCGCGGACGCTGGATGAAGTCGTCGGGCAGGATCTCGTTCCAGAGATCGACGACCTGTTGCGATTTCGAGAAAAAGCGATGGCCGCCGATGTCGAAGCGGTAGCCTTCGTGCTCTACCGTGCGGCTGATGCCGCCGACATAGCGCGAGTCCTTCTCGATGATCGCGACCTTGAGGCCCTTCTTGGAGAGCAGGTAGCCAGCCGTCAAGCCGGCCGGCCCTGCGCCTATGATCGCGACGTCGACGTCAAACTCGCTGCTGTCCCCATGCATGCCCGTGAAACTGGTACCCATCACTTGCTCCCGTTGAAGCGGTTCTGCTGGCACCGGAAGTGAACGAAAATGGATAAGAGATGGTTAATGCGGGACGCGGATTGTGCGAAAGCCGCGCACCCCAGCTGTCCGCAATCTGGCCTGCAAGGTGTCCCGAACCGGGGCCTAAACCGCGCGCGGCCCGCTTGCGTCAACGCTGCCGGTACTCTGCTGCACAGGCACTTGCCCTTGCAGCGCCTCGGCGAATTGCAAAGGCGCGGAAATGCGCGCGAGTTCATCGAGCTTGAACGTGTGTTCGAAGATCAGGCCATAGCGCGGATGGCTGCGCCAGCGGACCTTGGCGTAAAGCGGCGGCGTAACCCCGGTATCAATCCGCACGAGCTCGTTCATCAGGAGCCATTTCTCGCTTTCGATGCAGGCTCCCTGCTGCGAGATATCCTTGAAGGCGATGCGCACCGCCTCGCCGCCCGAGTGCAGCACCCCATCGAGCGCGATACGCAACCGGACCTGCTTGCGCGGAAGCGTCGAGCCCCCTTCGTCGAGCAGCCGCTCGACCGCGATCTCTTCGCGAAAGCGCAGGCCGGCGTAGTCGTCGGTCTGCCAGACCAGCTCGACCGGATAACGATCCCCGTTTACCTGCTCGATGCTCAGCTCGCGCGACGGGGGCAGCGGCGAGAACAGACGGATCTTGAGCCCGGTGCCCGAGACATCGCGGATGATGCAGAGAAACTCGCGGCCGTCGGCAATGATCTTGGCGGTACGGATCAGCAAGGCAAAGCGCGGCTCGGAGCGAAGCTCCGAGCCTGGCGGCGCACCTATCTGATCCTGCCGGGACTGTCCCGACAGCTCCTGTTCCTGCGCCAAGCCAATTCCCCTTGCGCGGCCCTCCGGGTGATTCGGAAATGGGCACGCGTCGCTCTGCAGGAAGGCTTCTAACCTGCTGATCCTTGACATGATGTTACCCATGCCGGGCGATCAGGAGACTCCGTGTCGGCTGGGCTGACTCTAGCGCAGCACCCAGGCTTCGGCATTCTCCGCCTTGAGAAAGCTTTCAGCCTCGGGGCCGAGCAGCATGGCAAGCGTCGAAAGCGTTCCGGCCTGAACACAGGTGCGCGCGGCGACGGTAACCGAGCGCGGCGGGTTTTCCACCGGCCAGCCGGTGCGCGGATCGAGGATATGGCTGTAGCGCTTGCCCGCGCGGAGCAGGAACCGCTTGGCATCGCCGCTGGTGGCAATCGCGCCCTGATCGATTTGCAGCAATCCGCCCGAAGTCTTGGCCGGATCCATCGATTCGATGGCCACCGCCCAGCGTGCCTGGGTCTTGGCGCGCGTGGTGCGGAGGTCACCGCCGAAATTGATCAGCGCCGGACAATCGCTTTCCGCCATGATCGCCATCGCCGCGCGGTCGACCGCGTATTCCTTGCAGATGCCGCCGAGATCGATCTCCATGCCCTGCGGCAGCGTCAGCAAGGGGCGCTCCCACCCCACCTTGCTCCAGCCGATCAGCGGCATGAGGTCCGCCACCTCGGCAGGTTCGGGCACGCGGTCCGATCCGTCGAATTTCCAGACCCGCCGCAGCACGCCCGAGGTCACGTCGAACCGTCCGTCGCTCAGCGCGTGGACCTGTCCGGCATAGTCGATAAGGCCCGCAGTCTCCTCGTCGACTTCCACCGGTTTGCCGCCCGCATTGTTGATGACCCAAACCACACCGGTCGGCTTGTAGCGGGTATACTTGGCCTCGATCCGGCGCGCCTCCGCCTCGCCGATCTGGGCCAGCCGTGTTGCCAGCTTGCTGTCGCGCGTTTCGAGCTGCACTTCGCAAGGGCAGCCCATCGCGGTGAACCGGTGCTTGTGCACGCCGCCAGACTTTTGGCCGGATTTGGAACTTGATTTTGGGGCCTTACCCATCAGTGGCGCGCCATCAGTGAAACGTGAAGCGCACGCCGCTGATCAAGCTGACCGAGCGTGAGCCGCTGAACAAGTCGGTGTGCGCCAGCACGCCCGGAGCCTTGCGGTCAAACCGCTGACCTTCCTGAATATAACGCTCGGCAGCGCCGTAGATCTCCAGATTCCGCGTGATGTGCGCGCCGGCCTTGAGCCCGAACGTCCAGGCATGAAACCGGCCGAGGCGGCTGTCGCTGCTGACATAGGCCGGGGTCGGCTCGTCGATGCCGAGATAGTGCCGGTAGAAGTTTGCCGCTGTCTGACGGTAGAGGCGCAGGCCCGGCTCGACATAGCCGGCAGCGCCCACCGGCATATGTTCCGAGAGCGCGTAGGTCATCGAATCGATACCCCAGCTATCGTGATACCAGCGCACCGAGGCATCGGTTACCGCCGAGCCGACCGCGAACTTGGTTGCCACATAAACGCTGTTGCGGGTCCGCCGGTCGGGCCGCTTTTCATAAATATAGTAGAACGGATCGCCGGTCGCAGCATCGACCAGCGTGAAGATCTTGTAGGGATCGGTCTGGTAACCGCGGGTGTTGCCGAAGCTGTAGTTGACCTGCACCAGCCAGCGCGGGGTCAGCACCTGGGTCACGCCCGCGACGAGGCTGTAGACCTGCTTCACCTTGGCCCCGCCGACGATCATGTCGCCCATGTACGAAAGCGCGCGCGGCACCCCGGTAAACGGCCGGATGCTATCGCGCTCGTAATTGACGCCGAGCGAGAGCGTGGTGTTCTTGCCATTCAGGTCCTTGGCCAGCGAGGCACGGGCCGAATAGGAGCTGTAGTCGGTTTCTGACGAGGCATTGCCGCCCACGCTGAGCTTGAGCGATTCCGACACGGGGAGCGTCACGCCAAGATCGTAAGCCTCGCGGTGATCCTTGAAACCCTTGTCTACCGGCAGCCTGTTCGGTGCGACGGTATAGCGGCCGGATGCCCCGGTGTGCGAATCGATGGGCCCCAATCCGCCGCCGATGAAGCGGGTCTTGCGCGGCGGCACGAACGTCTGGTCGTAGCGTGAACGGATCGCACCGTTGGGCGTTGCCCCGGTCAGCGAATCGTAGGTGAACTTGCCGGAAACGATCATCCCGTTCGCAGCATTCCAGGTCAGCCCGGATTCGGCCTCGATCGCCCGCACCCGGCCCTCATCCTCCTGATAGACCAGAAGCGCTGAATCCGCGACCACGGTCCCCACCTCGCTCGCGGTCTGGTCGTAGGCATTGGCCGAAGGCGCTGCCCCGGCAGGCGCATCGGTGCGATCTTCTGCCTGCGCCGGGGACGCGCCCAGCAGGCCGGCAGCCAGCAATCCCAGCGCTGCGGCAACGCCGCCCCGGTTCTTCAATTGCACCCGCAGCCCCCACCATCGAAGCTGCGGCCGCCAGAGGCCGCTTCCTTGCTGAAATACGTGTGCTCGTCGAAGGCCATGATAGCCGGTTCGCGCGCCAGCTGCATCGATTTGCGCGCCAGAATGTCGCGCTGCCAGGGCTGCGCGCCGATATGGGCACAGGCCCCGAGCGCGGGCAGAGCCGCCAGCAGCAGGGCCGCTGCGAGCCGTCTTTTCATAGCCATGTCCGTTCAGGCCTCGCGCACGAGTTGGGCGACATGAGCTTCATACTCATGCACTTTGGCGGGGAAGAACCCCTGATGGCGGAATCGCATCGTGCCCTTGCGGTCGAACACCAGCGAGGTCGGCATGTCCGCCACCTTCCAGGTCTGCGCGAGATCACCCTGCGCGTCGTAGATCACCGGAAGACTGGAGCGGACCTGGCGCAGGAAGGCGTCGGCCTGCGCGCGCTGACGATCGACATTGACCGTGATCACCGCGACATCCCCGCCCGGGTAGCGCGCCGCAAGGCCTTGCATGAACGGGAACGAGAGCTTGCATGGGCCGCACCACGAAGCCCAGAAATCGACATAAACGACTTTGCCGCGAAACCGCGCCAGATCGAGCGAGGCCGCGGCTTGTGCCGGACTGTACAGCCCGATCAGGGCTGTTCCTAGCAGACCACCAAGTGCTGCGCGGCGTGAAACCGGGATCGATGCGACCATTAACGAACTTCCTCCAGCGCTGATCTACAAGACGAAATCGCTCGATGTGAGCGTATGCACACCAGTGAGCTTGATACAGAAATCGGCCACCGCATCGCCATTGGTGGAGCCATAAACATAAGTGTTGCCGCCAACCACCTCATACCGCAGCTCGCGCCCGGACTGGATATGAAAGCGGTTGTGGTTGATGAACACGAAGGCCTGATCGCCCGGCTGGTTGTAATGCGTCGCCGTACTCAGCGCATCGACGAGGCTGAGGTCGATCTTGTCGCCAGCCGTAAAGTCGACAATCGTGTCCGCCCCGGTCGAGGTCTTGCTCGAAAAGTCGCCGTCATCGAACGCGAACTTGTCGTTGCCCAGCCCGCCGGTCATCGTGTCCAGCCCTGTGCCGCCGATCAAAATGTCCGCCCCGGCACCGCCGTTCAGGATATCGTTGCCAGCAAAGCCGGTGAGCGTGTTGTTCCCGCCGTTGCCGGTCAGGGTATTGGCCAGCGCGTTGCCGGTTCCGTTGATCGCGGCCGAACCGGTGAGCAGCAGGTTCTCGACAAACGCGCCGAGCGTGAAGCTCACGCTGGCGTTGACCTGATCCGTGCCCTCGCCGGTATTTTCGATGACTTTGTCGCCGATCGAATCGACGATGTAGAGATCGTCGCCCAAGCCGCCGCTCATCGTATCATTGCCGGCTCCGCCATCGAGCGTGTCATTGCCGCCAAGGCCGTTCAGGATGTCGTTTCCTGCAAGACCGCTGATCTGGTCGGCCAGTGCCGTGCCGTTCAGCGTATCGATATTGAGGGTCCCATTGATCACAGTCATCGCCCGCCTCCCGTGGTCGCTTTGCCGATTGGCCAGACTTTCCTTAACCTAGCTGGAACGAACATCGTTAGCGTGACCAAAGGCCGCATTTGTGCGGCGGTTTGATGAAGCCGCACGATCAGCCGACAGGGCGAAGCCCCGCGCCGGACACGCCAGCGTCCAATCGGCCTGCGGCCACATTAAATTCTGCTACGTCAATTTCTGGTGCGCCAAAGTCTGGTGCGGACGGCGGGACTCGAACCCGCACGAGCTGAGCTCAAGGGATTTTAAGTCCCCTGCGTCTACCATTCCGCCACGTCCGCCCAATTTTGGCGCCCAATTTTGGCGCCCACAGTCCGGCACCCGGCATCAGCACGACACCGCCGTGCCAGGCAGGCGGCGCGGCGATGACACATCGTGGTTCGGACGGCAACGACCCGGCGCCCCCGCACTGTTGGCCCCGGTGCCCCCCGGTGTTCGCTTATTCGGCGTTAAGGCGCAGGCGCATGTCCTTGCCAGGCTTGAAATAGGGTACGCGCTTGCCCGGAACTTCGACAGAATCGCCGGTTCGGGGATTGCGGCCTTTGCGCGCATCGCGCTCGCGGGTTGAAAATGCCCCGAAACCACGCAATTCGACTCGCCCGCCATCCGCCAGGCGCTTGGCGATCTCATCGAAAAACACGTCGACCACGCGCTCGATTTCCTCGCTGCGCATACCCGGGCTGTCTTTCACGAGCGCCTGCAACAATTCGGACCTGATCATCCTCCCAATCCCCCCTACTCCTCGGCCATCGTGCTTCCAGCCGCCTGTTCGGCTCGGTCCGGAACGATGGCCACCCCGGGCCGGACCAGTTCCGTACGCCGAAGAATCCGATAGTATTGCCAGAGCAATTTCGACGCGGCAACTTATCAATCGTTAAAGGGCAAGGCGTTAGAACGATTTTGCAGCGGCGTGGCATCCGGCGCGAAGGACGCGGCGAAGGGACTGGTCCGAAGAGACTGCCGTTTCAGGCGCTCGCGAGATCGGCCAGCAGATGCGCCGGGTCAATATGCAAGCGGCGGAGCCGGATCACGATCTCCGGCCATTCGTTTTGCAGGAACACCGCGCGCTCGCGCGAACGCAGCGCGTCCGCAGCGCCTTCCACAACGAACATGCCGACCCCGCGCTGGACCTGAACGAGCCCTTCGGCCTGAAACTGCTGGTACGCCTTGGCGACGGTCAGCGGATTGGCGGACTCCGCCGCCGCATAGGCCCGCACCGAGGGCAACATGGCACCTTCGGCGAACGTGCCGTCCAGTATGGCCGCCGCGATCTGATCGCGCAGCTTGAGGTAGACGGGGCGTCCCGCAGAGGCCGAAGGGTATGTCATGGGTGGTTCAGTGCCATAACACAGCGAGTCACGCAATCATCACCGGCACCGGCGGGTAAGATTCTGTCGCCACAAGCCTCGTCAAGCGCCCGCCGCTCGCTTGCAGGCCGCGATTAGCGCACGAACCTTCCTTTGCTCGGCGTGGGGCGAGAAGAACCTTTCCAAGCACCGCGTAAACGCTAAGCATGGCGAGAAGACCGGAGCCGAGGCGCCAGGCTGCGGTAAAAATGGGGAGCATGGTCCAGCAATGCCAGATACGTTTGGGACAGATCCGTTCGGGCAGGCAGACGCCGCCCTGCCGCCGCAGGGAACCCGCGATGCCAGCTGGTTCGGCCACCCCCGGCAGCTTGCGCGGCTGTTCACCACCGAGGCGATGGAGCGCTTCGGCTATTACGGCATGCGGGCGCTGCTCACGCTCTATCTCGCGCAGCACTTCCTGTTTAGCGATACCACCACCACCGGCATCTATGGCGGCTTTACCGCGCTCGTATATCTCACGCCGCTGATCGGCGGCCTGATGGCCGACCGGTTTCTCGGCTCCAAGCGCTCGGTCAAGTTCGGCGCGATCCTGATGAGTCTGGGTTATGTCGTGCTGTGTCTCTCGAGCACGGGCGGCGCGGCGAAGCCCTTCGCGCTGATCGAGGGACAGCGCTATGAGGTGATCGTTTCGGGGACCGGCGATGCGCGCAAGCAGTTTGTCAGCGATCAGGGCCTAACGCTGCAGATCAAGGGCAACGAGGACAAGTCGGTCTCGCTCCTGCGCGCCGATGGCAGCGAGGCGCGCCATGTCGCACCCGGCCGCTTCGAGGCTGGCGGCGAGCGATCAGCGCTTTTCACCTTCTTCCTGATCTGCGGCCTCGCACTCGTCACGATCGGCAACGGGTTCTTCAAGCCCAACATCTCGACCATCGTCGGTGCGCTGTATGCCGATGGCGACCGGCGCCGCGATGCCGGGTTCACCATTTTCTACATGGGCATCAATCTGGGTTCGCTGTTCTCGCAAATCCTCTGCCCGCTGCTCGCCGTGGGCATGGGCTCGTGGGGCGGGCTCGGCTGGTGGGCGGGCTTCGCGCTCGCGGCTGCGGGCATGGCGGTCTCGTGGATGCTGTTCCAGTTCGACGGCGGCAAGCTCGACGGATTTGGCGAACGGCCCGCGCACGCCGATTCGAGCAAGGATCTGCTGATCTACATCGGCGCGCTCGCGGCGATCCCGCTGGTTTATCTGCTGTTCGCCAACCTCATGGCCTATGT